>Ga0137461_1000084_pt1 | contig 19195 bp, 41 predicted proteins | sample EasRivERMGT746_2_FD_104650 | JGI IMG/M metagenome (GOLD analysis project Ga0137461, IMG submission 104650) | Soil microbial communities from meander-bound floodplain in the East River, Colorado, USA - East River MetaG ERMGT746_2 | ecosystem: Environmental > Terrestrial > Soil > Floodplain ... | reverse complement strand
CATGCGTTACATATTTCGAGAGTCCCATCCTCTTGAAGGCCGAGATACTCCTGATCTAGATAAAGAACCCATTCGAGTAACGGCAACTAGCGAAGACCGTGCCCGAAAGCGGCTTCCTGATCCCGGATCAGGTCGAAAGTGGATTCTCATCGAGACCCGCAACTCATTCAACAGTTAGGAGATATTGTGGCCGGCTCATACAACCATGCGGTAACCAACAAAGGAAAACTGCGTAATACGAGAAGGATGATAATCGCCACGGAGACTCAAGGAGATGCCTACGAAACCATCGAAGAAATGTACGGGATGATCTGGTGGCTGGCTAATGGTAATCCCTCGATGGTGGAGGAGGCTCGGCAAAACTATTTGCTAGGCATATCTCAAATGTCCCCCGGCCGACAAGCTAACTAGTTAGAAGCGTGCACCCCTCATGCGCCTACTCAAAGCCATATTTAGAAAGTGTCCTCACACGAACACCAGGATGATCTACGGCGACGAAATCATCAACACGATTCGTGCGTTTCGTAAGCCGATGCTGGCCCGTGTCCGCTGCACTGATTGCGGCCGGGCTTTGTACAACGTCGACATAATGGACGCACCTAGTTACGATATTTCCAGCTAGTTAATACGAACCCCTTAAGGAGCCATATGCGTAAGCACATTGAATTAGACGACTGCATTTTCTGTCAACGCACGACGTATGCTGATCTCACTATGGAACAACGTATCGAGCTGTGGTTCGAGATTCTTAGTAAGGAAACCGATCTCGTTTATACCATTCGGAAATTCTGAACTTCTGGGCTGATAAAGACTGAATAAGGAGACTCTATAATGCCTCAATCCACCCCCGATGAGGAAGATTACCCACAAAAGATTGTTCCGACGAAGATCTGGTCAGAGATTAGTAGGGCAAAGCTCGAGAGATATGCTCGGGATAACAAAAACACCCTCCGAACTAGCGCGTTTCAGAAGGAGACCCCTGTTCCTCTCGTGGTATACGTGGGCCCGGACGGTAAGCTCACGGATGCGTCCGATCCTCGGCCCGACGTTATTTGTCACGTCATCGGCGAAGCGTGGGTGAAGGACCAAGAGATCATGACCCAGATGGGGCCAGAGGCCGGCACTGATATTCTGGACGCTCTGTACGAGGGAAGCGGCCGTCAGTTCTTCAGCTTGGGATTTGTGAAACCCCCACAGGTCCCCAAGCAGATGAGCTTGATCGATTTCGGTGTCCAAGACGTTATTTACAAGAATCTCGAGATTCTTGTAACTTCTCCTCTTGAGGAGGAGAAGCGAGTTCTCAAGCAGGAATTCGAGAAATCCATCATACAAAAGTTGGTGGAACACATTGTCGAACAAGAAGGGGCTATCGCTCTCGTCCAGATCCTGAACTGCACGTGCTCCTGGAACCATAATTACATGCCTCCGGGTATTTTGCCTTCGCATCACATTAGCTGTCCGAGTCTGAAAGGGCACCACGATCCTGAGGACGAGTGCGGCCCAGGAGGTCATCATGTCTGATCAGGAGCCGAAACCCCCAAGCATCGAACAAACGACCCTTGATATTCTCAAGATCTTGACTGCCTTGAATACTAACTTGGCGGAGATCGGAAAAGTCATGAAGGCCGCTCTGCCCCCAAGTAAGATGGAAGAGAAGTACCTTATTCCTGATTGCAGTTGCCCATGGAACGGATACGCGATTCCTCCTGGAATTAGCCTGACCCACGTGACACGATGTCCTCTGAATCTAAACCAAATTGCTTCAAAGACTATCTTGCCCGGTGATCCATCATGACTAGTGGTCCAGAGAATATGCGAATCATCGAACGTCAATTAAAAGAGTTGAATAGAGGCGTCACGGCCTTGAACAACACTCTAGTTGATATTGGTCGGATCTTTAAGGCGCACTTTCCTGAACCAACCGATTCTATCAAAGATATCAGACATCTAGATGGGACCAGTCAAGGCTTTGATCCCGCAAAAATTCTATCTGAATCGGATTTACTAGTTAAAGAGTACGGAGAATCAAAAACTACTCGACATCGAGTAGTAATCATCGACAAACTTGGTAAGCGCCATGAGATCGGAACTGTTGAGGTTCGGGACACAGAGATGTCGATCATCATGTCTGAGTATATCTATAATGAGATCTATGATGTGATGGTTCGCGAGGACATCGATCACTACGTGGTCGAGCTTCCCGAAGGTGACCGCGAGATCCATTTCCCCGGGAACCCCTGGGTTAGAAATTGGCCCCCGCATGTCAAGGGGTTCGTCCTCAAACCTTTACCGCAAGCCAGCACGTCACCTCCTGAGGATCCTCAGGAGGGACAAGTCTGGGTCCAAGATTAACTCAAGGTGAGATGAATCGGAATAAGAGTTTGAGCCGTATTCGTTGGTGGTTTTACAAGTATGGGTTCAGACCCAAACCAGGATCTATATTCTTCTCGCCCTCACTTGCGTTTCGATTTCTATTGACCAACAAGGAGAAGAATGGATAAGTCATATCAAATTCGTGTCCGACAAGATAACGAATGGATTGATCTTGGCGAAGTTAATCTCTCAGAAGAAATGGTCGAGCACTTCATTCAAGCGACTAGAAACACGAACAAGATTCTGGTTCAGCGCGATCCTAAGAAAGATGAGGAACAATAATGCCACGTGCAGAAGGACCCCTCCTGATGGAGGATGCACCAATCGTCTTCCGGAACTTCTCAGGACTCGAGGGTAAGTACAACCGTGCTGGCGATCGCAACTTCTGCGTCCTGCTGGATCCGAAGGTCGCTATCCAGATGGAGAAGGATGGCTGGAACGTCAAGGCCTTGCGATCTCGGGAAGAGGGCGACCCCGAGCGACCCTATATTCAAGTTTCGGTAGGATTCAAGAATCGCCCTCCACTGGTCGTCGTGATCACATCCAAGGGACGTACCACGTTTACCGAGAGCGAAGTGGAATTGCTCGACTGGGTTGATATTGCCAAAGCTGATCTGATTATTCGTCCATACAACTGGGAGGTCAGCGGTAAGTCTGGGGTCAAGGCATATCTCAAGTCCCTCTTCATCACTATCGATGAGGATTACTTGATGCTGAAGTATGCTGATGTCCCAGAGATCGGCGGATCTGACCGTAAGGCCATCGAGAACATCATCGACGCCGAGGTCGTGGATGAGATCCTGGCCATCGAGGGGCGAATGGAGCGGTAATAAAAGCTATACTTTATGTTCGAAGCCTCAACCCTCCGTTGGTGTACTCGATTGATCTGACAGAGGAATTGCATGGGGTTCCAACCCTACCTCGTAAGTATGACGAATTCGTCACTAGGAATCCCCATCTGCCAGTACATGGTTCGCCTGACATTTATGGCGTTATCGATAAGGTTGTATGGGATTTTTCTTCGACTAGCATCATCGTCATGGCTCATGAGGTAACCTCGCTAGAACCTTAAACACGAGAAAAGAGTAGTTCATGAGTCACATGCAAACCTTGTCAGTTATTACCGATGATCCTTACAAATGGACTCTCGTTCATAATGAGTTCGCCGAGTTCATTGTGAAACATGGAGATACCCTGAACATGGTCACCATGTCATCCACACTCATGGGCGATGAAGAGGACCTGAACATGGTCACCATGTCATCCACACTCATGGGCGATGAAGAGGACCTGGACTTCAACGAATACACCATGTTCAAGGTCGTCGATGCCATTCAAGAGGGCGGCCTGTCTCGGGACGAAGCGATGTTCATTATCAAGAAGCTGCAAGATGCGGGTATTGCGTTCAAAGAGCGCCGATGAGTACTCTCGCGTGGTTATCTTGGTTAGCGGCTTCCGTGTTTGTCTCGTATAAACTCGGAATTTACGTATCGGATATTAGGGCAGCTCAAGTAATAGCCAAACTTAAAATCGCCCACGCCATGGAACTTCGTGAGGAACGTGATCGAAGCTAATGATGGAACTTATTCTTCGTTTGATGACAGACGTCGCCACCATGCAAGAAGACGTACCACTCATGCGTGGTACATGCGGCTGTCCAATCCTTCCCACCAAGGGCGATCTGATCACGTACAAAAATCAGCAATACAAGGTGACTGATGTCTTATGGGACCTGAATCACGTTAGTCCCGAGAATAGTCGGGTTATCGTTTACGCAATCAATCGAGAAAGCGGGTATTGATGAAGAACTCAATCGACCGCACCAACTCGCCACGGAAGCGGGCTGGATCCCGGCGTAATAAGAAGCTCAAGAACGTTCGAACGTTTCGGTCGGATCATATTTGCTATCCGGCGTGTGGTTACTACTCTCATATGGTGTTTCTCGATGAAAGCCTTAGAGGTCCTCGCGCAAGGGCTTTTCGATGATTATCGAGATCGATATCTCACCCAAGTCTCTTCGAGAGGCTTTGTGTGTCGCTCAGTCATTGGTCGGTAATTCCACAGAGACTCCTGGACGAAAATCTGGTTTCCTAAACGTTCTTCAGCAACTCATCGATGAGTGTGATCGACTTCGTCCACTAGGTCCGAACGGTAAGCATGGGGATCTTCATACACTATATTGTGGATGCCAAGACAACACCCCACGTGTGATGCGTCTCAAAAGTGGTGACTGGTCATTCGGGCATGATGGATGGCACGCTGGGATCGGGACCGAGAAATGCCCCCGTCATCAGCATCATCATCACGATGAGTTCTGTGACCAACCAACATTCTGGGAACTACAGGCCGCAGGTATCGACCCGACCCAATTCAAGCCTCGCTCAAGAGGCTAGACCCAACAACATAAACCATCCCTAGAATTGAGGATCCAAATGACTATCCAAATCAAGCGGTACACCCGTCACCCCCTATTCGTCGATGCCGTGCAGGTGACCGCGAGGAACATGTCCGAGGTGGCTGAGTGGTGTGGTGGCGTGATCGAGACTGATCGAAACGCAAAGGCCTACGTTAAGGTCGATGTCATTAAGCCGACTACAGCTCGACAGGGTCAGGCTTACGTGGGTGAGTACGTACTCAAGACAGATAGTGGTATTAAGGTGTATGGTGCCAAGGCATTCCAGAAAACCTTCTTGGAAGCTTCTGAAGATGTCGGGATTGTAACCAATCAGCAGAACCCAGAAGAGAAACCACTCTCCAATATCTTCATGGAGCCCACGGCTGCATAGTAGTTTCACCCCCAACCCTTCGTATTAGGAGTCCAAGAGAATGGGAAGCAAGAACAGTAAGAAGAACTCCTCGGGGACAAAGAACCCGGAACGTCGGAGCGGAAAAGCTTGGAAGCAGGACAAAAACAAGGTTATCCCGAAGAAGACGGTTGACCGTGAGATTCGGGATGAGGAGATCCGTATAGCTCGAGAGGAGCGTCGTCAGAAAGGCATGGCTCGCCACGCTGCTGAGATTCTTCGCAAGGCTGAAGCCCTGGCTCGTCTCGAGGTGGATCGTACTGAACAACAGGAGCGAGATCGAATTCGTCTGATCCAAGCCGCTCAGGAAGTCGAAGACGCGGAGAAGGCCGAACAGGCCCGTATCGACGCTCTCTCCCCGTCCATGCGATGGATGAAATCTCGTACAAAAGGCGGTCGTGTTATTCCGGAGAAGACCTTGAGTTCGCAATTTCTTTCCGCTTGATCAGCGACTGATAGTCGTCCATTGAAGGTTAGGGCTATGAGATCTAATGGCCGGTATATAACGGTCTTATAGCCCTCTCCTTGAGTGGATGAAAGAGGTGATAACAATGGTCTAATGACCAAGCAGTGAAGGCGCCGAGGGCGCATACTTGAGGAACGACTACTTGCTAGAGGGGTGTCGGGGCCAACTATAGGACTAGACACAAAGGCGCACACACCCGACACCCCTCGCAGGTTAACTTGACCCTATAATGAGACCCAACCCGATCGTGATAGTTGATCGCCATTATTGTCACGTGACGGCAAAAGATTGCCCTACGGACCGTGCGAAAAACCGCATCCGTCGGAAGTGAGTCTCAGACAGGAACTAGAGTCTACCATGCATGGACTCTAGTTTTGCTTATTCATAAGGAGTACCGATGATACTCGAGCCCGAATTAAATGGACCTATGGACCCAGTTTATCCTTGCCGCGTGATGCCTACGAGACATTGTCCCGTCATATACAAAAGCATATGCGGAGACAAACCATGTGCTCGATTCGAATCTTATGATGATACTCCCTGGATTCCAGAAGTATGAATTCGTAAGAATTACAACGCATATAATGAGACCCCTTACGAAAGGAACATCATGGAGAAGAAGAACCGAATCCTATTGAAAGTCTATGTAGACCTCGACCCAGTCCCTGGTGCATTTCACACTAAGGAAAGTGCTCGAGCGATCATAGGCCAGATCCTGGCGGAGCGTATTCCCCATTACAATCCCAGAGTAAGTGTAACTCCCAACCGCCAGAGGTAACTGGTAAGGCTAAAACCTCACAAGGGTTTTAGCTTTATTCCCTCGCAGGAATTTCATGGCATATAATGGATAGTACTCCTCGTAACCTAAAGGGCCAGGAGGGAGAAATCCATTCAAGACTATAAGCTGATGTTAGCTCTACCCTGCAATGGGCCAATGTTGGCTTATAGTTTTGTCTTTTACATACCCTATAAATTTTGCCCTCGCAGAAACCACGTGCTCTATAATGAAAGAGTGCTATCACCACCCGAGCAAGGGTTTGTGAAAGAATGTGATAGACACCTGTGAGTAAACTTAGAGTTAATTCTCGCACAGGCTTTCATTTTGCTTTTCGCATGCCCTATAAATTTTGTCTCTCGCAAAAAACGCGAGGGGTATAATGAGATCCCCTATTAATAAGGAGAAGACCATGGACAATACCGTAGCCAGTGCTGCAGTTGCCGCTGTCATAGCCACAAGTGTTACCCTCGTTGTGAACCATCTGAAGAAAGCTCAAGACGCCAAAGCCCACCAAGCTGAGGTCTGCTTGGCTGACCAGTTGGGTCACCAGCGTGGGTGGTATGAAGGCCGCGAGAGCGTCATCCAGCACATGGCCGATCGGCCAATGCCCAAGGAATTCACCCCAATTAACTAGCTCAAGCCCTCTAACCCGTAAGGGTTATGGCTTTGTTTATGTTTTTGTCTCGCATGAAACGCTAGGTTTATAATGAGACCCTTACTACGAAAGGATTCACAATGTTCGAAGGAATTCTGGCTTTTGCTCTAGTTCTATCAATGATATCAATATTGATCAACAGTGCTCAAATCGGAAGACTAAAAGACCGTGTGAAAGAACTCGAGAAGTAGTCTCAAACCCTCTAGCCCCTAACAAGGGCTATGGTTTTGCTTCGTAGAGTTTACTTGTCCTATAATGAGACCCCTTACGAAAGGACTGAGATGCCCCTCACCATCGAAGACCTCGAGATCCTGATCAACAAGATGCTCGACCGTCAGACGGACCGGCTCAATCGAACGCACTGTGGAATGAAAGACTTCCTGATGCGTCCCGAGGAGATGGCTGTGACGACGGAGATCGTTGAGTTGCGAAAGGTGATCGACGCGATGCTAACCATCGCAGTCACCAAGTAATTCTCAGCTCAGAGCCCCCTAAAAAGGGCTTTGAGTTTACTTTTTATGAGTTCTTTAGCCACAAGGGTCATTTAAGGCCTCTAGGAGGGCCGTAGAGCGACTTTTAGTCTTTTGCTTAGTCTAGTATACCCTAACCGTATTTCGTGGCTTAGCGTGGCTCTCAGCGGGCTAAATTTTTGGAAGTCTTAGATTTCTTGTGAATTCGGTCTCGCAAAAAGCACTAGCCTTATAATGAGAACCCTACCAAGAAAGGACTGTCGATGAACTTCGAAGCCTTGATTCGGGCCCACCTCGGACCAAACCAGCCATATGTGGTGATGAACGGAAACCAGCTATTCACGCTGGCTCCGGACGGAACCCTCATCTGTATCTGGGGCGACTACCGTAGGTGGAGTCCGGAGAAAGCCGAAGCCCACATCGCAACCTACCTGAAGTAGAGAAGGCCCTCTAACCCGCAAGGGTTATGGCTTTGCTTCGCATGTAAAACAAGTCTTATAATGAGACCCCCACCCAAACCGAAAGGAGCGATAATGTCAACTGAAAGTACGGTTGCCGCGATCGTTGTCGGAACTGTTGTTGGTGTGGTAGCCGCCTATACCAGTACGAAAGTTGTCCGAGACGTCGTCGAGAATATTCACAAAGAAGAACTCGCTGAAGCCGAAGTCGACGCGTACTGGCGTGGGTGGGCCGCTGCAAATAGCAACGAAGACAATGTCCGCAAGCGTTACCATGAGTTGACCGAACCCGCTGAAACCGGCGGGGGAACCACAATGAAGACCCCTAAGAAGGTCTGAGACCCTCTAGCCCCTAACAAGGGCTATGGTTTTGGTTCGCAGAAAACTCATGGGTTATAGTGAGACCCAACTACTAAGGAGATGTAATGAACGATAACATCACTCCCGCAGTGGAAGCTAAACTACGAACCATTAAAGGTTACAAGTATGTAGCTTTGAACGGTATCCAGCTAACCCTGGTATCGGACGGAGTACTACAGATTCTAAATGCCGAAGGTGGGACCGAAGTTAATATCCGCTACGCGAAAGATGCAATCGAAGAATTCCTCGCCGAGTAGCTCAAACCCTCTAGCCCCTAACCCGGGCTATGGTTTTGTCTTCGCAATAGATACGGGGGTTATAGTGAGACCCTACTAGAAAGGACCAAGATGGCTGGAATTAAGCGATCTGAGGTTGAAACTGTATCTCTTCCGTCGAGAATATTCACTGCTTCGAATGGTGTAACAATCACCCTCGAAAGCCGAATGGTTATTCATCCGATTGAAGGACAACGACCAACCAAGGATCAATTTAAGAATGCCGTTAATGAATTTCTAGGAATGAAGTAGCCTCAAAACCCTCTAACCCATCAGGGTTATGGTTTTGTCTCGTAAGAATCACATACCATATAATGAGATCCCCACTATGAAAGGACACAACATGCCTGAAATCCTCGTGCGTTGTCTGCACGGATTTATCTTCGGCGCCATTGCGGCATCGACGGTGACTCTGGTCGGATATTACGCAGCGAAGTGTTTCAAGAAGCACGTTGAGACCTGCACCAAGTGCTAATCAGAGCCCTCTAACCCCTCAAGGGTTATGGCTTTACTCGTAGAGTTTTTATGTGCTTTAATGAGACCCCACAGAAAGGAGTGACCATGATCCGCCTGATCGCCGTCACTGTTGCTGCATTCTTCTTGGGTAGTATCTCTACCCGACTATTCTACACCAAACAAATCCACCGACTAAAGGTTGCGAGGAGTATGGCGTTTAAGAACGGATGGGGATGCGGAATCAAGGAAGGTAAGCGCAAAGAACGACGAGAAGATATTATGATCACCTTCCCTAATTAGTCTGTCTCTAAAGCATAGGCCCTTGCTCAAGGCTTATGTTTTTGCTTATTCGCAAGATCTACATATGGTATAATGAGATCCCATCAACGAAAGGACCATATCATGTGCCAGACATTCGACCCGACCCAAGACATCCTAGACGAAGAGGAGACGCCGAAAAGCGAATCCGAAACGTCCAAGACTATCGCGATCGAGGAGATGTCGGATATGATTGAGCCTCGTCCATAATGGACTCAAGAGCCCTCTAGACCCCTAACAAGGTCTATGGCTTTGCTTTTCGCGAAAAACACATGGCTTAGTATGAGACCCAACTACAGAAAGGAGACTGTGATGGAAGACGAACTCGAGTTCATTGCTGCCGCAGTGCAACTGATTGAGGACTTCTATCCCGTTTTCCTGTCAAAAAGTGGTGCGACGGATGGACCGTTGGCTCGGATATCATTCTATAGTTTGATGATCGAGTCAACGAGAATTTCGCCACACTACAAGTACAGGGACGCGATCACTGAGGTCCTCAAGACGAAGCAAGATAAAGCCAATGCCGACTTGAGGAAGCTTTTCGACATAGATCCCCAGTAGTCTCAGGCCCTCTAACCCCTAACCCGGGTTATGGCTTTGTCTCGCATGATATGGGTGTCCTATAATGAAACCCTAGTCGAAAGGAATACCCAATGGATTCGAAAACCATCGCCACTAGCACTCTTGCACATATCGAGACGTACTACCCCCAGTACTTGCACGATGTCGGACTTAACGACCACCCAATCGTCAAGATCAGCTTCTATGAAGTGATGATCAAGATGATCGAGGACGGATCGCTCAGTGACGACAAAGCGCAAGCTCTGGTGCTGCACGCTCTTCGACGTTATGCAATGAACCTGCGTACGGCCTTGGCTCTCGCCATGCATCGGGAACATCCCAGCAACTAAGGAAAGCCCTCTAGACCCCTAACAAGGTCTATGGCTTTGGTTATGATTTTGCCCTCGCAGGATTTACACGGGGTATAATGAGACCCTACAGAAGGAGAAATCAAATGGACGCCATTCGCATCCTGATTGCCGCTGAGCTCGCCTACACCCTAGGCCGCGCTGCGACCAGTCAGGAAATCGAAAAGGCCATCCGCGAGATGGACGCACTGTAAACCTCAACCCGGAAAGCCCCGTAACAAGGGCTTTCCTTATGTTTTTCCAATCCCTCTTAATAGGAGCTACAATGGATCTAAATCAGGATAAGTAATGGAAATTGTCATGGCTTTCCTCGTAGTTTTTGCAGTTGGTGTTTTGATTGGAGAGTTCTTTCCTCTCGTTCAGATCAAGAACGGTAAGCGAAAAATTAGTCTTTTCTCCATTGCTATTCTTTCCGTTTGGACTATCGCCATCTTTATGTTTTTCCTCGACCGAAAGATCTGAAATCTTTACCCCTTGAACGGAGTGATAACTATGCCTCAGTTTTACACCCCTCCTGAGGTACCGCCTCTGAAAACTGGTAGTCGAGCAAGATTCTTCGATGCTCTCGTATGGAGTCGAACCGGAGACATCGGCGACAACGATCGTTTCTTTATGCCAGCTACGATCATTCGTGTCTATTACGATAAGGATTATGATCGGTTGGCGGATGTCTTATTTGATCACCGAGATGTAGTTAGTACTGGTCATTTTGTCGCTTTTGGAAATCAAAGACCACTTAGACCAGAAGATCGACAAGAAAGTGAGCAACAAGTTCAACTTAAGAGATCGGCTAAGTGGTCCGGTCGAGAAATCGTTATTTAGTAAATTCACAAGGACCCCTTAAGGAGCGATATGTGGAAAAAAGAAGATTTGGGAGAGATTCTTCTGGTTCTCTTTCTGTGCTTAATACCTTTCTTGGTATTAGTTATCTTGGAACACTATTCCACTACCCCTTGATAGGTATGCCATGACAAATTCTGAGTTATACTGCGTAGATTCTGGTAGACCTGTAAAAAACGAAGGCGATCGGTGTAAGTCGCATGGTTCATCTCCAGTTATGTGTTTCACTTCTATCAGACATCCTCGTTGTACTCACCCTAAGCTTTCTCTGAATCACCCCGATCCAGTGTGTGAAGAATGTGGCATTAACCTCTCTCGAAAGGAATGAAGATGACCCCCATCTTCGATTCACTAGCGGCTCAGTTCGCCATCGCCCCTGACACGACGTTCTCATTCTGGCCCAACGAGATGCACCGTGAGGTATTTGCTGGAGGATTCACGCGAACAGCCGGCTTCACGTCCGTCTCTCTTGGTTGGAGAGGATGATGGAAGGTTTCACCCGTCTAAAGCTGGTACCTGTCGAGATCTTCGGACTCATGTGTGATGACCACCCGGAAGATCGCCCTGTCAGTTGGGGTATGATGGATGCGGTATCGAGTTGGTCGGACTGCAATCGAGCTGATGGTAAGATCTACCGAGTCGACGAGTCCGACAGCGAACTTCATCGTGAACCTGGCGAGACTGTTGAGATCTGGGTTCGTGACGATCAGGTCGCTTTCTTCTCGAAGACTTGGGGTGAGGGCTACAACTCCGATCCTGAAGTTTCCGACATGTTTCCTCCATCAGCTATCTCGCCCGTCGAGGCGGAAACGCTTCGACTTGAGATACGAACATTGAAGCAGCTAGTGGCCGATCTTCGTGTGGACGGTGCATGGTGAGTTCCGAGGAAACACCAATCGTACGCTTCAAACCCGGTACGTATCCTGTTAAGAATCATCCTCTTAGTAGAGAAGAGTTATACAAAGGATGGATCCATCCTTTTGACGAAGAACTTCCTTCAAGAAAGATCATTGAGAATGACGTTAAACGCTGGCGTCCCGAAGATCAACCGCCTGACGAGGTAGAAATCTGGGTTGAGGACCTGCACGAGAAAGGGTCCTTAAAGGCCTCTGAGGGGTCCGTAGAGCGACGTGGAGATCTACCCTGGTCTCAGTACATCTGGCAGCAGTGCAAGGCTGTGCGTGAACCCAGGGGTCCTGGAAACAGCTACTACGGACGCTGTGAGCTCCACCGGGATCACGACGGCATCGATCATGCCCTTGAACGGGGCATGGACATTCCACGCTGGTCGACGAATTGGACAACGTGATGGTAATCATGTCCCTGTCTGATGTCCTCGAAGACATTAGAATAAACCCGGATAAGTACAGACCAGAAGTAATCTGCATTATTTATCAACATCATCAATGGTACAAAGGTTCTAGTAATTGGCGTTGTGTTCGATGTGGTAAGCGACGTAGGTGCAGGAACAGAAAAAAACGTTATGAGCATCTTTGAGGATCTGAAGCGCATACAAGATGTGTGCAAAGCGTATTTCAACCCCTCCCTCACAGATGACGATAGAGCTTGGATTGCCAAACAACTCGAGCTGTGTGGTCAGCCGATCCCTGAGATAGATGTCTCTTGGATGAATTGGGAGAAGAATACATGGTAGTTAAACTGATGCCGCATCAGGTAGCCGCGGTCGAAGAGTTGAATTCCGGTAAGATCCTTTGGGGAGGGGTCGGCACTGGTAAGACTATTACGGCCGCGGCTTACTACATGAAGCGCGAATCACCTAAGGATGTTTATGTCATCACTACGGCAAAGAAGCGGGACGACTTGGATTGGCAGAAAGAGTTCGCCAAGTTCGGAGTTGGCCGAGCCCGAAACGGGACGGTTGCCGGTGTTCTTACTGTTGATTCATGGAACAACATCGGACGATACAAACATGTTACGAACTCTTTCTTCATTTTTGACGAGCAGAGGTTGGTCGGTTCTGGGGGTTGGACCGACGCTTTCATTAAGATTGCCAAGACGAACACCTGGATCCTCCTTAGTGCTACTCCGGGTGATACGTGGCTCGACTACATTCCTGTATTCGTCGCAAATGGTTTCTACAAGAACCGAACGGCTTTCAAGGAAGAGCATGTGGTTTATGATACCTTCTCCAAGTTCCCGAAAGTCAAGCGTTACTTGGGGGTCGGTAGACTGGTGCGGTTGCGGAATCAGCTCTTGGTTGAGATGCCCTACGAGAGATCGACCGTGCGCCACACTCACAACATTCACGTCCACTTCGATAAACCAACCTTAGAATCGACGGTGAAGTCTCGATGGAACCACTACGAGAACCGTCCCCTGAAGGACGTAGCGGAGATGTTTCGTGTGTCACGAAAAATTGTGAATACGGATCCATCCCGTCTGGCGGCTGTATCAACATTGATGGAGAAACACCCGAAACTGATTGTCTTTTACAACTTCGATTACGAGCTCGAGTTACTAAGGACCTTGGCGATATCCCCGCCTGGCGTGAATTTACCGAAGTTCTTGATGAATTCAATAGCAGAAGAAACCCCGATACTTGTCCCCACGACGTCCTCCACGCATACGTTGGAACCAAGCTCGAACTCGTCATCGAGTGCAATAGTTGCGGATCTGATCGATCCGCCTTGGAAGACCGAATTGGAAAAAATTACGTCTACGATAGCGAAACCGCTTCCTGGGTTCACCGGCCTACACCTCGCAGAAAGAAACAATAATCTACCATGGCAAATCCCGCAACCTGTAAACACAACATCATTGTCCCTGCATACGACGACCTCATCGACACGCCGTACATCTACTGCGCAAGCTGTGAAATCCGAGTCACTAAGCAAATGCGAGAAGGACGAACCTACGAATACCACATCGATAGTAACGTCTGGGTCTACGTTCCAGTTGGCCGAGTGGAATGGACACAAGCACGAACCGATCCCGAATACTGATAGATGGTTGTATCTTGTGCAGTACAATGCTGGAGCTGAGGGGTGGAATAACACGGATACGGATGCAATGTTGTTCTACTCTTTGCCTTACTCTTACAAGATGTGGCATCAAGCCCACGGACGAATCGACCGTTTGAACACCCCGTTCACGGATCTCCACTACTACGTTTTGAAGAGCACGGCGTTCATTGACGTCGCGATTGCTCGAGCATTGGACGCAAAACAGAGTTTCAATGAATCAAGTTATGGACTGACCGTCTGGAAAAACACATATTAGAAAGCACATATCACCGTCCGGACATTTCGCAGCCAACTACGCATAAGGTTCATAACGGACTGTTTAGACAAAAGAGGCAACTAGGATAAAGTGGTCAAAACGGGCGCCGCTGAACAGAACACCATAAAAGCCACAAAACGGACACGCTCTACTGTCCGGAATGTCCGATATGATCATATCTCATACATACTAACCTGTCACAAATCTTTTAAAAAAGCCAACTATTAATATAAGAATTTACACTTAGTATGTGCCACACATACTAAGTGTAAAATATTGAGCTCCTCTTGGGCCAAAAAAACAGATTTGTGACTACTTAGTATGTGTGCCCCTTACAATCCCTAAATCAAGGACGCCCCTCAATGAACATCCCATCCCAACGGAAACCCCCTCTTGAGGAAGATTGGTTCGAGATTGATTTCTTCCCTGGGTACTCAGTGAGTCATACTGGGTTAGTTCGAAACGATAGAAGCCCCGACCACTATTTGACTAGATTGGCTAACCAGTCCGGTGTTGCCTATGTGGGTCTGTCACGAGACGGGAAGCAGCATAATCGTTCGGTTGCTTTATTAGTGGCCGAATCCTTCCTTCCTCGACACGAGTATCCAGCATTCGATACACCCATTCATCTCGACGGCGATAGAACTAATAACCATGTTCAAAACTTAATGTGGCGCCCCCGCTGGTTTGCTGTTACGTATCATCAACAGTTTTTCACCGATCAGCGGGGTATCCATCCATCTATTCAGGAGATCGACACTGGAGAGAAATTTAAGAGTTCGTGGGATGCTGTAGTAAAGTATGGATTATGGCATAAAGAAATCGTTCGATCAACTATAGATGGTCGTACTGTATGGCCAACACATCAACGATTTCGTCACACACATACTATACCGCGACAAATACATGGGGTATAATGAAGGAGTGGATAATCCTACCTTCATTATACTTTTGCTAGTGAGGAGTGAGTGCGTGGCTACACAAAGAGAAGGCCGGTACAAAACACGCCTCACCAAGCGAATCGAGGACCGGTTTCCCGGGTGTATGGTTTTGAGACTCGATCCTTCATCGCTACAAGGTGTTCCCGACATCCTCGTTCTGTGGGGTCGTCATTGGGCTACCTTGGAAGGGAAGATGTACGAGGGCGCGCCAACGGAACCTAATCAGCCGTACTATGTCGAATTGATGAACAGCATGTCTTTCTCGGCATTTATCCACCCCGATAATGAAGAGGAAATCTTGCATGCACTTCAACATGCATTCGAAGTTTGTGGGGACACATGCGTTCCTCAGCGCCAGTAACTACCACTGGATCAACTACGATGAGGACAAGCTTCAGAGAACATATCTAGCGTCCTTAGCTGCTAGGCGTGGACTCGAACTTCATGCCCTGGCCCACCATCTCATCCGTCTAGGAGTCAAGCTTCCTGATACACAGCAGACTCTGAATCTGTATGTGAACGATGCGATCGGGTTTAAGATGACTCCTGAGCAGATGTTGTTCGTGTCAGAGAATTGCTACGGAACGGCCGATGTTATTGGATTCAATCGTAACTTCCTTCGGGTTCATGATTTGAAGACGGGCGTTACTGAAGCGTCCCCTCATCAGCTCGAGGCGTATGCTGCATTTTTCTGTCTGGAGTATGGTGTCAGCCCCCTGACTATCCAGATTGAATTGCGCATTTACCAGAATGACGAAGTCCGAGTGTATGAGACTGACCCCGATGACATCATGCACATCATGGACAAGATCGTAACTTTCGACCGTTACATATCTGCACTTAGAAGGGAGGCTCTGTCTTGATCATCGATGAAGAAGCATTTCTCGCTCATTACGGTATCCTCCGAAAATCAGGTAGATATCCATGGGGTTCTGGTAGCACTCAGACTGCACGGAATAAGACGTTTCTCGATACAGTTGAGGGACATCGTCGAGATGGGATGACTGACGTTCAGATCGCTGAAGCGTACAGCACTGACGATCATAAAATGACAACAACACAGCTTCGTGCTCTGAAGTCTATCGCTAAGACAGCTCAGCGACAAGCTGATATTTCTCAGGCTCAACGTCTTAAAGACAAGGGTCTATCCAATGTAGCCATCGGCACAAAGATGCATCTAAATGAATCATCTGTCCGTGCTCTTCTAGCACCTGGACAGAAAGACAAGGCTGATGTTCTGGCTGCAACCACGGGAATGCTCAAAGATCAAGTAGCCCAGAAAAAGTATGTCGATGTTGGTATTGGTGTCGAAAGATATCTTAACGTTAGCAAAGACAAACTTGGTGTAGCTGTTTCTGCTCTTAAAGAAGAAGGTTACACACTACATTACGTCAAAATGCCTCAACTGGGTACTGGTAAACCAACCACTCTAAAGGTGCTTGCTGCGCCAGATACGCCATACAAAGAGGTATATGCAAACCGATACCAGATCAAATCTCCCGTGCTCCACTCTGAAGATGGTGGACGTAACTATACGCCAAACTTCCAGCATCCAATGTCGATCAACTCCAAAAGGGTTCAAGTTCGATATGCTGATGAAGGAGGTTCGGAAACGGACGGTGTCATATACGTTCGTCCTGGTGTGGCTGACGTCTCTCTCGGTGGTAAGCGGTATGCCCAAGTTCGTGTGTCGGTAGATGGAACGCATTTTCTAAAAGGCATGGCAATGTATCATGATGATCTACCTTCTGGTGTCGATCTTGTGTACAACGTCAACAAGCAGCCAACGGGAAACAAGCACGACGCCATGAAACCTATGGTTATAGATAAAGCGACAGGCGAAGTCGATATGGGTAATCCATTCGGCGCTTCTATCTCTCGTCAGGTAACTCATCCTGAATCCCATAAAGTCACCTCAGTGATGAACATTGTTAATGAGGAGGGGACGTGGGAGACCTGGTCTCGTACATTGTCATCTCAGTTCTTATCAAAGCAAAGTCCCAAGCTAGCTAAAACACAGCTGGATATGGTAACTGAGAAGAAGCAAATGGAGCTCAACGATATTATGAAGCTGACTAACCCTGCGGTTAGACGTAAGCTTCTAATTGAGTTCGCTGATGCTGCTGATGCGTCCTCCGTACATCTTGAGGCCGCTCACCTTCCACGTCAAGCCAATCGTGTGATTCTGCCCATTAGTTCATTGAAGGAAAACGAGGTCTATGCGCCAGGATTCCGCAATGGAGAACGCGTGGTTCTGGTTCGTCACCCACATGGTGGTATTTTCGAGATTCCTGAACTAACAGTAAATAATAGGAACCCCGAAGCAAAACGATTGTTGGGCACCAACGTTCTAACTGAAGATGCCATAGGCATCAATCACAAAGTGGCTCAACGTTTGTCGGGTGCTGACTTTGATGGCGATACAGTTCTTGTTATTCCCAATAATGAAGGACGAGTCAAACATAAACCTGCACTTTCTGGATTAAAAGGTTTCGATCCAGTAGCATCTTACCCAGGCTATCCGGGTATGGCTAAGATGTCTACTGCACGAAAAGGATTTGAGATGGGGGATGTTTCCAACCTCATTACAGACATGACTATTCGTGGTGCTAATGATGGAGAATTGGCTCAAGCAGTTCGTCATTCCATGGTAGTTATCGATGCTGAGAAGCATGGTCTAAATTGGAAGCAATCGGCTATCGATAATGGAATTCCTGCACTTAAAACTAAGTATCAAGGTAAGAGTAATGCAGGCGCAGCGACGTTGATCTCTAAGGCTGGTTCTAGAATTGATGTGCTTCAGCGATAGCAAGGGTACCGAATCGATCCTAAAACTGGACAAAAGATCTTTACCCCTACTGGAGCGTCCTACGTAGACGCTCGAGGAAAGACCGTCGTCAATACAGACAAGTCCAAGAAGCTTGCAGAAACCAATGATGCACATAGTCTTTCGGGTAACACACCTATTGAAAAGATCTATGCCGATCACTCAAATAATTTAAAGGCGTTAGCTAACAAAGCTCGACTTGAAGTGTTAGCTACTAAGACGGTTGTTCGTTCATCTTCAGCAAGGGTCGTGTATGCCCCCGAAGTCGCCGCTCTCAATGCAAAACTTAACGTTGCGTTGAAGAACGCCCCCCTCGAAAGGCACGCCCAAGTCCTGGCCAATGGTGTTGTTAGTCAGAAGATGAAAGCAAACCCTGATCTGGAACAATCACAGATCAAAAAACTAAAGTCGCAAGCTCAGACTGAGATGCGTATTAGAACCGGCGCCCACAAAACCCGGATCGAGATCTCCAATCGTGAATGGGAAGCTATTCAAGCTGGAGCTATCAGTAACAGCATGTTGACCAAGATCCTCGACAACGCAGACCCCAAAGTTGTAAGGGCTCATGCTACACCGAAGTCTGAGCTAAAGATGACCTCCGTTAAAATTAGGCGTGCTAAGGCTATGGCTAACTCCGGCTATACACAAGCAGAGATTGCTGACGCCTTAGGTGTCTCGCTTACCACTCTAAAGGTTAGCCTTAGTGAGGAGGGATGATGACAGAGTACATGTTGACAACAACAGACAATCCATACGATCCATTCACTCTCTATGACGAGTGGTATGCGTTCGATTCAATGGCCGGGTACAACACCACCGCCCTCCTCGCGCGCATCGTTCAAACTTCTGATGAGCTGTCAGAAGCTGATCAGGCTCAAGCTTTGAATAATGGAATTGATGAGATAGTGGAGGTTAACGCGATCGGTGTATACCGAAAGGTATCGAGTGAGGTAGACGTGTAGATGGGGGGAGGGGGTCCTCGCAAACTAGCCCCCCTCTCTGCAT
>Ga0137461_1000083_pt1 | contig 19485 bp, 13 predicted proteins | sample EasRivERMGT746_2_FD_104650 | JGI IMG/M metagenome (GOLD analysis project Ga0137461, IMG submission 104650) | Soil microbial communities from meander-bound floodplain in the East River, Colorado, USA - East River MetaG ERMGT746_2 | ecosystem: Environmental > Terrestrial > Soil > Floodplain ... | reverse complement strand
ATTTATTGATGGTAGTCGCAAGCTTCAGCTTGCGTTTTTTTTAAGTTCCGCAGACGTAAAGTCTGCGGCTACAAATTTTCGGACAATATGATCGGCCAAAACAGCCCAACAAAATTTCTGTAATATGCTTTACTTCAAATCGAAGCGGTCAAGGTTCATTACTTTATTCCAGGTAGCAATGAAGTCTCGCACAAATTTTTCTTTTGCATCATCCTGCGCATAAACTTCTGCCAAAGCACGCAGCTGTGAGTTTGAACCGAAAATCAGATCCACTCTTGTGCCTGTCCATTTAACTTTACCTGTCTTGCGATCTTTACCTTCAAACATATCACCTTTATCAGACACAGGTTTCCAGACAGTTCCCATATCGAGCAAGTTGACAAAGAAATCGTTTGTGAGTTTACCAACCTGGTTTGTAAATACTCCGTGATTAGACTGACCAGAGTTAGCACCAATTACACGCAAACCGCCGACTAATACTGTCATCTCCGGTGCGCTTAATGTAAGAAGCTGTGCTTTGTCAACCAGCATTTCCTCTGCTGAAACTGTGTAAGCTTTCTTAGCGTAATTTCGGAAACCATCTGCCTCAGGTTCCAGCACAGCAAAAGATTCTACATCTGTCTGAGCTTGTGAAGCGTCCATACGTCCCGGAGTAAATGGCACTTCAATCTTGTAACCGGCATCTTTAGCTGCTGCTTCAACTCCAGCACAACCACCCAGCACTATGAGATCAGCAAGAGAAACTTTTTTGCCGTCTTTACGATTGTTAAATTCTTTCTGAATGCTTTTCAAAACTTTCAGAACTTTTTCCAGTTGTGCTGGCTGGTTTACTTCCCAGTTCAGTTGTGGTTCTAATCGAATGCGAGCACCGTTAGCACCACCTCGCATATCCGAACCACGAAAAGTTGATGCAGAAGACCATGCAGTGTAAACCAGCTCTGAAACCGAAAGACCTGACTCCAATATTTTCTTTTTAAGTCCAGCGATATCTTTTTTATTGATCAGCTTATGATTTATTGCTGGAACTGGATCCTGCCAAATTAAATTTTCTTTCGGAACTTCCGGTCCGAGGTAACGAGCTTTCGGTCCCATATCGCGGTGAGTAAGTTTAAACCAAGCTCTTGCAAATGCATCAGCAAAAGCTTTTGAATCTTTGTGGAATCTTCTTGAAATAGGTTCGTAAATCGGATCGAAGCGTAAAGACATATCGGCGGTTGTCATCGTAGGAGGATGTTTTTTTGATGGATCGTGAGCATCAGGTATCATATGTTCTAGCTTAACGTTTTTAGCCTGCCATTGCCAGGCACCAGCCGGACTTTTAACCTTTTCCCACTCGTAACCGAAAAGCATATCGAAGTAACCCATATCCCATTTTGTTGGATTTGGTTTCCACGCACCTTCCAAACCACTGGTGTTTGAATGAATACCCTTGCCTGTTCCCAATTTATTTATCCATCCTAAACCTTGTTCTTCGATAGGTGCAGCTTCCGGTTCCGGACCAACTAACATTGGATCACCTGCACCGTGCATTTTTCCAAATGTGTGTCCACCGGCAGTAAGAGCTACTGTCTCTTCATCATTCATCGCCATACGTTTAAATGTTTCCCGCACATCACGTCCTGAAGCAACAGGATCAGGATTTCCATTCGGACCTTGAGGATTTACATAGATAAGTCCCATTTGCACTGCAGCCAAAGGATTTGCAAGCTCACGATCTCCGCTGTAACGCTTATCACCTAACCAAGTTTTTTCCATTCCCCAATAAATATCTTCTTCTGGTTGATAGATGTCTGCACGTCCACCACCGAAACCAAATGTTTTAAATCCCATTGACTCCATTGCACAGTTGCCAGCTAAGATCAGGAGGTCAGCCCAGGAAATTTTATTTCCATATTTCTGTTTGATGGGCCAGAGTAGACGACGTGCTTTGTCTAAGTTACCATTATCCGGCCAGCTATTGACTGGCGCAAAACGCTGGTTGCCTGTTCCACCGCCACCACGACCATCACCAGTACGATATGTGCCAGCACTATGCCAGGACATACGAATAAACAATCCTCCATAATGACCCCAGTCGGCAGGCCACCAATCTTGTGAACTGGTCATTAGCGCATAAAGATCTTTCTTCAGTGCTTTCAGATCCAGTTTCTTAAATTCTTTAGCATAGTTAAATTTCGGATCCATTGGATTAGAAGCCGGATGGTGCTGGTGAAGTATTCCCAGGTTTAACTGGTTAGGCCACCAGTCTTTATTTGATGTTCCCCCGCCGGCAGTGCTGCCTGTTACAGGACATTTGTTTTCATCATTCATATTAATTCTCCTCTTAGTTTTAATTTTTCAAAGCTGGCTAAGAATTATTAAGAATCGGATGCGGCAATCTAATCCTAAAAAAAATAGTCAGTTTATTACTTATTTGATTATGTTATTTGAATTTTAGATTTCATTTCTATTACTATTTACGTGGAGTTATTTGAGGATACCCCTCCCCTGCACAGATAAAGATTCATCATCTCTTCCCTACCATGAACATTTATAAAAAGTCCTGAAATATTTACTCATGAAACTTAGTTCAGTCCGAAGTTAGATTCAAGGAATGTTTTGTTCAACAACAAAAAGGTCATCGGGAGGAGATTTCCATTAATTGCAGATCCTGAAACGAGTTCAGGATGACAAACACTGGTTATCGACCAAAATGACATTTTACTTTCAGTCTTCCTCAATCGGCATAAATTGATCCAGTGAGTGCGGGTTTGCCAGGGCATCACGGTTATCCACTTTTTCACCGTTAAGAATTTTTGCAACAGCAAGCTCTACTTTTTTTCCGCTGATTGTATGAGGTACTTCTTTAATTTGAATTATTTTTGATGGAACGTGCCTGGGAGATGCGTTCGTTTTAATTTGTTCTTTAATTTTTTTTGTAAGATTTTCATTAAGACTAAGTTCACTCTTCAGAACAACATATAAAATTATTCTCACATCATTTTTCCAATTCTGGCCCACAACCAAACTATCAGCAATCTCATCTATTGATTCCACAATTCTATATATTTCCGCTGTGCCAATACGCACTCCACCAGGATTTAGTGTCGCATCAGATCTTCCATAAACAATTATCCCGCCGTGTTCAGTAATTTTAATGTAATCACCATGAGTCCAAATTCCATCATACTTTTGGAAATATGCCTTACGATATTTCTCCCCACTTTCGTCTTCCCAAAAGTAAACCGGCATTGAAGGAAATGGTTCAGTGCAAACTAACTCACCTTTTTGCCCAACGACTGACTCTCCTTTATCATTGAAAGCTTCGACTTTCATTCCCAAACCTTTACATTGAATCTCACTAGAGTAAACAGGTAGTGTAGGATTACCAAGCATAAAACAGGAGATTATATCTGTTCCTCCTGAAATAGATGAAAGCTGCAAATCAGATTTTACATTATCATAAACCCATTTAAAAGATTCTTCCGGAAGTGGAGAACCTGTAGAAAGGATAGCACGTAAAGTATCAAGCTTGAATTTATCCTTCGGAACGAATCCCTGCTTCTGAAACATTGAAAGATATTTTGGTGATGTTCCAAAAACCGTAATTCTATTTTTTTCTATTTTTTTCCAAAGGACTTCTGAGTTAGGATAGGTTGGATTGCCGTCGTAGAGAAATAAACTTGCTCCCACTTGTAATGAACTGACTAGCCAATTCCACATCATCCACCCGCAGGTTGTATAGTAAGTAATTACATCTTCTCTTCTAAGATCGGTATGTAAAACATGCTCTTTGTAATGTTGGAGAAGTGTACCTCCGGAACCGTGAACCATGCACTTTGGAAGTCCGGTCGTTCCTGAGGAATACATAATATAAACGGGATGATCAAAGGGTAATTGTTCAAACGATATTTTTTTACAGGTAAAATCTAATAAATCATTAAATTTAATAAACTTACCTTTAATTACCTGTAATTTAATCTTTCTTAGTTTTTCAATTTGTAATCTATGAAAACCCTGTATCCAAATTACCTTTTCAATTTCAGGAATAAGAGAAGTAATCTTCCTGATCTTTTCTTTGCAATTGATGAATTTGCCATTGTATTGATATTCTTCTACAGCAAATAATACTTTAGGTCTCACCTGTCCAAACCGATCAATGACACCTTGAATGCCGAAATCCGGGGAGCACGAAGTCCAAACAGCACCAAGACTTGTTGTGGCTAACATTGCTATAATCGTTTCAGGAATATTCGTTACAAAACCTGCAATTCTATCTCCACATTTTACTCCCAGTTTTTTCAATCCCGAACTGCAAGCTGCTACCAGTTCATAAAATTCTTTGTAAGTCAGGATTACATCCGGCTGATCTTCCCTGCTGCTGATAATTGCCACGTGATCGTCCCGGAATCGTAGAAGATTCTCAGCGAAGTTAAGTCTAGCTTCCTCAAACCATATTGCACCGGGCATAATTCGATTATCAAGAATTTTTCTGTACGGTTTGGAGTGTATCAATCCACTGAATTTCCATAACGATTCCCAGAAGGTTTCAATATCGGTCACAGACCAGGAATGTAATTCTGAATATTTTTTAAACTGAAGATTGTATTCCTGTTTCAGGAAATCATAATACTTCGTGAAGTTTGAATTTTTAATTCTATCTTCTGAAGGAATCCAAAGCGGTTTTGATTTATTCTTTTTCATATTTATAAAAAAACTCACATGTAAAGTGAGTGAACTAACAAATATACAACGCTATATTTTTAATTTTACAAACCGGCAAAGAGCGCAACCTTCCAGGCAAATTCGATATCATTATTTTTTAATGCACACTTTGCTGTCAGTTCAAGATTCTTTCTTTTATTTCTTTCAATGCTTAGTGCCGCCTGCAGCATACTGTTGTAATCATTCATTTCCTGAAATTTCAAATAAGTTTCATAATCAGGATTAAAGTTATCTGGAATTTCCTCATTCGTTTTTTTGATAAAACTTTTCACTTCCTCGTCTGTGGGTATTGCCTCCGAATTACCGAACTTTCCGAGATCATTGCCGGAATAAATTTCGGATTCCCTTATGTGCTTTGGTATCTGATCAAACCCGATACATTTTTTTCCAATTGGTTTCTCGACAATGAATACCCCTCTCGATGCACGAGTGTAATAATTTGCTGACATTCTTGCCACAAGATCAATTTTTACCGGATCAATAATTCCCTCCGTAAAAATAATTTCATCAACGTGAAATTTTAATACTTCACAGATTGCCAAGTTTGCTGATGCACCACCTTCACCATAACTTTTCATCTCTAATAATTTACACTCCATCTGGAAGGGTGATTCTTTCACGCGCTTTGGTTTAACAATATCTGAATCAATAGGTGTTAGACCGGATTTTATGAATTCATCAACTTCTGGTGGAAACTCTGCTGAAGCCAGACTTACCTGCTCTACCATCGAATGAGTCACAACATTTATGACACACTCTTTGGTCGCAATTAAATTATTGTACGTATCCTTCAATGTTGCATTTGTTCCACGACGGGAAGGAGAAAAAGCAACTATGGGAGGATTCGCACCGAAAGCATTGAAGAATGAAAATGGCGAAAGGTTGTTGATTCCATCGGTTGAAACAGTGGATGCTAAAGCGATAGGCCGTGGAGCTACACCACCAAGCAAAAGTCTGTGCACCTCCGGAACTGATAAGTCTTTTGGTTCGTAATGAAGCATTAAGAAATATTTTTTTTCTTTGTAAGAATTGAACGGCTTTTCTTTCGCTTCGCAATAGTATTTTTTAATACACCAAGTCCTGTGATTTCCAACTCAATCGAATCACCCTCATTTAGCCAAACAGGTTTAAACTCTTTTCCTTTCTCTTTTGCTTCCAAAGCCCACGTTCCGTTCAATTCCAAATAACAGCCTGTTCCAACAGTTCCTGAACCTATTACATCACCCGGCAAAAGATCGACACCGTACGATGCACGTTCAATTATTTCCGCAAATGTCCAATTCATATCCTTCATATTTCCATCTGATATCAGTTTCCCGTTATGTTTTGCTGTCATCTTTAGATCATACTTATTCCCAGACTTTGTAGGTATTTTAAATTGCTCAAGTTCATCAGGAGTGACCAACCATGGACCAAGAGAAGTAGCAAAATCTTTTCCTTTTGCAGGACCCAGATTTAATTTCATCTCTTCCATCTGCAGAACTCGCGCTGAAAAATCATTCATTATCATATATCCGGCAATGTATTCATCAGCTTCTTCAGCAGAAATATTTCTTCCTTCTTTGCCAATTACAATTGCCGCTTCAAGTTCAAAATCTAATTTCTGTAGATGATCATCTTCAACCTTGATTTCCCCTTCTCCGAAAATTGCATTGTGATTTGTAAAATAAAAAACTGGAAACTGATCAAACTCAGGAATCATTTCAACTCCACGATTTCGCCGTGCAGTTGCAACATGTTGTCTGAAAGCATACCCATCTCTGCATGAAGTCGGATTTGGAACTGGTGCAAGCAGTTTAAGATTCTCGTCCGAAATGAAAGAAGTGATTTTTCCTTCTTTAATTGAATTTTCTATTTGCTTTACTTGATTCATCATTTCGATTCCACCCTCAAGAAATCTTACCATTCTTCTTGGCAGTTCCATACCCATCCCGGCGGCACATTCTTCAACGTCATAAATTTTCCCATCAATTAATAATCCAAGTCTGTCTTTTTTCTTTAAAGTGTAGGATACAAATTTCATTTTTACTAATGCCTTATAAATTCGTTAAACTATTTTTTCTCAAGCCATGATTGTGAATACTCATCAACCATAGTTTCTTTTACGTTTTTAGTTACTCTTAATGGTTGAAATGTATCAATCATAATAGCATATTCATCAGTTTCTTTTTTGCCGATTGAAGCTTCGGTTCTTCCCGGCTGAGGACCGTGTGGAATTCCCATCGGATGCAGTGTAATAGAACCTTCCTGAACACCTGTCCTTGACATAAAATCTCCATGCACATAATAAAGTACTTCATCGCTGTCTACATTTGAGTGATAGTAAGGTGCCGGGATTGCGTTCGGATGAAAATCATAAAGACGAGGCACAAAATTACAAATCACAAAATTTTCTGTTTTAAAAACCAGGTGTATGGGTGGAGGGAGATGTATCTTTCCAACTTTCGGTGCATATTCTTTTATGTTGAATGCATACGGATAAAGGAAACCATCCCATCCAACGACATCAAAAGGGTGATGAGGGAGACGGAACTCAAACATTTTATTTCTGACCTTAAGCATTAACTTAAAGCCAGCAATTTTATCAACCGGTTCCATAAATTCCGGGACCTTGAAATCACGTTCATAATAAGGAGCTTCTTCAGTCATTTGCCCATATTCATTTCTGAAATGAGATGGAATTTCAAAAGCTGAATCAGATTCAATTATAAAAACTTTATTATTCTTGTAATCATCAAATTTAATCTGGTATGTTGTACCTTTGGGAATTATTAAATAATCCCAATCTTCGAATTTTATCTTTCCATATTCCGATAACAACAATCCTTTACCGTGATGAATAAAAACAATTTCATGCATCTGACTGTTGCGGTAAAAGAAATCTGCATCTTCTGTAATATGCGCTGTTGATATTACGCAATGATCATTTTTCAAAAATTCATTCCGTGCGGATAGAATATTTCCCTTTGTTTTCTTATTATCGGTCACAAAATGATAGTAGTCTGCGGGTGCATCGTTCCAATCGTTTGAAGAACTGTCAATCTTAACTTCACTGATCTTCTCAACCTGCGGAGGCATATACAAATGATATTTGTTCGAGTAAATTCCAGAGAAACCTTTAGTGCTGAATAATTCTTCCCTGTATAGTGATTTGCCGTCACTCTTATAAAAAGTTGTATGTCTCTTTGGTGGAACTTTACCAACCTTCACATAAAAAGGCATTTCAATCCTCCATTAAATAATATATTAATTTTGAAATATTTTCATACAATCATACAGACATACATTTATCACAATATCGGATCCTTTGTATGATTGAATGTATGTATGAATTAGACCTATCATTCTCTGTCAAGCGATCCCCTTGCAGCCTGGTCTCTTTCAATTGATTCAAACAATGCCTGGAAATTACCTTGTCCGAATCCCTGTGCACCTTTCCTTCGCTGGATTATTTCGTAGAAGAAAGTCGGGCGATCGCCAATCGGTTTTGTGAATAGCTGAAGAAGATAACCATCACCTTCAGTATCGCATAGAATGCCAAACTTCCTTAAGTCATCAATATTTTCAGTTACTTTAAATCCTCTTTCTTTCAGAATATCATAATAGGTTTCAGGCACAGATAAAAATTCTACACCATTTATCCTCATCGCGGCAATGGTTTTAATGATATCGTTGGTTGCAACTGCAATGTGCTGAATTCCTGAACCAAGATACTCATCAATGTATTCTTCAATCTGTGATTTCTTCAATCCCTCGTAAGGTTCATTGATTGGATTCTTAACTGATCCACCTTCCGTGGATCTCACAACTTTTGAAAGCAGCGCCGAATATTGCGTTGATATATCACCAGCACCGAATTCAATAAAAGTTTCGAAGTTCAAACTCTTATTTAAATAATTTGCCCAGAGATCCATTTCATTAGTTCTGACATTTCCAACGATATGATCTATCGCCATTAATCCGGTATCTTCAGTTTTCAGTTCAATTTTTTGAACTGGTTTTCCAAATCCGGGTTTAAAAATTCCTTTGTAGTTATCCCTGTTAACAAAAACTATTTCTGCATCATCGTAAAGTTTAATTGCTGCTTCTTCAATAAAGCCATTTTCATTTTCAAACTTCTTAGGAGGTCTTTGAGGAATTGCACCATTTTTAACTGAAGCGTCGAAAGCTTTTTTAACATCTGTAACTTTTAAAGACCATCTTTTTACACCGTCGCCATGTTTTTCTACGAAGGAAGAAATTTCATACTGACTTGGATTAATTGCAGAGGTAACTACAGCTCTGAAATTATTTTTTTCAAGATAGTAGGACACTTTCCCTTTTACCCCTGTTTCGGGTCCTGAATAACCGACAATTTCCATCCCGATGGCTTTTGCATGCCAGTACGCCCACATTTTAGCCGAGCCGACATAAAACTCAACATAATCATACCCAAGTATGCCTAATTTTTCTGCCATTAAATTTCTCCAGGTTTTATTTTACGAGTTGATTAATTGCTGCTAATTTACATCAATTAGGTATTAGAGTAAAGCATTCAAAAAGACAGCTAATCAGAATATTTTTCTTTTATTAGAGCTCTGGTTAGTGAATTTCATCTAGCAGCATAAAATCATTTTTAATTTGAACCGATAAAGGATCAAGATTCTTTTCATAAAATCTGCAAATATGAAGCAAAGGACAAATAGTACATTTAGGTTTAGCGGCTTTACATATTTCTCTTCCCAACCTGATAAGGTTAGTATGGAACTGATGAGCAATCCTTTCAGGCAAATGTTTATTAATAATATTAAATGTTTTTTCAGGTGACTTCGTTTGAACCAATCCTATTCTGTTTAATGTCCGGTGAACATGAGTATCAACTGGACAAATATTTCTGTCCAATGAAAATAACAATACACATGATGCTGTTTTAATGCCAATCCCTAGAAATGATGTTAACTCATTTAGAATTTCATCATTGTTCATTTCAGAAAAATGATCAAGTCTAATCTTTCCGCTTTTAGCCCGCTTTGCTGAAGCTTTAGCGGGGCGAGCGAGACTCGCCGATGGTGGTTTCATTTTATCTTTAATCGTTTTTAGAAAGTTTTTTATTGCCTTTGATTTTTGTTTTCCCAACCCGGCGACTTTAATTGCCCTTTCTATTTTTTTAAGGGGAAGATCTGCAACTTCCTCCCAGTTCTTAAATTTTTCCTTGATATTTTTATATGCCTGGTATGAATTTTTATCGTTTGTATTTTGAGAGAGTATTGTGGCAATCAAAAGATCAACAGGATCAGGTAACTTTTTACTCCGTTTCGGAATTCCAAAAGTTTCCTTTAATAATCGGTTAATTTTATTAATTTTATCATACATATTTTTTATTAAAAAAATTCTTTTGATGGTTGATTAATACTTAATATCTCAAAGATAGCTTGAAAAATTTGCTTATTAAATATTTATCTTTGAATAATTAAATCAGTTAAACTTTAAAGGGAGTAAAGATGGGAACATTAATGGTAAGCATTTCCGGCGTACGTGGTATTGTTGGAAATGGACTTGATCCTTACACCTTAGTCACATACACATCAGCGTTTGCTGATTTTGTAAAGGAAGGCAAAGTTATAATCGGCCGGGACGCACGAATCTCAGGCGAAATGGTTGACCAGATTGTTACAGGAACTTTGCTGGCAAAAGGTATTGATGTGATTGATATCGGCATTTGTCCAACGCCAACCGTGCAGTTCCATGTAAAAAGGCTGAACGCAAGTGGCGGCATTGCAATTTCTGCCAGTCATAATCCTAACGAATGGAATGCATTAAAGTTATTAAATAACACGGGGCAGTTTCTTTCGCCGGATGAATTTAAAATTATGATTAAATTTCTCGATGATTCTTCACGTAAATTTAATGGCTGGGATCAGCTTGGAAAAAAAACTGAATACTCAGAAGGGTTACAGAATCATATCAAAAGTATTTTTAACCTAAAGCTCATCGATAAAAGTTTTATTGCAAAAAAGAAATTTAAAGTAGTTGCAGATTGTGTTAACGGTGCCGGTGCTTATGTCATTCCCCAATTTCTCAAAGAACTGGGATGTGAGGTAATTGAACTTAACTGTGATAAGACAGGAATCTTTCCCCGGGATCCTGAACCATTGACAGAGAATTTATCAGAGATTATGCAAGCTGTAAAAACTCATAAAGCAGATCTGGGAATTGTTGTTGACCCGGATGTTGACAGGCTTGTTTTGATAACGGATACCGGCGAACCTTTCATTGAAGAAAATACGATAACACAGGTGGTTAAATTTGTACTTTCAAAAAAACCTGGTAATGTTGTTATCAATTTATCAACAACACGGGCTGTTGAAGATGTTGCAAGAGAATATAAATCAACAGTGTATCGCTCTGCTGTTGGTGAAGCAAACGTTGTTAAAAAAATGAAAGAGGTAAATGCAGTGATCGGTGGTGAAGGCAGCGGCGGAGTTATTTATCCTGAATTACATTATGGAAGAGATGCTCTGGTTGGAATTGCTTTAACTTTACAGCAACTTGCAGAAAGCGGAATGAAACTTTCGGAGATGAAAAGCTCTTTGCCTTCATATTTTATTATTAAGAAAAAAATTATTTTGGATAAAATTGAGCCTGATACTGTTCTTGATCTGATTAAAAACAAATTCAAAGATGAAAATGTTAATAGTGAAGATGGGATACGAATAGATTTTGATCCTCACCATTGGGTGCATTTCAGAAAATCCAACACAGAACCAATTATCAGGGTAATTGTTGAAGCATCTGACGAAAAAACCGCTTCTGAATTAGCTGAAATGTATATAAAACTTATTAAACAGGATTTGAACGATTAATATAATTTTGATCTCTTCTGAAGATAGCTGAGAAGTGCTTTATCATATGACTGGGAAGTATCGATTAAACAATAATCAATTTTAGCATTCAGGCATTCTGATTTAATTTTTTCAGTAAAATCTTTCATTGCTTCTTTATAAGCTTTCTGTATCTGATAAGGCTGGGTTGTAATTTCATCTTCTGACTCAAGATCTTTAAAGATTGCATCTTTACCAAAAGCAAAGCTCAACTCGAGAGGATCAAGAATCTGGAAAACAAGAACTTCATTATTTTTATATCTGAAATGCTTTAAAGCCGTTAAGACAGATTGGATTTCATCAAAAAAATCCGATACAACAATTACAAATCCTCTCCTGTTTATTTTTTCCGCAATCGAATTCAAACTGCCGGCTGTATTAGTTTTATCGGAAGCTGTCACTGTTGATAAACTTATTAATATTTCCTGAAGATAAGATCTTCTGGCTTTTGGAGGCAGGAATTTGTTTATCTTTTCAGCATAAAGAGATAAACCGACAGCATCCTGCTGATTAATCATAAGATAACTTAATGCTGCGACAAGAGTTGCTGCATATTCCAATTTCGAAATGTTGTTTTTAGAGGAAAACTTCATGGAATTGCTGGTATCGAGAAGTATATAACCCCGGAGGTTGGTTTCTTCCTCATACTGCTTTATAAAAAACTTTTCGGTTTTGCCATAAACTTTCCAGTCAACATCTTTAAGATTATCCCCCTGCATATAAGGACGATGCTCTGTAAACTCAACACTGAAACCATGGTATGGACTTTTGTGAAGTCCAACCATAAATCCTTCAACCACAAGCCTGGCTTTAAGTTCTAAAGTTTTTAGTTTTGATATAAATGCAGGATCGAGATAGGTTTTATAGTTTTTTAATCCTTCGGGCATTAATCTCCCCTGGCGAGATTTTTTTTAAGGATCTCTTCGGGAGATAATCCCATATTATCCAGTTCTTCTTTTGCAGACGAGACTAACTCATGATCCGGAAATTTTTGCAGAAAAAGATTATAAGTTTTTGTTGCGTTACCATACTGCTTTAGTTCGTTTGCTTCGATAAATCCTTTCATAAAAAGTCCCATAGGTGCATAATCGCTCTCCGGATAATCGGTATAAACTTTATAAAAAAGACCAGCTGCTTCCTTGAGTGATTCATCTTCGGAAATATTTTTAACTAACTTATTCTGATAAATAGCAGCAAGACGGGATAAAGCATCCGGGGCTACTTTAGTATCCTTATGTTCATTAATGATATGCTGGTAAGATTCAATAGCTTCCGGAATTTTTCCCTGCTCAAGAAAAGTGTTGCCTTCAACCAACAAATCTTCGGGTGATTTTTTAGGACCGCAGCCGGCAAATAATATCGAAGCTATAAAAAACGATAAAATTAATTTCATTTTAATCCTAAATTGTTGTTCTAAACCGGGCAAAGTTATCAAATAAGAATAGAAGTAGCAATGAACGGAATAATCAAGAAATTATTTAAAATAAAAAAGCCAGCTTAATTTTCAAAGCTGGCTTCAAAAAAAAAGTTAAGGACTAACTTTTTACTTTGTTAAGATCATCTTCTTTACATCTACGAAGTTTGTTCCATCAATTCCTGCAGCTTCAATTCTATACATATAAACACCTGTGTTAAGTGATGAAGCATCGAAATTAACCTGATGTGAACCAGCAACAAGATTACCGTTCAGAAGACTAGCAACTTCCTGTCCAAGAACATTGAATACGGTCATACTTACTTTTGAATCAACAGCAAGTCGGAATGAAATCATCGTGCTTGGGTTGAATGGGTTCGGATAATTCTGATCCAAAACAAATTCAGCTGGTGCAACAACTTCTGTCTCTACTACATTTGAATATGCAAATGATCCATCGAAATCAACTTGTTTCAGCCTGTAGCTGTAGCTTCCGGTTTGAACAGTTCTGTCAACGAAGGTGTAATTCTGTGTTTCCGTAGTTGTTCCGTGTCCTGAAACATATCCAACCGATGTGAACTCTCCGCCATTGCTTCTCTCTATCTGGAATCCCTGGTTGTTGGTTTCAGTAGCCGTAGTCCAGCTTAACTCAACTAAGCCTTCACTTGCACTAGCCGTGAAGGATGCTAATTCAACAGGGACGTTAGTGTCACCATTGAGCTGAATAGAAAGATTTGTCGCGGGATCCAGGTTCCAGGTTACGCCCGGTGTTGTTGTAGTCCACGCGCTTCCCATAATACCGTTGGTCGCGTCATGATTACCCGTTTCCCAGAAAAAGGCAGACGATGAAGTGCTGTTGTTGTACATTTCAATCCAATACGTCCCGGTAGTGGTTATGAAACATGGAGAAGCCAGGTTGAATGTGAATATATACTCGTTAACACCAAACAGTACAACTCCCGTGGTTGCCCGGGTAGTGGCCTGAAGATTATAACGGGCATAGATAACCGGTCCTGGTGATCCGCCAGCATCGGTGTGAATTAGGATGGTAAAATCATCCGTAGCGTTTGGGATATTTTCTGGGAAATACCCACCCCACATTACAATCTGGGTGATGCCGTATGTAGGACCAGCAGTTCCGACAACGAAGTTTTCCGCAATCGATTGCTGAAGCGCACCGTTAAAGCTAGAGTCTGCAAACAGCCCGTTCACCGCGTTTGGTGCCTGGTTAAGGAAGACAACTGGCGTCAGAGGAGCTTGGACAATGGACGTTCCGGAAACTTCGGCAGGGCCATATTCCATCAGCGAAGACTGAGCAAATGCAGAAAATGAAAAAAGAAAGAGAAAAATTACTGAAAAGAATTTAGGCATAATGCCTCCTCTTTTAGTTAGTAGATATGTTATTTAGATATTTAACAATGTTCACAACTAAAATATCAAAATAGAATTAAATAGCAAAGACTCTTTTAAAAAAAGTCAGCCCATATTTCAGTACCCGTTTTGATCAATTTAAATTTGATAAATATAATTCCTACTTCGTCAAGACCATCTTCTTTACATCGCTGAAGTTAGTGTTATTATTTCCTGTTGCTACGATCTTGTAAAAGTATACACCACTTTTAAGATTCGATCCATCGAAATCTACGTGGTGTGAACCTGCTGTCAAATCATTGTTGATCAATTTCATTACTTCCTGTCCTAATACATCAAATACCTTTAAGTTAACCTTCGAGTCTGCTGCCAGCCCGAAGGTTATCTTTGTACTTGGGTTGAATGGGTTCGGGTAATTCTGATAAAGAATAAATTCATCGGGTAAAATAATTTCATTTCCGGCGCTTACAATTGTTTCACCTTCAGTTAGTGTAATAGTTTGATTTACAGCCACATTTCTTAAAACATCGATTGTACCGCTGCCGGCCCATCTAACCAATATGGAATCAACTGTAGTATTTAATCCTGCCCCGATAATTGTGGAATTGCTATTCTGTGACATATAGCTTATTCCGCAATTGGTTTCTCTTATAATTTTTCTGCTTCCAATATAAACTTCAATTCGAGAACCGATACCATCACGGTTGCATTCAACTCCAACGAGATTCAATTTAACCCAGTTATTGGAACCTCCATTATTCTTATACAAATTTACTGGAGATTGTTCATTGTGGACTGCAATATCGTAGTAACCGTTATTATCAAAGTCACCAATTCCGCAGCCAAAACTTTTATAGTTGCCATCTAAACCAATACCGACTAGCCGAGTGAATGTCCCATCTCCATTATTGTTGAAGAAAGCATTAACACCAATTTCAACACAAACATAGAGATCAAGATCGCCATCATTATCATAATCAAAAAAATTGGTTCCCCAGCACGATTTGTTCACCGTCATCTCAAGTTCTTCTGCCACATCGGAGAAAGTTCCATCACCATTATTTTTCAAAAAGTAGTTACCAAAAGGATCGTTGCTCAGATATAAATCCAGGTAACCATTTTCATCATAGTCTCCAACACCAATACCCATCATAAATCCCTTAACTCCAGCGCCCGATGTTTGACTAATTTCAGTAAATGTTCCATCGCCATTATTTCTGTAATGATAGTCACCTGTGAAATGATCATTACAGATATGAATATCGAGCCAGCCATCATTATTATAATCATAGAATACTACTGCAAACGGAAGTCTGTAATAACCTGTAAGAGGATCAAAGCCACCAACACCGGCAATCTCTGTAACATCAGTAAATGTACCGTCACCATTATTCTTGTATAAGTAATTTGAAGTGAACTCGCTGTAATGAGTTACAAACAGATCAACCCAGCCATCGTTATTATAGTCAGCAAATGCTGCTGCATTACAGGAAGACGGAACCGTACCAATCCCAGATGAAAGTGTTACATCAACCATAATTCCATTATCATTCCGGTATAGCCGATTGTAGTTGGCTTCGTAATCAACCGCATTGAAAAGATCTTTATCACCATCGTTATCATAATCACACCATAATAGCTGCATTGTCCGCAAAGAATCATAAAGTTGAAGATCGAAGGTCACGTTTGTAAAAGATGTGCCTTCACTTTTGTAAATAAATAATGGGAATTCCTGTGCACTGCTGAATGACAAATCATCGAGGCCATCTCCATTAAAATCACAAAAACTCACACTGCCGCGAATAAATTGAATGGGTGAGTTGATTCCCATCAGACCCGCTACATCAGTAAACTGAAGCGGTTGTGAATTTAATTTAATCGAAAATATAACTAAGCTGATAATTAAACATCGTGTAAAATTAAATTTCATATTCGCCTCTACTCAAATTGAATTGTGCTTAGTACTCTGTCCGCTACTAGTCTGCCTTGCTGTAAACCATGCTCATTTGCAGTGCGGAAATGGATTCCTCCAAGCAGCCTGGAAAATGCTGCTTCATCAGCCGCTTCATAAAATGAATTGAAATTTCTATTCCTCAATCCTGGTTCATTGTGATGAGTGCTGTCTGTAAAAGCCACATTGTCCCCGAACCGAACAGAAAGAATGTGTGAAGAACAGCCAGATGAAGTTGAATGTCCTGATGGATATTCAGGGAAAGGAGGTGTAACAACAATTTCATCCCAGTTTGGTTCTCCAAGATAATCCCTGATATAAGTTTTAGGTCGGAGTAAATTTATTCTATATTTTGCTTCCCAGGCAGATATGAATGAATCTCGTAACCCTGCAGCAATCAAAGCATGAATTTTTACTGCTTCAGCAAGATTCAATGAAAAACGATGAATCATATTATTCGTAATTGAAACCCAATGTCCGGGTGGTTGTCCCGTGCCTGCCTTATCTTCCCAGAAGAACGCAATATTCATTTCTTCATAAGTAAGGTTTCTGCTTACTTCCAATACTTCATAGCCATCATTATAGAATCGAGTGCCGGGAATAGTATCAAATGCCATTCCTAATGGAATCGAACATTCATTCTGATTTGTCATACAAAAAGGTCTTTGTTCACCCATATATGGTTCAAGTGCAGTCTGACCAGGCAAAGTAGGTTCCCAGAACATTGGATTAATTTCTCTTGAAGGGGGTTCATAAGTCATCCCCCTTGAATCTAAAAAAAAATCTGATTCAGACCACTCGATAATTTTATTACCAATCTGTTCACCGTGTGCAATCGAACGATTTACAATCGCTTCATCAACAGCATTTCTTCTGTCAGCTATTTGTTCTGTGTAAAGAGCTTCAATTAAATTAAGGCTATGCTGAGAAGGTTGATATAGTACTTGTGAACTTACAATTCTTAGTGTAGCAGCTAAAACGGAAGGCCAATCATAAACCGTATTTTCAGGAAATGGCATGGTTGGCATCTCTCTTAATTGTCCTCCCAGTGAACGATGACCTGGAATCCCACTGTAAACAGCTTCATATAAAGCAATTCCGCAATATCCATAAAAACGGGAAGCTACCGGTGCCGGGATAGTCTGCAGTATAACAATCTCGATTGCAACATTCGTCCAGTCAACTGCAAAAGAAGCTTCAAATGTGGATGCTTGTGGTGATGAAATTATTGGAGGTGGATTGGTTACTTCTTCACTACAGGATAGTAATACAAAGCTGAGACAAATTAATAGAGATAGTAATGTTATTTTCATAAACATACCCTTAATCAATATTTGAATTCACTTGTTAATGAGTTGGGAAACAATTAAAGATAAAAAAAAAATTAACGAAAGCAAATAAAAAAGCCGGCTCATATTTCAGAGCCGGCTTTATATAAATTAGTTTTGAACTAACTTTTTACTTTGTTAAGACCATCTTCTTAACATCGTTAAAGTTCGTACCATTGTTTGCTGTGGCTTCTATCTTATAGAAATATACACCGCTGTTCAGGCTTGATGCATCGAAGTCTACCTGGTGTGAACCTGCAGACAGATCATTGTTGATCAATGTCATTACTTCCTGTCCCAATACATCAAATACTTTTAAGCTTACCTTCGAGTCTGCTGCCAGTCTGAAGGTTATCTTTGTACTCGGGTTGAATGGGTTCGGGTAGTTCTGATCCAACGAAAATTCAACTGGTGCTGCAACTTCTACTTCAACTACATGCGAATATTCGAATGTTCCATCAAAGTCAACCTGTTTCAGCCTGTAGCTGTAATTTCCAACCGGTACATCTCTGTCTGTGAATATGTAGTTCTGTGTTTCTGTTGTTGTTCCGTATCCTGCTACAAATCCAACCGAATTAAATTCACCGCCATTGCTTCTTTCTACCTGGAAGCCCTGGTTGTTGGTTTCTGTTGCAGTTGACCAGTTCAGTTCTACATTTCCACCTGCTACAACTGCAGCGAATGATGTAAGTTCAACAGGAACGGTGTAATGTGCATAGATACAGAAATTATCAACTACCCACCACCAGTCCCAGCCAGGCTGTACTGATCTTAATCTAAACCTAACATTCGACTGGTTTAAAACCAGTGAGCTAATATCAACAGTCTCGTGGGTATTTCTTTCATTAACTCCTACTCTGCTCCAAACTGCAGTCCAGGTTGAGCCGCCGTTTGTGCTGACTTCTACGTGTGCTTCATCGGCTGCTGCAAGAAATCTCCAATCGTTATCAAACTGTATTTCTGCATAATTATAATTTTGTGTGGTGAAATCGATTACGTTATTTAATGTTGCAGTTGAAAGAAGTGTCGTTCCGCTTCCGCAAAGATCAACATCTGCCGATAATGCATTACCCGATGCTGTAGCTGGCATAGTGTAAGGTCTGGTAGTAATATCAATTATTAGCCATACACAAACTCCGCCGTCGTTAGTTATTGTCCAGTTTCCACTACCTGCTGTGAAATCATCACAGTATTTAGTATCAATTCCCAATAAAGGATCATCCATTGTGGTGAATGTCCATGTAGGTCCGCTTAAACCGCAAGCGGCATCTTTACAAACAATGCGCCAGGTATATGGAGTGTTATATTGTAATGGTTCAACACCGAGCTGAGCTAGAGTTCTGGAAGTTACTGCCGCACCATCATAAACGAGGTTACCATTAAAATAAACTTCATTCTGAGTTGTTCCGGCACCGTTTGTCCAGCTTAATGTATTACCTGTAATTGGCAAATTGCTGGCACCGGCTGGTGGATTTGGATTTGTGGGGGCACCTACCGGACAAGGCGGTCCAGCAATAGCTAATTCATAACCAAATAATAAATCGGGTACTCCCTGTAACATACCGCCCAGCGTTACTTCACCGGGAATTAATTGGTCGGTTATAAATAATCCGCCAGCAATTCCTTGTGTAGGCTGACCAATACCAACGTCAGTTTTAACATCGTGTGTAACACCAGTATATGTACCGGCAGTATAATCCATTTGTTGGATTAACTGGGGTTGACCAGCACCAAGTCCCTGGCTCCAAACCCATAGGAACGGTCCGCCGACTGACCAATTATCGTATGCAAGTCCATAAACTCCTGTAACCGTACTTGCAATCGTTCTTAACAAAGTACCTGTCATACTGAATTCAT
>Ga0137461_1000082_pt1 | contig 19649 bp, 18 predicted proteins | sample EasRivERMGT746_2_FD_104650 | JGI IMG/M metagenome (GOLD analysis project Ga0137461, IMG submission 104650) | Soil microbial communities from meander-bound floodplain in the East River, Colorado, USA - East River MetaG ERMGT746_2 | ecosystem: Environmental > Terrestrial > Soil > Floodplain ... | reverse complement strand
GTCGACAAGGCCAAGCCCGCGATCTGAGCGGCGCTTTGATCCCAGCCAAGCAGTAACTTTGCCGCAAGCCAGCTTAAAACAAAAGGAGCGAGAAAACTAAGGAAGCCCAAAACCAGGCTTTCCTTCCAGAATTTTTTTAATGTCTGGCTTTCAAGTTCGGCGCCAGCAAGGAACGTTAGGACGATAGCGCCGAAACTCGCAAGAAAGTTGACCCACTCGCTAACTCTCGGGTGAAAGCTGTTGCCGGCTAAAATGCCGACGATGAGTTCTATGAGAGCAACTGAGACTCCCACTTTCAGGGAGATCAGACTTGATATCAGGGCGAGCGCAATCCACAGAGACGCTTCCCACCAGAGCTGTTCCATCCTAACCTCCTCGTCCATCTAGGCAGGCGTCATCAGCCCTGGCGGGCGGTTAAGGAGAACGCCATCTCCGTGACAACGACTCTATAGCATGTGGAACAATCGGCCTCAACGTCATTGAACGCGAGAGCTCGTAGCGATCTCAGCGATATCTGATCAGGACTGCCGGTTGACCGTATCGGGCAAGATGGTAAAGTACCTGCCCATGCCCATAGCGTCCATCGAAGCAGCGATCGAAGACTATCGTCTCGGCAAAATGGTCATCTTGATGGATGACAAAGACCGCGAGAACGAAGGCGACCTCTGCATGGCGGCGGAAAAGGTCACGCCCGCAGCGATTAATTTCATGGCCACTCATGGGCGCGGTCTGATTTGTCTGCCGCTCACTGAGGAGCGCGTGCGACGGCTCGGCTTGTCGATGATGGTGTCGGATAATACCTCGCCGTTTGGCACCGCTTTTACGGTATCCATCGATTCGGCCAGCGGCATCTCCACCGGCATCTCGGCCGCGGACCGAGCTAAAACGATTCTTGACGCCATCGCTGACGATGCCAAGCCATCCGATCTAGTCACGCCCGGCCATATTTTTCCCCTGCGGGCGCGCGACGGCGGCGTTTTAGTGCGCGCCGGCCAAACCGAAGGGTCGGTGGATTTGGCGCGTCTCGCCGGGCTTAAACCGGCCGGGGTCATCTGTGAGATCATGAAAGACGATGGCACCATGGCGCGCCAACCGGATCTGTTGCGCTTCGCCAAAAAGCACAAGCTCAAGGTGGTCACCAACGCCGACTTGATTCAGCACCGCTTGAACTATGATTCGCTGGTTTATCGCGCCGCCACAGCGCCGCTGCCAACCCGCATGGGCGGCGATTTTCAAGCCATCGTCTACAACACCCACGTTGACGATAACGAGCATCTCGCTTTGATCAAAGGCGACATTTCACCCAAGGAAGAAACCCTGGTGCGCGTCCACACCAAGTATATTCCCGGCGATGTTTTCGGCTTCGAGCTGCTCAACACCGGCGCGGTGATTCAGCGCTCCATGGAAATTATCGCCAAAGCCGGCAAAGGCGTTATTCTGTATTTGCAGCCAAAGCAGCGCGCGCACCATCCCACCATGATGGCCTACCCAAGAGTCGAAGGTAAACAGCAGAAAGACATGAACCGTTCCTTCGTCTACCAGGCCGACTTCAAAGAATACGGCATTGGCGCGCAAATCCTGCGCGACATCGGCGTGCGCAAAATGCGCCTGCTGACCAACAACAAAAAACATCTGGTCGGCCTGCGCGGCTACGGCTTGGAAGTGACATCCCTCGTACCAATCCCGCGCGAGATTCCAGTGCGCGAAGTGGCAAAACCTGCCAAGGCGAAAGCCAAACACGCTTAGCCCTGCGGGATTTCACATCTCAAATCCTAGATTTAAAATTCGCTATGAGAGTGCAAAAAGAACTTCCGAGCGAAGCGGGGCCATCCTCGATCCTCCATCATCTATCCTCGACCATTACGGCGCGCAGAATTCCCAGTGAATCGCTAAGTATCTTGCGGCGTTTTCAAATAGCTCGGCAAGTCCGGGCGAATCCGCTTGAGCGCCTCGCCGACGTTGGGAAAAACCCGCTCTTCGATCAATTGTCCGCGCACCCAGTAATCGAGCGACGGCGCGTCGAGGAAATTAATATCGACATAGCGCTCGCCCACCGGCTCGCCGGTGACGATGATGCGGACCGAAAAGCCGGCGTCGATGACGATACCTCGGCTGCCAGCCGGCAGCGGCAAGCTGTTTTTGATCTTGGCTAACTTGTCGGCCGGGTAGGTGCCGATTTCGAGAGAGCAGTAGCCCCATTCGCCGGCCGCGATGGTGAGCCCTTTGAAGATTCGCTGGTTAATGTCGACGAGATTTTTCGCGGCTTCGTCCTGATTGTAGTTCGTCAGCAGATCGATCGCCCATTTTTCGATGATGCCCCTGACCGGTTCGGCGCTCTTTTCCCGTTCCTTGACCGCTTTACGGTCGATCCACCACTTGGTTTCTTCAAAAGCTTTTTCGTTCGCCATGGTCGTGCCGCGTTCTCTGATTGACGAATTTAACCGCGCCTAGATTTTGAATTCCTCAAGCGTGCTCTTGGCAAACAACGAATCGACGTCGAGTTTCTTGCTGATCAACCCTTGTTCGTAGGTGTATTGAATCAAGGTTTCCAAAATATGGCGATTGGCTTCTAAGCCGTAAGCCCAGGGATCGGCGCCGAGCAGCTCGCGCTCCTTTTCCATCTCGTCGATGGACCAGGCCAGCATGTATTTGAGCGCCGAGAATTCGTACATCGCTTCTTGGCACAGCCGCTTGGATTCGTTGAACGCTTTGAACAGGCTCTGGGCGATCCAGGGATGCTGTTCGTAAACTTCTTCGCGAATGACCATCGTGTGCATGATCGGAAAAATCTTTGTCCGTTTGAAATAATCCGCTTCCACTTCGCGAAAGTTGGGAATCAAGCGTTGCACCTTGGGATGGCGGCGCACGAACGGCGAGGGCATATGCGCTGAAATCATCGCGTCGATCTCGCCCCGTTCGAGCATGCCGGACAGCGTCTTGTCGCCGGGGATCGCCTGAATCTCGATGTTGGGCGGCAGTTTGTGCTGCACCTTGTCCTGGCGGCCGGGGGATTCTTCGCCGCCGGTAAACCATTTCATTTTTTCCGGCGCCACGCCGTATTCATGTTGCAAGATGCCGCGCGCCCAGGTCGCCATGGTGATTTGGTACTCGGGCACGCCGACGCGTTTACCCGCCAGGTCCGGCGGTTTTTTGATGCCCGAGTCGGTGTTGATATAAATGCACGAGTGGCGGAAAGTTTTCGAGGGAAAAACCGGGATGCCGATCAAGCGCGGCGCGCCCTTGTCGCGCGACATGAGAAAGGAACCGGTGGACATCTCGGCGACGTCGAACTCGCCATAGCGCAGCATGCGCCAAAAGGTTTCTTCGACGCGCAGCGGCAGATACGTCAGATCGACGCCTTCCACTTCGACCCGGCCGTCTTGCAACGCGCGGGTGCGGTCGTAGTCCCAACAAGCCAGTGTCAAACGGATTTTGCCCATACAGTGCTCCTGATGAAGTTCTTATCCAAACGAACGCAGCCAGACTATTCGACCCCGGCGAGAAACTGATCCGCGCTGATGACGAATTGCTTGCTTTCACCCTGCAGCACCACTGCCGCTTCACCGGAAGCGAGGGTCGTTCGACGCTCAATCCTGTAGGCTTTGCCTCTGAACGTGATTTTTTGTCCCGGCGCGTATGGCTTCAGTCGCTCGTGATCCTGCTGCGGATCGATTTTTTCCATGTCTTGTTTTCATAACATATCGCCACGCAAAGCTTAAGCCGCGAAGACCCGGCTTCGCCCCGCCGCGAAATTGACATCATCGCAAGCCGATACTATAGTTACTTTCTTAAATCCAAAGTAGCCCAACGCCGCCCCCTGTTGCAATTATTTCCGAATCCGTGGGAAAGGAAGAAGGTGTCAATGACAGCGGAGTTCGACCCGTGATGGGGTTTTTGACGATCTTCCAGCGACACCTTCAGCTCAGGGTGATCGCGTTAATTGTAGCCATTCTCGTCTTAGGTTTTGGCGTCCTGGTGATCCTCAACATCCAGCGCGAGACGGAAGCGATGGTGGCCGGAAACCGGGAGACGGCGCGGCTGCTGGCGGCGTCGATCGCGAAGAGCATAGAGAACGGCATGCTCGAAGGGCGTCCCGATATCATCCGCCGGCTGGTGCAGGAGCTCAAGAAAGAACTCAAGGATGTACGCTTTCTCGATGTCTACCGGCGCAACGGCGTGGAAGCGTTCAGCGACCTGGAAACCCTTAAGGAGGTCAACATCGAGGCTGCGCTGGCCGAGCGGATCTCCAAGATGAGCCGGGCGCCGGGCAAGAAGATCAGCGATCCGCTGTTCACCCGCGCGGTCGAGACGCTGACCCCTCAGGAGACCTATGAGGCAACCAACGATGGCCGCATGCTGACCCTCTTCCGCCCCCTGGAGAACGTGCAAGAGTGTCAGGACTGTCACGCCGGTGACCACAAGGTCCGGGGCGTCGTCAGAGTGAGCCTCGGTCTGGAGCGGCTGGATGCCGATCTGCTGGAGGCACGGAACCGCCAGCTTTTGGTCGCGCTCTTGACGATCCTCGGAGTGACCGCCTCCTTGGTGATTTTTTTGGGTCGTGTGGTGCTGCGGCCCATCGCCCTGATCGCGGCCGCCGCGCGCCGCATCGGCGGCGGGGACTTTGAGACGCGCCTGGCGATGCAAAGCCAGCACGAGATCGGCGAACTGGGTAGAGCCATCAACGGAATGGCAGGCCGGCTCAAGAGCGTCCACGGCGATCTCGAGGCGCGCAACACCGAGCTGGCTGGCGCGCTGCAGAGTCTCAAGGAAACGATGCAGAAAGTCGAGTTGCTGGAACAGGTTAAGCGCGAGCTGATCAAGTTCGTCCCCGAAGCGGTGACCAAACTGCTTGAGAAGAATCCCGACGCTCACGAACTGGAGAAGCGCGAGGCCGACGTCTCCGTCTTGTTCCTCGACGTGGAGGGATACACCCGGCTGTCGGAAGAGCTCCCGCCGCAACGGCTCAACCGGATGATCCAGGACTATTTTTCGAGCTTTCTCGAAATCATCCGCGCGCAGCACGGCGACGTTAGCGAGAACTCCGGCGACGGCCTGATGGTGATTTTCCAGAGCGAAGCCGGCCCGACGCGCCACGCGCTCAACGCCGCTACCGCGGCCTTTCAATTGCTTGCGAAGGTAGTGAGCCTCAATCGCGAGTTCGTTGGCATCTATCCGGCGGTGGCGATCCACTTCGGGATCAACAGCGGTCCGGTGCTGGTCGGCGCCACCAAGCTCGACGTCGCAGGAGTCAGTCACTGGACTTTCACTGCGTCGGGGTCGACGACCAACCTCGCGGCGCGCATCGCGGGGCTGACCAAAGGCGGCGAGGTCATGGTGGGACCGGAGACTGCGGAGCGGATTAAAGAACGCTACGTCCTGCAGGATACCGGCGAGCACCAGTTGAAGAACGTCTCTCAACCCGTGCGAGTTTTTCGTCTCGTGCCGCCGGGCGTGTATGAAAATATCCACTAACTGTTGAAGAATTTTCTTGATAACGCCAGGCTGGTCGATGAAGCTGATGATCCGCATTTCCCCTGGCATTTTGGACCAGTGAGGGGATCGGTCCCGTAGACATCTCTGGTGAGGAACGACCAGCGCTTCTTTAACTGCTATGAGAGGACGACCATGCGCATCGCGGTGATGGGCGCGGGTGCCGTGGGCGCCTATTTCGGGGCCAAACTCTCAGCGTCCGGTAACGACGTGGCATTCCTGGCGCGCGGCGCGCACCTCGATGCCCTGCGCCGCGACGGCCTTCGAGTCGACAGCCCAGGTGGCGATCTTCGTTTTCAAAACGCGCTCTTCACGAATGATCCCGGCGAAGTCGCCGCCGTCGATCTTATCCTTTTCTGCGTCAAGTCCTACGATACCGACGCGGCCGTCGGCGCCCTGGCGCCGATGATCGGCAGCGCCACGACGATCCTGTCGCTACAAAACGGCGTCGACAACGCGGACAAGATCGCGGCGCGTTGGGGTGAGCAGCATACTTTGGCCGGCGTCGTCTACCTGGGGTCGCAACTCGTCGGGCCGGGCGCCATCAAGCATTCGGCTGGCGGCAGGATCGTTTTCGGGGAGCTCGAAGGTTCGGTGCGGGATCGAACGAAGTCCATCGAACACGCTCTCACGTCAGCCGGGATCCCCACCGAGATCAGCAAGGACATCCGCAAAGCCCAGTGGCGCAAGCTGCTCTGGAACGCGCCGTTTTGCGCCATCAGTTGTCTGACGCGCGCGACGGTGAAGGAAATCATCGAGTCCGACTCTCTGCGCCAGCTTGCCGTCGATTGCATGAACGAGGTCAGGCAGGCCGCACGCACTCAAGGGGTCGATCTCGAGCCTGAACTCATCGACGAAACTTTGGACTTCTCCAAGAGCCTGGGTGGCTTCAAGCCCTCGATGCTGCAAGACCTTGAGGCGCGCAAGCCGCTCGAATACCAAGCGTTCAACGGCGTAGTGGTCAAACTACTGCGGCAATCCGGCAAGGAAGCGCCGGTCAATCAGGTCTTTTACGGCGCGCTTGCGTATTTGGACAAGAAAATTCGCGCGGAGGCGGCGGGTTAAATGATGGGAATCGGTCGGTGCTTCAGGGTTCTGAGAACGGGACTGTTTATTTTCTATGCGCTGATCGCGGCCAGCGCCGCCGCCCACGCTCAAGCGAACGACCTGGTCGCCAAGGGCCAGTATATTTTCGCCGTGGCAGGCGGCTGTGCCTGCCACACCGAGCCGAAGAAACAAGCCAACGTCGGTGCGCGCCCGTACCCGATCCCGTTCGGCAAGGTCTACAGCACGAATATCACCTCGGACAAAGAAACCGGCCTGGGCAATTGGACCGACCAACAGATCCAGGACGCCATCGTCAAAGGCGTGCGCCGCGACGGTAGCAAACTCTTGCCGGTCATGCCCTTCGAAAAATACTCCGGCATGGCCCAAGAAGACTTGAAAGCGCTGATCGCTTATTTGCGCACGCTCAAGGCCGCGAAAAAAATCACCCCGGAACTCAACACCTGGGTGCCCTTCGCGCGCAGCATCGGCGCGCGCTTATTTCTCGCCGTCTTCGGACGGTTCTCAACCACACCGGCGCAGGCGCCAAGGAACGGCGTGGAACGTGGCCGCTATCTAGTGGAGCACGTCGCCATCTGCGGCGATTGCCACACGCCGAGAAATTTTATCGGCGCGCCCAATCGAGCCCTCTACTTGGCCGGCATGACCGAGAAAAATAGTCCGCTGGGCGAGGGAATACCCAACATTACCCCCGATAAAGAGACCGGCATTGGCGAGTGGAAACGCGAGGACATCGCGGAGCTGTTGAAATCCGGCACCAAGCCCGACCTCGATAACGTCCAGGGCCTAATGCTCGAAGTCGTCCAGGGAGTCGGCCACGGCTACAAAGACATGACCAAGGAAGACGCCTTAGCCATTGCCGATTATCTGAAATCGATTCCGGCGATCAAAAATAAAGTGAAGTAGCGGGGAGGAAAATTATTTTTAACTAATTTCGCTTCACCTGCTTGACCACCTCGGCGAGAATTTGGTCGGCGCCAACGTTTTCGGCTTCGGCTTGGAAGTTGAGGATGATGCGATGGCGTAGTGCGGGAGAAATTACTTTCTCGACATCTTCATAGCTCACATGTACCCGGCCTTCGGCCAAGGCATGGCCTTTGGCGCCGAGAATCACCGACTGAGCGCCGCGCGGGCTGGAGCCGAAGCGGATGAATTGCTTGACTGATGCATTCACTGCGCCGTTTTGCTCGCCGTGGGGATGGGTCGCGTAAACCAAGCGCACGACGTAATCTTCGATCGGCGGCGCGACCATCACCTGGCGCAGCAGCTGTTTCATCTCGTTGACGTGTTTGCCGCCGTCTTCGGGCAACACTTTGGCGCACTCGCCGATTTCCGTGCCGGTGGTGCGCTTGAGAATCTCCCGCAGTTGCTCGCGCGACGGCGGCGCGACCAATAGCTTGAAAAAAAATCGATCGAGCTGCGCTTCGGGTAACGGATAGGTGCCTTCGAGCTCGATGGGATTTTGCGTCGCCAGAACCATGAAGGGCGATTCGAGAGCATGCGATTCGCCGAACACGGTCACTTGCTTTTCTTCCATCGCTTCGAGCACCGCCGACTGGGTCTTCGGCGTGGCGCGATTGATCTCGTCGGCGAGCACGATATGGGCAAAGATCGGTCCCTGCTTGAACTGAAATTCGCGCCGCCCGCCGTTATCGGTGAGCACTTCGGTGCCGACGATGTCGGAAGGCATCAGATCCGGGGTGAACTGAATGCGCTTGAACGACATGCCGAGGGCGTGGCTTAGCGATTTTACCAGCAGCGTCTTGCCCAAACCCGGCACGCCTTCCAGTAAGATATGGCCACCGGCGAAAAACGCGATCAGCACTTTACGAATCGCATCGTCGTGGCCGACGATGACCTTTTGCACTTCGCTCTCGAGGCGTTGGAAAGTTTCGAGAAATTGCTCCGGCTCCATCACGTTGCCTTTCTAGTTATCGAATGATGCCGCGATACTCGATCGGCATTTGCTGTTTTTCGCTCGGCGCGTTGGGCACATGGGCCGGCAGCGGCGCATTGCTGACGGGAACTTGCGGCCGCGCCCGGCTGCCCTTGGACTGCTTGGTCGCAGCGCTTTCGCCCTTGGATTCCGCCACCACTTCCTCGGGCAGCTGCACGGTGACGTAGCGGGCGCCTTTTAAACCGTCTTTGCCTTCGCCAGTTTTGTAAAAGCGCTCTGACGGCGGCGCTCCTTGGGGCGGCTCTTCCGAGGCTCGATTCTTGCCGCTGCCGTCTTTGGCGCCGCCTGGGTTTTTGTCCGGCTGATTTTTATTTGGTTCCTTACCCGGCTGATTGGGATCGGGCTGATTGCCCTTGGTGTCACCCTGGGCCATTTGATTATTCTCTTGACCGGCTTCTTTGGGATTTCCCGAAGCCTGCTTGCCCTGCTGCATGTCTTTATTTGCCTGGGCGCTCGACTCCCCTTTGCCCTCGCCGCCGCTTCCCTGGCTCTGCTTGCCTTCGCCTTGCCCTTCTTTTGGCAAGTTGCTTTGCAGGTTGCCGCCGCCGCTCTGTTGATCTTTTTGCTGCTCTTGCCCGCCGGCTGACTGTTGCTGCTGGCTGTCCTTCAAGTCACTTTGCGCTTGCGTGAGCATGTCTTGGTTATTTTTCTCATGCTCTTTCTTTTGCTGCTCGGCGATTTGTTTTTTCAGCTCCACAATCTCCGCCTGCTTTTGTTCCGGCGCAACCTTGGGATCGTCGAGCTTTGCCGCCAGCGCTTTGAGTTGCTGTGACAATTCTTTGAGGCGCGGAGCGTGCGCCATCTTTTCCGCCAACTCACCCAACCGTTGTTGAACCGATGGCGGATGGAGCAACGAATCGGCCACAGGCAGGAGAAAAAATAACACCAGCGCCGCGATCAACGAACCGGCCATGGACCGGTAAGCCGACGGTTTGAGCTGGTAGGGAAAATCGCGCTTGAGCTCGATGGCGACGGCTAAATCGTCGGACTGCCGGCGCAGTTGGGCGATCAATGACGGCGCATGACCTGCGGCATCGACGGTCGCTAAGGTCAGAAAGTGATCCTTGGCGCCGGCGCGCGCGTCAATCATTCGCGCGGCACTGGCGGGTGTCGCTAGCGCGCGCCGGTAACGCCAGGCGACGGCGAGGACAGAGAGCGCGATCAAGACGAACGCAATGACCATCGCCGCGCTTAAACTAACCCAAGCCGCCCGATTCATGGAGAACACAGCGCAGAGCAAAGCCAAAACTGCTGGAACGAAAATCAGCAAGGAATCCCACAGCGCATGCTTACCGAGTCGAGCCCGCAAGCGCCCGACTAAAGTTTCCGCGCGCGCCTGCGCTTCAAAGTGGGACGGTGGCGCCATGTGTGAAAGTTATAACATTTCGGCTAGGCCGCTTAAATGCGCCAATGGGGATTAATGGCGCGCGGCGATTTTCGCGCTCGCGGGCGCCGATTGGCGCACCGGCTGAAAAGTTTTGACCGCGCGGTTGTGCGCCTCGATGGTTTCGGAAAACAGATGGGTGCCGTCGTTCTTCGATACGAAGTAGAGATAGGGTACATTGGCCGGATGGAGCGCGGCTTTGATCGAGGCCACGCTGGGATTGCAAATCGGTCCCGGCGGCAATGCCGCGATGCGGTAAGTGTTATAGGGCGTGGCCTCCATCAAATCTTTTTTGGTCAAGTTGCCGTTGAAATCTCTAATGCCGTAAATCACCGTGGGATCGCTTTGCAGCGGCATTTGCCGGTTGAGCCGGTTGTGAAACACGGCGGAAACCAATGGCCGCTCGGCGTCCACTCCGGTTTCCTTCTCAATAATCGACGCCAAGGTGAGAAGCTCATGGGCCGTCAATGTTGTCGCACCGCCACGCTCGGCTAAGAGCGGTTGCGACACTTTGCGAAACTGCTCGGCCAGCGCGATTAATATCTCGCGTTCCGCCGTCGCCGGCGTGAAGTGATAGGTGCTGGGAAACAGGTAGCCTTCGATTCCTTTGCCTTGCAAACCGAAGCTTGCCAGCAAACTCGGATGGGCCGCTTCGGCGAGAAATTTTTGCCCATCGGCGATCTGCATCTTCTCCAGCAGTAGGGCGATTTCTCTGACCGTGAAGCCCTCGGGAATGGTCACACTCTGAAAGATCCCCTTGCCGTTGACCAATCGGTCGAGAACTTCCCGCGCGGCTACGCCGGTATCGAAACGGTACAGCCCCTGATGCAGCCGTTTTTCCGCGCCGCTAAAGCGCGCCCAAAGGGAAAAAAATAAGCTGTTGGTAATGATCTTCTGATCGCGCAGCTTGCGCGCCACCGTGGCCAAGGAGTCGCCCTGCTCCACGCGCACCTCGGCGGGCTGCGGCCCGATGTCCGGAAGCGAATAGTAAATGTTATAGAACATCGAAACGGCGCCAAGCAGAGAGACGATGGCGGCGATGGCGATACTGGCAAGTACGGTTCTCACAAGCAGGTAAATTGCAGTTAGGGCTGGGACTATTTACAAGACAAGCCTACAGCGGATTAATTTTCCGATAGATTGACTTTCATCCAGCCTTCGACTCGCCGCAAAAAGCCGGCGAAGGGATCTTCGCCCGGCGCCGCGGCGAAACAGGCCATGCGCACATAGTCGAGGGCGCCGGAGTAATATTCGAATTTCTTCGAGAGCTCCTGAAAGAGGTAATAACCGGTATTGTAAAGCGAAATATCCAATTCGGAAACTTTCCAGTAGGAGCGGCTCCCTTCTTGTAGATAATAGTCGAGGGAACCTTTGCCTTCGACATGCTTGCGAAACATGCCGCTCATAAACAAGGCGTAATCGCCGACATACTTGCGCCGCGAACGCTCGCGCAGTAGATCGCTTTCAGCCGCCGGCGCGGGCGGCTCCTCGCTCAGCAGTTCCACCACCGTATCGACCTTACGGCCGTTGCTGGTGTGAATCTTGTAAAGATTCTCGGTCCTGGCGAATTCGGTCAAGACATCCGCCACGTATTCGGCGACCGTCGCGTCGTGGATGCCGAGCTGCCAAAAGCTCTGGCGCACCGAATCGCGAAAGAAGCCGCGCAACTGAGGAGCCGTTGAGCTATTTTCCATAAGTTGGGATACATGATACCAAGTTTATGATTTTGTGAAAAGAAAAGTTTTTGTCGGTCACTAGGAGGTCCGGCTTCGGGCTAGCTGACTTAGCCCTGGCGCTTTTCTAACCCGACGATATAATGACGCAAAATTCACAGCATCTCCAGATCACCTAACCGGAGAACACTATGGCCAGAGATTTGAAAGAAGATTTTTTTCGCTTAGACGGCGCTTGGGCGTCCTTCGAGCTGATGTCGATTCGCCGGCGCGACGACTATCTAAAACCGTTCCGCGTGCTGCGTTGTAAGATCGACGATCAAGTCGACTTTCAGGCGCCCGAACCGCTGCAGGCTAAAACCGAGGCCACCGTGTTGATCGAAATTTTTGGCGACGAGGAGCTGGTCGCCGCCAGCGGCCGCGGCCCGGTCCATGCCGTCGATAGCGCCATGCGCAAGATCCTCGAAAAACACTACCCCCAACTCTGCGAAGTTCGCCTCGAAGAATTCGATGTCCGGCTCATGCATGAGGGTATCCACGATGACGAGGAGCGCGGCGCCGGCGCGCTGGTTCGAGTCCTAGCGATCTTCTCCGACGGCAACGATCGCTGGGGCACGGTGGGCGTCGCCGCCGATATTCTTCAGGCCAGCGTCGAATGTATTATTGACGGCCTGGAATGGAAGCTGCGCGGCGAGCACAAACATTAGTTGCAACTAGCCCGGATTGTTCATGCTACGAGGAAAACTGGCGACACTCTGTTGATCGAGGTGTTACCCTGGAGGAGCGAAGGCAGCGGCGTGAATGTTTCATTTTGTGCTCGGCGCTCGGCACGATGTTTGACCTTTTCGCTGCTGATCTCATAACCAACTCGCCCCGCTTTCATCTTCAAGGCACAACTGCGTTGCCTTCGTTCCGGAAGGGTTGCACCTCGATCGCCGTTTTACCGCGAATAATCCGGGCTAGGCAATACACCTCTTTGTTTCACCGTGTCCAACGGGCCCGAATTGAATGAGTTGAGACTATCTCCAGTGCAGTTCAATCAACTTTTCTTAGCGGGATTTTTACTCACAGCTTTCTCTCTCATGGCTTGCCGGCCCGAGGACAGCTTAATTTTTCATCCCAGCGCCGAGATCGTTCACACCCCGCGTCATGCTGGGTTAGAGTTTCAAGATCTCTTCTTCACCACTGTTGATGGCGTTCGTCTCAATGGATGGTTTATCCCGCACCCTGAAGCCCGTGTCACCATGGTGTGGTTTCACGGCAACGCCGGCAACATCAGCCATCGGGTGGAAAACATCAAACTGCTACACGACAAGGTCAAGATCAACATCTTCATTTTCGATTACCGCGGTTACGGCCGGAGCGAAGGAAGCCCGTCCGAAGCGGGAACCTATGAAGATGGCGTGGCGGCTCTTCAATTTGTCGGCAAACAGCTGGGCGTCAAAACCGGGGATCTGATTATCTTTGGCCGTTCGTTAGGCGCGGCGGTTGCCGCCGAAATGGCAGGCCGGGTTCAAAGCCGTGCATTGATCTTGGAATCTCCATTCGTATCGATCCGGGAAATGGCGAAGAGCGTTTTCCCGCTGCTGCCGATCACATCGCTGCTGCAAACTCGCTACGACAATCTGGAAAAAATCGTCAAGATCAAAGTCCCTCTCTTAGTCATACACGGCGACCGCGACGAGGTGGTTCCCTACGAGCATGGCAAGCGAGTATTCGCCGCGGCGCCGGCGCCAAAAGATTTCTATCCAATCACCGGGGCCGGCCACAACAACACTTACATCGTCGGCGGGGATGCCTACTTTCAACGCTTACGAAGCTTCATCGAGACCGTAACAGCGAGTCAGCGATAAACTTCTCCCGCTCATCACGTCGACCTAAGCGGCAACGATTCGGGGGGCTAATCTAACGCCGGCACGGCCGCGCGGCTCGCCGCCTGGTAGGCGTTTCTCATATATTGTGAAATCATCCGCTGGGTATTGAAGAAGGAACCGTTGAGCGCAATGGCCGAGCGCATCACTTGGGCGAATTTGTCCGGCTCTTTGTAATAGAGCGGCAGAATGCGCCGCTCGAGTTTTTCGTAGAGCGAAGCGGCTTCGGCAACCGAATCGTTCTCCACTGTATTAGCGTCGCCGATCGACCAGCCGGTCACTCCTTCGATATGGCCTTCGATCCACCAGCCGTCGAGCACACTAAAACTGGGCACGCCGTTGAGCGCCGCCTTCATGCCGCTGGTCCCCGACGCTTCCTGGGGCCTGAGCGGCGTATTGAGCCAGACGTCAACACCGGAACAAATGAGCTTGCCGAGGGCCATATCGTAGTTTTCCAAATAGACCACACGAACTTCGCTGGCGAGCGCGGCGGCGGCTTCGAAAATGCGCCGGATGATCGCCTTGCCGCCATTGTCGCGCGGATGAGCTTTGCCGGCGTAGATCAGTTGCAACGGCCCGGATTGGCGTGCGATCCCTTTGAGCCTTTCTAAATCCGTGAATAACAAATCGCCGCGTTTATAACCGGTGGCGCGCCGGGCAAAGCCGAGGGTGAATACTTTGTCGTCGAGCGACGTGCCGGTGAGCCAGCGCACCTGCCCGAGCAGCTCTTTTTTTGCTAGATCATGGGCCCGGCGAATTTCCCCTGACGGAATGCCGATGGCGTAGCGCAGAAAACAATTGTCGCGGCGCCATTTGGGGATGGTGCGATCGAATAAGGTCGCCATCGGCGCCGCGGTCCAAGTCGTGGCGTGAACGCCATTGGTGATCGCATCGATGTCGTGGTTCGGAAACATTGCCCGCGACACCTCGCCATGGCGCATCGACACGCCATTGACGAAACCCGAAAGCCTGAGCGCGAGCTCGGTCATGTTGAGCGCGCCGTTCATGACGCCGAGCTGGCGTAACACCGCGGCGCGCTCGGCGCCGAGAACGCGATCGATCAGTTCGCTGTTGAAACAATCATGGCCGGCCGGCACCGGCGTGTGCGTGGTAAACGCGCATTGCCGGCGCACCGCTTGGATTTCGATTTCGGAGAAGCGATGTTGCCTGTGCGGTTGCGAATTTTCTTCCATCAAGGCGAGCGTCGCCAAGGCTGAATGACCTTCATTCATATGAAACACCCGCACCCCGGCGTAACCTAAAGCCCGGAGCATGGCGACACCGCCCATTCCTAAGATCGCCTCTTGGCACAAACGATAGCGTTCATCGCCGCCGTAAAGATAATCGGTGAAGCCACGATCGCGCGAATGATTTTCCTCCAGATCGGTATCCAAGAACAGCAAGGGAACGGTGTGCCCCGTGATGCCCACGAAGTCGTATTGCCAGGCGCTGATGTGCACCTCACGGCCTGCGAGCGGCACCGATACCTTGGCGGATAGCGGCGTTAAATGGTTTTCCGGCAGCCACTTTGACGGGCTTTCCAGTTGATTGCCGCGGGCATCGAGCCGCTGCTCGAAATAGCCTTTACGATGCAGCAGCGAAACCGCCACCATGGGAATTTCCAAATCGGCCGCCGAGCGCAACATATCGCCGGCTAACACCCCTAAGCCGCCGCTATAAGTGGGAATCGCCGAATTGGCGGCCACATCCATCGAAAAATATGCGATGGTTGCTATGTCAGACAAATCATTTCTCATGGGCAATCACACCAAGCGAATTTCCAGAAGGTCAAATTAATAATCGGCAGGTTAAGCGGCAAGGCAATGTGCGCAAATGTTCCCAGATCAATTGAGTTGCTATGGATTTTAGCATGACCCGTTATCCGCATCAATTCATGGCGATTGCCAATGCAAGGGCAATGCCGCAGCCGCAATGAAGGCTGCGGCGCAAGGATCGCTTTTATGACGCTGGTAGGCGCAGGTAAGGCAGTCCGTTTTTAAGCTATTGCGGTGATTTCGCCGTCGCCCAAGCGGCCGGTACTCAACCCAGTTCGAAGACTTTTCCCAGTGCGTTCCAGGAACCATGGCTGGACAGGCTGCGCAATACTGCGATGGTCGGCGGCATCATGGTAAAATCGCCCAACTGCGAACGTTCCAATGCATCGGCCGGTGAAATCCATAAGCTTTCCGAAACTTCCTCAGAACTATGGAGCGGGGTTTGTTCCTCGGGCAAGGCCGCCAGATAAAAACGCGTATCGAAGCGCACCGGATAATGCTCCGGGGTAACCCGATGAAAGAAATAATTGAGCCGGCGCAAATCGCAGTAAAGCCGTTCCGAGGCCAAAAGCGCGGCAAGATCGATATCGCCGCGCTGTAAAACCGCGCGCCGTTCGGCCAGTCGTGCCGGCAAGTTTTGCTGCCCCGAGTCGCCCAGCGCACCGTTTTGCGGCGCGAACAGATAGATGCCCGCTTCTTCAAACAGTTCGCGCGCCGCCGCGACCCAGTGGCCGATACAACGCTCGGGTTCAAGCTCGCCGCCGAGTTTTGCCTGCGCTTCGGTTGGGGTAATCCCCTGGGTAAGTTCCAGCATTGCCGCCGAACAATCCCCTGGCTCGACCCGGCCGCCGGGAAAAACATGAATTCCGCCGTAGGTATCCATCTTGTCCGGCCGGCGATTCATGAAGATTTCAAAGCCGCCGGTATCATTCGGCCGGACTAACACCACGGTCGACGCTGGTAGTGGAATGGTTGGCTGCGGCATGGTTGGTTGGGATTTTATCAGCCCGGCGAGCTGGGAGCTAAATCAAGAACAGGTCAATTGCGCGCCGATGGCTTGCCGATGTGAATATGCGCCCCCGTCGCCGCGCCAGGCAGGGCATTTCTAAACGCGATAAACGGGATCCCCGCTTGGCGTAGATAACTCAACAGTGACTGTCCTTCCTTGCTGTCCGGGTGAAGCGCCACATCTAGCGCATTGCGATGATCGAAGCGCAAACGGTCGTGGGTCGTGGTCTGGCCGAAAGCGCTGATCGGCAACGCGCGGCCAAACGCCTGGGAGAAAAACTTTTCGACCTTGGACGAATCGATCAACGACCACGGCGCGCCGCCGTTAAAACGCACGAGCGTACCCGACTCGCTATAACCGCCGACCGCCAGTCCGGGCAAACGCAACAGCTCGTCGCGCAGCGAATATTCCGTCATCGCCATGTCGGTTTCGGCCAGCCAGCGTTTGTCTTCATCGACTCGAAGGATCGCTTCGACCCATGCGTTCTCGGACCTGAGCGCTTCCTCGCGCGAGATCAAACCCATGTAGTACTGATCGCGCCGCTGCTCATACTGCTCGGCAAGCTTGACCCGCTCGGTTTCATGGATCTCGAGCAATTTCTGGCCGCCGGCGCGCGCTTCGCGGATTTTTTGGATCACATCGCTGCGCGCGCGGGCCAATTCGGAATCACTTGCCATCGGCCGCCGCGCCAAGGGCGCCTTGCGATTTTCTTGGGCATATCCACAGTAGCGAGAGCTGGGCAATAGGACCGCGACACAGTTCAACAAAACCGCGCCAGCGATCATTTTCAATCGGTCATTGCTCAACCAGCCGTACGCCATTCCATGCAGTTTAGAAACTAAGCCGCGCCGGGTCAAGCACAGTTGTGACCCGACCAGCGCAGCGTTAGTATGACGGACCATGAGCGACACTCAGAAAAGAAGCAAAAGCAAAACATTACACCGACTGACTAGCCAGTGGCTTTGCGCCATCGGCAGTATCTTGTTTGCGCTCGTCCACGCTCACGGCGGCGAACCCACCGGACTCCCTAGCACCATCGCCAAGATCAAGCCGGCCATCGTCGCCGTCGGCACGTTTCAAAAAACCCGCCGCCCGCCAACGGTTTTTCGCGGCACCGGGTTTGTCATCGGCGATGGTCGGCTGGTGGCCACCAACGCCCATGTTCTCCCCGAAAAAGTCGATCAAGATAAAAACGAGTTCATCGCGGTGTTTGCCGCTAACGCCAATGGCGTCGAGATCCGCCCGGCCACCGTGGTCGGCGCGGATCGCGACTACGATCTGACGATTTTACGAATCAGCGGCGCGCCGTTGACGGCGATGACGTTAGGCAATTCAGACAGTGTCCGTGAAGGTGAATTCTATGCGTTCACTGGATACCCGATCGGCATGGTGCTCGGACTCCACGCGGTGACCCATCGAGGCATCGTTTCGGCGATTACGCCAAACGTAATCCCGCAACTTTCAGGGCAACAATTGGAGAAAAAAACCCTCGCGCGCCTACTCGCGCCCTACGATGTCTTCCAACTCGACGCCACCGCCTATCCCGGCAATAGCGGCAGTCCCTTATATCACCCCGATACCGGCCAAGTGATCGGCATCTTGAACAAGGTCTTTATCCAAGAAAGTAAAGAGACCGTGATCCAAAAGCCCAGCGGCATCTCTTACGCGATTCCAATCAAGCACCTACAAGAATTGCTGAATAAAATCCGCGTAGAGTGAATTTTGGAATATTCGATCACGCCGGCGTACTGAATTCGAACTAGCGGCCGAGGTTGGCGGAAGGTCTGCCGATGTGAATATGCGGCCCGGTGGCGCTGCCGGGAACGGCTTGGCGGAAGGCTAGAAACGGAATGCCGGCCTTGCGCAAGTAATCGATCAAAGTCCTGCCTTCGGTGCTGTCGGGATGAATACCTACGTCGATGGAATCGCGATGGTCGAAACCCAAACGATTGTGCATGGTGGACTGGCCCAAGGCGGTAATCGGCAGGCTTCGGCCAAAGGTTTGGGAAAAAAACTTTTCCACTCGCGGCGCCTCTCGGATGGACCATTTGAACGCGCCGTTGAAGCGGGTGAGTTCCGCGGTTTGCGAGAAGCCGCCCAGCGGCAGCGCCGGCAGGCGCAGCACTTTCTCACCCAACACCGCTTCGGTGATCGCGATGTCGGTCTCGGTAACCGCATAGCGCATGGCGTGGACTCGCTTGAGCGCGGCGACAAACGACTGTTCTGCTTGGAGAACTTGATCTTTGGAAAGCTGCCCGTCCTGAAATAACCTGCGCCGCCGGATCACTTCAACCCGCAGCACCGCTTGCTCTTTTTCATAGTCCGCCAACAGCTTGCGATCTTTAACCAGCGATTTCTGCAATTCCTCGACGGAAATCGTCGCCGGGTGATCGGCCGGCGAATCGCTCACGCCGGCGCGCCGATTCCAACCTTGAAGCGCAAACCATAGCAGCACCAACAGCGGCGGCAGCGCGGCCGCCAAAAGGAGCCGGCGCGATTTGTAAAGTTCGGCGAACATGAAGGCCAAAGTTTACGAACTTACGCCGGCCCGGTCAAGCAAAATGGCCGTTACATCGGCTCATGTAACGGCCACGACTTTGGGGTTTTGAAGCGCAGGAAGAATGAAAGAAAGCCGGTTAAACGGACGCCAACAAACCGCGCTGAACCAAGTCTTGCGCCAGCTTTACTTTGTAAGCGTTATCTTTGAGCGGCTTGGCGCCTTCAAGGGCGATCTCGCCGGCTTGTTTCGCCGTCGCTTCGTCCAGCCGCTTGCCGCGCAAAAACTCTTCCGCTTTGGCGGCGCGCCAGGGAATCGGCGCGACACCGCCCATGACGACGCGGGCGCTGCGCACTACGCCGCCGCTGCTTTCAACGATGGTGGCGACCGCGACGATGGCGTGGTCCCAAGCCAATCGTTCGCGCGTCTTATGAAAGAAACCTTTGCTGCCGGTTTTCGGCAGCGGCACGTAGATCTCGGTGACGATCTCGCCGGGGTTGAGAATATTTTCACGGCGGTAATCCACCGACGGCAGCACGAAAAATTTTTCCAAAGGAATCGTCCTTTCGCCCGCCGGCCCAGCGATCTTGATTTGCGCGCCGAGCGCGACCAATGCCGGCGCGGTATCCGATGGATGGACGATGTAGCTCGGCCCGCCGCCAAGAATGGCGTGAAAGCGGCCATCGCCAGTGACCGTGTAACAGAGCTGGCCGCCTTTGCGCAGACAAGTAAAGTTGGACGAGCGGAAATACCAGCAGAACGGCCGCTGGCAGAGATTGCCGGCCAGCGTGCCGGCGTTGCGAATCTGCGGCGACGCCGCTTCGCCAGCGGCGTCGGAGAGAATTAGTAATTTTTCGCGAATCGCCGCGTGCTCGTCGATGTCGGCCAACTTGGCCAGCGCGCCGATGCGAAAGCCGCCGCGCTCCTC
>Ga0137461_1000081_pt1 | contig 19659 bp, 16 predicted proteins | sample EasRivERMGT746_2_FD_104650 | JGI IMG/M metagenome (GOLD analysis project Ga0137461, IMG submission 104650) | Soil microbial communities from meander-bound floodplain in the East River, Colorado, USA - East River MetaG ERMGT746_2 | ecosystem: Environmental > Terrestrial > Soil > Floodplain ... | reverse complement strand
TCATACATTTCTGATCGCACCGTTTTACAAATCTTAATTTATTAACCCGCTGTAAAGACATTTCTGTTCTGATTAGACCGTGAAATAGTTTTATTACGGCAAATTAAACAGAAAGTTATATGTCATTCGAAAAATTGAATCTCATCAAGCCGTTACAAACGGCTTTATCACACGAAGGGTACACAATACCCACACCAATCCAGGTACAGGCAATTCCTGTAATTCTTGAAAGAAGGGACCTGATCGGCTGCGCACAAACGGGAACAGGCAAAACTGCAGCGTTCGCTGTTCCGATATTACAAATCCTTAGTGCGGAGAAGGATTCCCATAATTCAAAAAGAATAATTAAATCACTGATTCTTACTCCAACAAGAGAGCTTGCAGTTCAGATAGGGGAAAGCTTTAACGCATACGGAAAGCATACGGGCTTAAAGAATGCTGTTGTGTTCGGCGGAGTTTCTCAAGGAGCACAAACACTTAAGCTGAGAGAAGGCGTGGATATTCTTATCGCCACACCGGGAAGACTTCTCGACCTGATAAACCAGAGATACATAAGCCTTAACACCATAAAAATATTTGTGCTTGACGAAGCCGACAGGATGCTGGATATGGGATTTATAAACGATGTTAAAAAAATAATCGAAAAGCTGCCAGCTAAAAGACAGACTCTGTTATTCTCAGCAACTATGCCTAAGGAAATTACAAATCTCGCAAACTCAATTTTAACAAATCCTGTCAGGATTGAAGTTTCACCTGAACAAAAAACGGTTGAAGCTGTTAAACAGGCAGTTTACTTTGTTCAAAAGAGTGATAAAAAGAAATTGCTTGTCCATCTTCTGAAAAACGAAAACATTGAATCAGCACTTGTATTTACAAGAACAAAGCGTGGTGCAGATGTAATCACAAAAGTTTTAAATGATGCTAAAATCAATACGGATTCAATTCACGGAAATAAATCACAGCAGGCAAGGCAGCGTGCACTCAATAATTTTAAATTGAACAAAACCAAAGTGCTTGTCGCGACTGACATTGCAGCCCGCGGAATTGACATCGAGAAATTATCTCACGTATTTAATTATGATATTCCCGAATTCGCCGAAGCTTACATTCACCGTATCGGCCGCACAGCAAGAGCTGGTCTTGGAGGAACAGCACTTTCATTCTGCGATCCGGAAGAAATTGCTTCCCTTAGTGCAATCAACAGAATGCTTAAGCAGCCTATCTCCGTTGTAAATGATCATCCTTATAAAATGATTGATATTAAAGAGGGCGAGAACCCTGCTGTACAAAATAAGTTTGTTAGTAGAAAGGGAGCTTTCGGATTTCGAAAAAGTTCGGGCAGCCGCTCCGGAAGAGGCTTCCGCAAGTTTAAAGCAAAAAGTTAAATTTGGGAACAACTCTCTAAATTTTTTCTTGGGTAAGAACAAGCTTGGTTCGGAAGGATATGTTCGTGGATAAAAAAGAATTATTTGTTTCGTTTCCTCAGTCCCCTCTGATTTATCACAATGTCAGCAGCCAAGTGAAATAATATTCCACTTCATAATTCAAAATTCGCTAATCGTTATTCGATATTTAATAGACGGCTTGTGAATGATCATCATTATAGGTTTTCAAATTCGTACCGCGACATTACGGCAATTTTATTCCATCAGCAATTTTTTGTAAAAAGTGCGGATGTATTCTGAACCAAGTTCAGACTGATAGGAATGATAATTAAATAAAAACCTTTTCTCTCTTCCTTATTTCTTCAAACGATCTTTTGAGTCCTCTTCCAATAAATATTGTAAGATTATTTTCATAAGGCATTGCGTATTTTGTTTTGTGCAAACCGACAGCTTCAACTCTTTCAAGCGACTGAAGATGGTCTGCCACATCACCGCCGATGATAATTATTGTTGCGGCGTTTTTGTTTTGTAATGACCAATACCAGTAGCTGTTATGCGGACAAACAACTTTCGGCAGAGAATATTTTTTGCTGTAATATTCAATCGCTCCGGCTTCCCCGTAATTGCTGCAGTAAACAACCGTCCTCCTTTTTTCTTCCTGGGAAAGCGACTTATAAACATTGGAAACGTTCCTGGCAAGGTCTTCCCATCCGAACATATCTGCATAAAACTGCGGCAGACCGTCAAGCTCATTTCCTTCGGTGTTCGGCGGCTGTAATTTTAAAGCAGACTGGTATCCAAGAAAATTTTCAACAGGAAGAAGCGGTCGTGCGTAAGGTGAAAGGAAAATTGCGAGCACTATAACGGGAACAGCAAGTGCATACTTCAGCCGGTTTCGTCTTGCATTCCATTTTACAATCATCACAGCACCTCCGGCAAAGAGAATTTGAAATGCCGGCGCAATGTACTCTGCTTTGCTGTGCCAGTTAATAAAAAGCACGGCAAAAGTCGCCAGCCATATATAACCGATTGCACGGAATTGTTTGGAGCTCTTGTTGAAGAAATAAAATATCAGTCCGGGAATCCAGATTAAAATTGATACGGGATTAAGAATCAAAAACAAGTCGAGCACAAACGATACCGGGGTTAATCCGCCGTATTTTCTTACGGCAGCGTTTCTCATAAATTCAAGATGAGCAAGATCGTGTGTTAAGTTCCATATGATGTATGGCGAGAAAATCAGAAAAGCAATTCCGGCTGCGATGTATGGATATTTTGTTTTGAGATCTTCCCTTAGAGGAGTAAAAACAGTTCCTATCAAAATTCCCGCACACAGCCAGAGCATGCTTGTCTTGTTCAGCAAGCCAAGCCCGATAACAATTCCAAGCACACGCCATAGTTTCCTGTTTTCAGTTTCAATAATTCGTAAGAAAATATAGGTGGATAAAATCCAGAAAAAGAAATCAAACACATTCATTGAATAGATGGTGGTCATACCGAGGAAAATCGGTGTAAGCATAAATGAAAGCATTGAGATAATCACAGCACTTTTACCACTGCCGAGCCTCATCGTAAAAAGCCCGAGCATAAAAACCGTCGCAGAGCTGATGATTGCCGGAACTAATCTTATCATAAAAACCGAATCGCCGAAAATAAATTTCCAGACTGCAAGCACCCAGATTGATAGCGGCGGATGATCGACATAACCAAAATCCAAACGGTTTGCACATGCGAGATAGTAAAGCTCGTCCCGAAATATTCCGTAGCTTGTAAAAGAAAGTGTTAAAATATAAACCAGTAAGTTCAGCAGTGCGATCAGCAGAATAATATTGAAGGTTTCTTCGTTTGTGTTTTTATATTTCATTTATATCCCGTGAATGATTTTTCCTGTCTTTATAATTTTCTTATTAACTCATATCACTTATAACCATTAAAGGTAATTTAATAACTTTACGGAAGATAATATTATCAAAAATAAAATCTCTGAATTGCTTTCATCTCAATATGGCACTCATTTGTATTGTAAATACAAGTTAATTAGCCGGCCATTGGATCGTCCTGATGCAGAATTTAAAGATAGAATGGACTTTTGCAGATACCTCACCAAGGAGTTATTTTTAACGGCTGACCAGCCTTTAAAATTATTTACATTCCCGTGGCAGACTCCAGCCATCTTTCCAGGAAGACATCATAAATAAAATAGTCGTTCTGTTCTTTATAAATCATCTCTTTATCAAGAAGCGATTTAACTGCAGTATGAACTGAGCTTGGCGTTCCCAGGTTGTATTTTGCGATAAAGTCTTTTGAGGTAATAAGCTTGGCGTTCCCTTCGTGAGCAATTGCAGATAATACTTTCCATTGATAATCCGTGAGCAGATTTTTGTAATTAATATATACGGCTTCATTTTCTTTCAATATGCTTTTTAATGTTTCTTTTACAAGCGATGGTGTTATCATTTTATCCTTTAATCCGTAAAGCCTGTTGCATAAAAACTGGACATAATAAGTATGTAAACGACAGACATCAAGAATATATGCAACGGTTATATTATTAATTTTCTTTTTGCCTTTTTCAAATTTCGAGATTATAAACTCACTATATTCATTTTCTTCCATACGTTCGAGCTGCATCATTTCTGTACTTTGGTAAAATGGTTTGCCATACTGACTGAATATTGAGAGAAGTATATGCTTCTGACTTCCCGAAAAAATAAAATTCATTCCTGATGCCCGCTGTATATTTGTTCTAAGCACCGCCTCAACATTCTTTTCTGGATAGTTTGTTATTTGCTGAAACTCATCAATCGCAATAATGACTTTCTTGCTGCTCTGCTGCAAATATGAAAAAATTTTATGCAGGGACTTATCTGCTTCATCAGTGGATTGTATATTAACTTGAAAAGTCGGCATTCCCGTGTGAGGATCGAGAGAAATAACGGGTCTGATACCAGCGAATATCTCCCCAATCTTTTTTATGAATTTTTCAGGCGTTGATTCCAGTTTACCAAGCACGATGGATGCAAATTGATTTATAAAGCTGTTTAGGTTTGTTGTGGCAAGAATATCAAGATAAAACAAATAAAACTTCTTTTTTGTTTTGAGATTGTGGAAAATATGATCAATCAATCCGGTTTTTCCCAGCCTTCTTATAGAAAACAGGGTGATATTTCTTCCGTTTAAGAGAGCATTAATTATTTTCCCGGCTTCTTTTTCCCTGTTGCAAAAATATTCGGGCGAATAATAACCTGAGACAATAAATGGATTTTCTGGTTTCATATATTACGTTACGCTTTTTACGTAACGCAACTTACGTATTAAGATAAAACGAGTCAAGTGTTTTTCTAAACAAATAATGGTGTTTGGGGCAGATACTAATTTTATTCTTTTGTCAGATTCTTTTTAATCAGTGCCTAAATTCTGACAAAGAACTTATTCCTTCCCTTTATCTGCACAAGCACTCATTTGTATTGTAAATACGCTTTAATTAGCCTACCTTTGTGTCGTCCCGGAGAGAAAATTTAAGAGAGTGAACTTTCGCATAAACCTCATCATCTGATCCTGACTTTTTAACAGCGGAACCAGATCTGCTTAGTTTAGTCATAATCTGCGGCCGGGGAAAAAATATCTTTAACTAATTTTGAAGGAAATTAAAATGAAAATCTTTGTTGGAAATTTATCACCCAACGTGGAAGAAGAAGATCTGAAAACACTTTTCTCACAGCATGGCAGAGTAAGCAGCGTGAAAATCATCCGTGATATGTTTACCCGTGTGTCAAAGGGTTTCGGATTTATCGAAATGCCGGGTAAAGCCGAATCAATTAAAGCAGTCGCATCGTTGAACACTTACGAGCTTAAGGGCAAAAGACTGAACGTAAATGAAGCAAGACCTGAACGTGTAAAAGGCGGAAGAAGATTTTAATTTTCTCCCGGGATTATGGATCTATAATAGATCAAGTTTATATTTTTATATAGATTCTAACAACCGATTTCGAAAAACATAATTTGAATTCACAAAATATCCAAACACGAGGCACAACATGTTCATTTCGGTCAAACACAATATTTCAAATCCAACAGAGTTCTGGGGCATTGCACAAAAAGCTCTTCCTAATTTGCCGAAAGGAATAAAGCTTCATAGTTCATACCCGATCGCAGATATGTCTACAGCGTTTTGTTTATGGGAGGCAGATTCACTTGAAGGGTTTAAAAAATATCTCGAAGCTCAGGTAGGACACATTAGTAAAAATGATTATTATATAATTGAAGAGCAGTTCGCAATCGGGCTTCCAAAATAAATTAATGCACTCCTTCAGATGAGAAGGAGTGCTTTTCCACTTTAAAAAACCCCCCGTTACTTCTTTACAAGGACTTCTCCTAATTTATCCGGCGGGACTGGCTGCGGTACTTCATTGCGAATTGGTTTTATTGATTTGAGATAAGCATAGATTGCTTTCAGATCTTGATCGGTTTTCATCCCGTAAACTTGCCATGGCATTGGTGGAAGTAATGGTCTGCCGACTCCCATCCACTTTCCTTCTCTCATTGTTTTTATAAACATCTCCTCAGAGAGAGTCCCGATACCAGTTGCATTATCCGGCGTCAAATTGGAAGCAAATGAAATTCCCCAGGGACCGACCCACGCAGTGAGATGTTTTTGAGTCGCAACCCATTTATCCGGCCCTATCATTTCCAAATCGAGAGCAGGAAGTGCTTCACCCTGTGTAAATCCGGCAAGGTGTCTTGTGGTATCGAACATAGGTCCGAGTTCAGTAAATATTTTTGGTGTGTGACAATCCTCGCACCCACTTGTAGTCACTATATACTTGCCCAAGGCGACCGTTTCCTCCTGCGTAAGTGGTTTGTTCTCCACTTGCTGAGAACAACTAATCTGTAAAAGAAGAATCAAAATAAAAGCTGCGGAAACTGAAGCACCAAAAAGTAATTTGTGCATAGCTACTCCTTTATAAAATGTTGATTTATTAATTAACTGCCCTCAAGTAATTATTTAGTAGAGGTAAGTCCCAATGAGAGAAAATGAAAGTCAGATTAAAAAAAACAATCAGTTCGCCCATGGATTGCACGAAACTATTTATTAGAAAAACAAAATGCAATCGAATCGAAAAAAAAAGATTAATTTGTGAACTTTAGGAATGATTGAACAACTACGGATTCAAATGCAGCCTTATAGTCAGATCAATGCTTTATTTTAATTTCAGGGAAAGGATTTTTCCACTGCCAGCCTGTTTTGCCTGTTTTACGGTAATGTTCAAGTCTCCTGATAGATAGCTCTGCAAAAACCGGATCTAGTTCCATCGCATAGCATCTTCTTCCAAGCTTTTCGGATGCAACAAGTGTAACACCGCTATGACTGAAAAAATCTGAAATCAAATTGTTTTTTTTACTGCTTGCTTCAATTATCCGCAAAATACTTTTTAATGGTTTCTGAGCATAAGCGCCGGGAACATTTTCTTCCATCCTGTAAAAAACCTGCTGTACATCAACCCAAACATTGCCGGGACGGATAAACACAGACTTGCTTCTTTCAAAATTATCAGTCACCTTCCCGTTTATTTTTTTATAATAGCCTCCGAGGATTTTTGGAATGTCCGTATAAACAACTTTAAATGGCGGTTCACCTTTTATATAATAAAGTAATTCCTGCCTGACAGACATCCAGTTTTTCTGCGTACCGTAGCCTCTCTGGTTTCTCATTGTTATAAAACTTCGTGCTTTTAGTTCTTTAAATTCTCTCATCATAATCATAAACTCCGGCAGAGGCTGGAAGCCATCGTTCTGATCAGCACCAAGCCAAGCATACAAGCTAGAATTTTTATCCATTACAGATAAAGCATTTTGAACCCATTTTTTTGAAAAGCTGATGTAATCCTGAATTTCTATCTTGAATAAATTTTTTGTATTCGTATTACCTGCAACAACATTATAGGGCGGATCATTTATGATGAGCCTTGTTTTCTCTTCACCGAATATTTTTTTTACGTCTGATGAATTTGATGCATCAAGGACACCAACTTTATGCTTTCCTTCAGGATCTGTCCAGATTTCCCCGTATTGTAACCGGCAATGAGGAAGAATTTTTTTTCTTAGTTCTTCGCTGATGTCAAGGCGGGTTAAATTTTCTGTTGTATTCCCTTTTTGTTTTCTGATTTTCGGAATCGGGGACTTCGTCTCCAGACGAGCAGATTTTTCATTTGTTATTGTGACGTGAATATCCTTTTTGTAAAACATTAATGCTTTCAGTGATTTTATAATTTCATTCGGAATCTAAATAACAATTTTTATATCATTAAACCAAACAAGATCCGTAGTTAAATCCGAAAATTAAATTTCATCTGAGTAAACTGATCTGACAGGATCTCTAAGGTTATAGCGGGATGACATTACTTCGCCATAAGCACCAGCCGAACGGATGACAATTAAATCTCCGCGTTTTGTTCGCGGCAATAATACCGCTTTGCCGAATGTATCCGAAGTCTCACAAATTGGTCCGACAACATCGTACTTTTCTTTTTTCCCATTTGATGAAAGGTTTTCAATTTTATGATACGCCTGGTAGAGTGCAGGACGGATCAGCTCGGTCATTCCTGCATCCAGAATTACAAACTTTGTATTCACACCATCCTTTACGTATAGAACTTTAGAGATTAGCGAACCGCATTGTGCGGCGATGGTCCTGCCTAATTCAAAATGCAGGCTTTGTCCCGGCTGCAATTTCAAAAACTTATTAAAGATTTTAAAGAAGGAATTAAAATCGGGGACATTGAATTTATCCGGGTCTTCATAATTAACGCCTAATCCGCCGCCAACATTTAAGTGTTCAAATGTGATGCGATGATCATTAAACCATTGCTGAACTTCGTTAACCCGTATACACAAACCTTTAAATACATCGGGATCTGTCACCTGAGAGCCAATATGAAAATGAAGTCCTATAAGTTTCAGATTTTTCAGAGAGTTTAGTTTATTAATGATTGCATCAAACTCCCATGGATTAATTCCGAATTTGTTTTCCTCCAATCCGGTTGTAATGTAATGATGAGTTTTTGCATTCACGTTGGGATTAATTCTTAAAGCAATGCCTGCTTTTTTATTCATCGTACCGGCAATTTCATTTATTACTTCAAGTTCCTGAATGCTCTCAACATTAAAACAAAAAATATCATGACTGAGAGCAGTTTTAATTTCTTCATCAGATTTGCCGACACCTGCAAATACGATGCTTTTATTTTTAAACCCGGTTTCAATAGCTTTTAATACTTCATTACCGCTAACACAATCAGCGCCGAATCCATAATTTTTTATGATGCGTAAAATTTTATCATTCGAGTTTGCTTTTACAGCGTAATGAACCACATAACTATTCTTACCGGAAGTTTCCTTTAAGGCTTCAAGTGTTTTATTAAGCAAGGTAAGATCATAATAGTAGAAAGGCGTTTGCAGCATACTGAATTTTTCAATATTGATTTTACTAAACATCAGCCGAAGATTTTGTTAAGTGAACCCAGTGCTTTTCTTTTATCATCAGCGCTGATAAGTACAGATATATTATGCCTGCTTCCGCCGAATGAAATCATCCTTATGGAAATTCTTCTAAGAGCGGAAAATATTTCATCGATGTACCCTTTCTGTTCAATAATATTATAACCAACAAGACAAATGATCGCCATGTTTTCATTAACTTCAACGCCGCCGTAAGTTTTAAGCTCATGAACTATTTTGTCAAGCTGTGATTTGTCATCGATCGTAACAGAAACTGCAATTTCAGATGTGGTAATCATATCAATTGGGGTTTTATATCTCTCAAACACTTCAAAAACTTTTCTGAGGAATCCGTATGCAAGCAGCATTCTGTCTGATCTAATATTGATGGCGGTAATTCCGTCTTTGGCGGCAATTGCTCTTATCCCTTTTCCATTTACAGAAGAAGTTATCAATGTTCCGGGGTCAGATGGCTTGAGAGTGTTTTTTAAGCGAACAGGAATGTCAGCATTTTTTGCCGGCAGAATGCTAGTTGGGTGAAGTATTTTCGCACCGAAGTATGCAAGCTCTGCAGCTTCATCAAAAGAAAGTTTTGATATCGGCTTCGTGCCTTTAACATAGCGCGGATCATTAAAATGAAGTCCGCTGACATCTGTCCATATCTGGATTTCCTCTGCTCCAATTGCCGCCCCGATTAGTGAAGCCGAGTAATCACTTCCGCCGCGTTTCAAATTATCAATCTCACCGTAAAGATTTCTGCAGATGTATCCCTGTGTAATGAATAGTTTTGCATCCTTGTACAGATCAAGTTCGCGAATCAGGTTCTCTTTGATATAATAATTATCCGGCTCGCTGTTTGTATCAATCCTCATAAAGTTCAGAGCGGGAAGAAGAACGGAATTTATTTTTTGCTCTTCGAGGTAAAATTGAAATAACGAGGAAGAAATTAATTCTCCCTGGGCTAAAACTGCTCTTTCTTCATGAGCTGTGAACAGATCCCGGGTAAAGGACATTATATATTCAAAGTGATACTTAACTAATTCTCTGCCTTTGTTTTTAAATTCCTCTTCAGTGAACAGATCCTCAACTACTTTATAATATTGATCTTCAAGATCTTTAATCAATACGGCAGCTTTATCATTATTATTCTGGTAAAGGTTTTCGGCAAGCTCAAACAATTTATTTGTTGAGCCTGCCATCGCAGAAAGCACAACGATTTTTAACCTGTCATCATTAACAAGCCGTGCGACTTTCTTCATCATTACAGCGGAACCAACGGACGTTCCGCCGAATTTTAAAACTTTCATTGCATAATTATTTGTTGTTTATTAAAATTTGTGCAAATATAAATATTATTGAGTATACGGCACAGTTTTATTAAAAACTAAACTGCTGAGTTTTACCGGCAAGATTCATACTGATAAATCTCCGTTCATATAAAACAATGGTTAAAATACTTCGAAGTACTTAAATTGTGCGGTGTATTATTTTTTTCCTGACTTCGGAACAGCAAAGAATAAAAAAGACTTTATGCGTGATATAAACTAAACAACTGCCGCAGAACCATAAGTTGTTATATAAATTAAATTCATAAAAAATTAATAAACAAAACAGGAGACAGATATAATGAAAAGCATATTAAATAAAATACTTTCAATCACTCTTATTATTGGAAGTGTTTTGATATTTACCAATTGTTCAAAGGAAGAGCCATTGATATCAAGAAAAATTTTATTCGGGAATCCAGATAAGGCCGCATTAAAAATAAGTCCGGATCACAAGATGATAAGTTACTTAGCTCCGCTGGATGATGTTATGAACGTTTGGGTAGCACCGGCTGATAATCCTGGCAGCGCTGTTGCAGTTACCAAAGACACTCTGCGCGGAATCAGGATTTACTTCTGGTCATATAATAATGAGCAAATAATTTATCTGCAGGATCTTGGTGGAGATGAGAATTGGCAGGTACATGCAGTAAATGTAAAAACGAAAGAAGATAAAAATTTAACTCCCTATGAGGAAATCATCGGTCCTGATAATCAACCGGTTACCATGCCAAACGGGAAAAAATTAAGACCAAGGGCGAACATCCAGGAAGTCAGTTATAAATTTCCAAATGAAATATTAATCGGTTTGAATACACGAAGTCCGCAATATTTTGATGTATATAGATTAAACCTTAATACTGGGGCGATGGAAATGATTCAGCAGAATGACAGGTTTGCCGGATTTCAAACTGATGATAATTTTAATGTAAGGTATGCTTTAGAAAATACACCGGACGGAGGTATGGAGCTTTTTATACCGGATAAAAAAGAGACATGGAAATCCTTTGATAAAATTCCAATGGAAGATGCATTAACAACTTCACCCATTACCTTTAATAAAACGGGTGATGTGCTTTATATGATTGACAGCCGGGAAAGAAACACAGCTGCTCTTGTTGCTGTTAATCTTATTACAGGTGAAAAAGAATTAATCTTTGAAAATCCACGAGCCGATTTAAGTAACATTATGATTCATCCGACAGAATATACAATTGAAGCCGCTGCAAGTAACTATTTACGGACCGAGTGGGAAATTCTTGATGAATCAATCAAACCGGATATGGATTACCTTAATGCCTTAACTGATGGTGATATGAATGTGACAGACAGATCGCTAGATGACAAAGTCTGGGCTATTGCTTATGTTAAAGATGATGGTCCTGTTAACTACTATCTCTATGATAGATCAAAAAAGAAAGCAAATTTTCTTTTTACAAACCGCAAAGAACTCGAGGGTGTTAAACTTTCTAAAATGAACCCGGTTGAAATTAAATCGCGTGACGGATTAAACCTGATTAGTTATTTAACACTTCCGCTTTGGTCTCATTCGGAAGGAGAATATCGTCCCTCCAAACCTTTGCCGATGGTTCTCTTTGTTCATGGAGGACCATGGTCACGTGATTCCTGGGGATTTAACTCATACCACCAATGGTTTGCAAACAGAGGTTATGCAGTTTTAAGTGTAAACTTCCGCGGCTCAACAGGACTTGGAAAAGATTTTATTAATGCTGCAAATATGGAATGGGGCGGAAAGATGCACGATGATTTAATTGATGCCGTGAACTGGGCTGTTGAAGAAGGAATTGCAGATAAAGAAAAAGTTGCAGTAATGGGTGGAAGCTATGGCGGTTATGCAACTCTCGTCGGACTAACTTTTACTCCGGATGTTTTTGTTTGCGGAGTTGATATCGTCGGTCCTTCAAGCATTCAAACTCTGCTTGAAACTATACCCCCGTACTGGATACCGATGATAAATATGTTTACTTCGCGGGTTGGAGATCATCGAACGGAAGAAGGCAGAGAATTTCTTAAATCGCGTTCGCCATTAACTTATGTTGATAAGATCAATAAACCTCTGCTGATCGGTCAGGGAGCTAATGATCCAAGAGTAAAGCAAACCGAATCTGATCAGATTGTAAATGCAATGCAGGAGAAAAAAATTCCTGTTACTTATGTTCTTTACACTGATGAAGGACATGGTTTTGCAAGACCCGAAAACCGTCTTTCATTCAACGCCGTTACTGAATCTTTCTTTGCTCAATATCTGGGCGGTCGTTCAGAACCGATTGGAACTGACTTTGAAGGTTCAAGCATTACCGTCCCGGCAGGGATAGAGAATATTTCAGGTCTTGATATTTCTTTAGGTGATAAGTCAAAAAATTTGAAGTGAGATTAGTCCAGATAAACCCGGTTTCATTAAGAAATCGGGTTTATCCAAAGGATTATTCCAATATTAATGACTTCTGTTTCCTGCTAATCATTTTTATAATTAACTTGCTTCCGCAAAATTTTATCACAATCAGTAAGTAAAAATATTGTCGTTAAATTCCCCATTATCATCTTATCCTTCCTGGAAAGACCTTGTTACAAAATATCAAAAATCTCACCTGACAAAAAGCATCTGGCAGATTTGTGATTCATTCATTCCTTTCTTTGTGATTTGGTACTTAATGTACCTGAGTCTTGATTTAAGCTATTGGCTGACGATTCTTTTATCATTACCGGCAGCAGGTTTCCTTGTTCGAATGTTCATCATTCAGCATGATTGCGGTCACGGTTCTTTCTTCAAATCAAAAAGAGCAAATGAATTTCTTGGAATGTTTGCAAGTATTTTTACATTAACACCATATCATTACTGGCGTAAAAGTCATGCAATTCACCACGCAGGAATGGGAAACCTTGAACATAGGGGAATCGGTGACATCTATACGATGACGGTTAACGAATATCTTCAGAGGTCGAAGTGGGGAAGGTTTAAATATCGTCTTTACAGAAATCCGTTTATTCTGTTTATGTTTATTCCTTCCATTCTTTTTATAGTTCTTTACCGGTTTCCACTTTCACGATCATCTTCGCTAAAAAAACTGCAGCCGGGAGTTTACCTGACAACGCTTGCTATCGCAATTGTAACAGGAATCATAATCTGGCTGATCGGCTGGCAGTCATTTTTGCTAATTCAATTGCCGGTTACTGTGTTTGCGTCAACAACCGGAACATGGCTGTTTTATATTCAGCACCAGTTTGAAGATACTTATTGGGAGAAAAGTGATGACTGGGATTTCACAATAGCGGCTCTTCAAGGCAGTTCATTTTATAAGCTGCCGAAAGTTCTTCAATGGTTTACCGGGAATATCGGTTTTCATCACATCCATCATCTCAGCCCGAGAATACCGAATTACTCTTTACCAAAATGTCATGAAGAAAATTCCTTGTTTCAAAAGGTTTCTGTGTTGTCTGTTCGAACAAGTTTAAAAAGTTCACTACTGTCTCTCTGGGATGAGAATCAGAAAAAGCTTGTTGGATTCAAATACTTAAAAAACCTGCAGGCACATTCAAACAATGTTGGTTAGTGTATCCCCCTTTTAATTTTTAACTGCAGACAGAAAGGTATAGCGGAACTTTATCAGCCGTTTTGTAAAATTTCTAAACTGATTTTCAGACAATCAAATGTTTTACTGTTCAATCACAACAGAATCCGGTTTTGCTCCAAGAATTTTTAGTGTTTTGTTTATCTCCGCTACAAATTTATCAGGCCCGCACACATAAAAGTTCTGATTAAAGTTTTTCACCTTTTCTTTTATAAATGATTCATCAATTCTTCGCTCATCATACTTTGTGGATGTTTCTCTTGTAATAGTATTATAGAAATTGTTTCCTAACATTTTTTCAAATTCATCTTTCAGTATAATATCTTTTTCTGTTTTGTTTGAAAAGTACAGAAAATTTCCGCTAATCTTTCCATCTTTAAACAACTGTCTGAAGATTGCGATAAAAGGAGTTACTCCGGCACCGCCGGCGAAAAATACTCCCGGGCCCTTAAAATTTATTGCGCCCCAAACATCATGAATGATAATTTCATCGCCTTCTTTTAATTCTCCTATTGCTTTTGTAACTCCGCCGCGATCAATGTAGCTTTTAATTGTGAATTCAAGCTCAGGATCTTCATTAAGACTTGTAAATGTGAATGGCCTGTTTTGTTTATTGAACCCGGGTTTATTTACTGCAGCTTCCGTTGCCTGACCGGCAGTGAACTTATATCCTTCAGGTTTTTCAACTTTTAATCTTTTCACATCGTGTGTTATGAATTCAGCTTTTAAAACCTTTACAATATGCTCTTCCACTGTAATATCCTTTTTCTGTTTTTTAATTATAACGTAAGATTAAATTTTAATAGATTAAAGACAAACCAATTTTATTTTTTAATTGATATAAGTCACATGAAAAAAAATCCTTTCTTAACTATCGGAATTATTGGCTTGCTGATTACAGCAATAATAAATTTATCTCTGGTATTTACAACTGATTCTGATGTATCCGGTTGGTGGGTGTTCTATATTGTCTGGTTTGTGTTTCTGATAATTGGAATCGGACAAACCTTCAAAAAGAATAAGAACAACCATTAACTACTCTTTTTTAATAAAATGCAGCAGTAAATTTGAAAACAGCATTAGTAATCGGAGCCACTGGTTTAGTCGGGAAGCATTTGACAGTAAAACTTCTTAGTGATAATCGCTACTCAACTGTAAAAATATTTGTCCGGCGTTCAATCAACATAAATAATCCGAAACTGGAAGAGCACTTCGTTAACTTTGATGAAATTAATAATTGGAAGAACATAATTAGTGGAAATGAGTTATACTCTGCAATGGGTACAACAATCAGGAAAGCAAAAAGTAAAAAATTGCAGTATAAAATTGATGTTACTTACCAGTACGAAGTTGCAAAAGCTGCTGCAGAAAATGGAGTTGCCGGCTGCTTTCTTGTTTCCTCCGTTGGGGCAAACCCAAAATCAAAAATATTTTATTTGAAAATTAAAGGTGAGCTTGAAGAAATGGTTAGCACACTGTATTTCAAAAAGATCAGGATTTTCAAACCATCTTTACTTACCGGCGAAAGAGATGAAAAACGTTTTGGTGAAAAAGCTGCAGAAAGATTATTAAATATTGTCGTTCCAATATTTCCGTTTTTAAAAAATCAGCGTCCCATAAAAGGTGAGTCTGTTGCGGCTGCAATGATAAAAATTGCGAATGATGCCGTAGAAGAAAAAATTAAAATTTATGAGCCGGATGATATTTTCGAAATGGCTTAAAGAATTGTCTGAGGGAGAACAAACCCGATCTCTCCGAGAAACCGGGTTTGTAATAAATTAAAATCTTAAATTCCTACCATCACCGTCAAAGTATACTGCCAGGCATTTATAGCGCGTGACTCACTAACGATATTATCTTCTGTAACCTGGTAGAGTGGATCTTTATCATCATTTAAAGAAGTGTAAACTTCAAGTCTTCCGGGAGCGGAAACATCTGTGGAGTACTCTTTCGTAAACGCATTATAAGCATTGTAATGAATTCCGAAATCTAAAGTCACAACCGGGAGGATATCAATTAAAATTCCTCCTCCTCCACCGGCACCAAATCTTGTTGCTGATTCAATATCATAATCACCGCTTGGCACTTTTGTTAAACCCTGAAAAGAAACAGTTCCGCTGAATGTATTCATAGAAAGAAATGCATCAAGATAAAATCCCAACGGAAACATGGGGATAGAAATGTTAAACTCTGGCCCGGCTTTTAAAGAGAAAATACTATGTGAGTTTTTAACTTCGCCCTGACCCGGCTCGCCTTCCCCTTCCCCGCTCAAGGTTGAGTAATCAATCATCCCGACAAGATTAAGACCCAGAAGCCCTACTCTTGCTTTTGCATGCATATTGAATCCTGATTCTAAACCGTAATGTGTTCCGTTAAAAAAATCAATTGTTGAACCAGCGTAATTGCCCGATGGCGCCGTCATTCCTAATCCGCCGCCAACCTGTAAAGTAACCTGCGGATAAAGATTGCTTGAAAATAAAAGCATAACTGATGTGAGAAGTAAAATTATTCTTTTCATTTGACTCTCCTTCTGTTAACAGATTTTTATTTAAGCGTATACGGGATATCTGAAATTAATTAAAATATCCTGCAGTAAATAAAATCAGATTAATATTCTAAATGTCTTTCACATGAAAGATAATCAAAAATAATTTCTTAGCAGGGAAAATAAATAATCAGATGATTATAATTTAATAAACGCAATAGGGAATGTTTTTAATAAGCTGTGCGGTTACAAATTATATGCAAGGAAATAATTATTGTTACTCCTCATCATCTTCTTTATCGTCTGCGAAAAGGTATTTCTCATACTTATGCTTGATCAATTTTGATTCAACAATAAAGAAAACATCCTCGGCAATATTTGTGCAGTGATCGGCAAGTCGTTCAAGCTCTCTTGAAATGACAATTAAGGCTAGGGCAGGTTCGATGTTATCAGGGTTTTGCTTCATTGTTTTCTTGAGAAATGAATGATTCTCTGTATTCATTTTATCTATTATTTCATCAGAGAGGATTACGTCTTTTGCAAGCTCTGCATTCTCAGTAATGAAGGAATCGATGGTATTCTTAAGCATTTGTTTAACGATTTTAAACATCTCCTTAAGTTTTGTTTCAGAAAAAAATCCCGGTTTCTTTTTGATGAGTATTATGTTTTCAGCAATGTTAACTGCAATGTCGCCAATTCTTTCAAGGTTATTGTTGATTGTTAAAGAAGACATAATGAAGCGCAGGTCCATCGCGACAGGCTGCGAAAGTGCAAAAATTCTCTGGCAGATTTTATCAATCTTCACATCAAACTTATCAACTTTTTTATCCATCTCAATAACACTTTGAGCGATTTCCAGGTTATCTTCTTCAACTGCTTTGATTGAAAGCTGCACCTGGTCATCCACAAGGCTGCACATTTTGATGATTCTTGTTTTTAGTTTTTCAAGATGTTCGTCTAATAATCTTTGCATTATTTTTTCCTAAATCTCTTTGTAAAATATGTACAGCAAAATAACATTTTCTATTAACCAAATCTGCCCGTAACATAATCCTCAGTTTGTTTGACTGCGGGATTTGTAAAAATCTTTGTGGTTTTGTCGTACTCAATCAGTTCACCAAGATAAAAGAACGCGGTGTAGTTGCTGACTCTTGCCGCCTGCTGAAGATTATGAGTGACAATAACTATAGTATAACTTTTTCTAAGATCGTGAATTAGTTCTTCAATTTTTGCTGTTGAAATAGGATCAAGAGCGCTTGCCGGTTCATCCATAAGAATAATTTCAGGTTCAACTGCTAAAGCACGGGCGATACATAATCGTTGCTGCTGACCGCCGGAAATTCCAAGTGCTGATTCATCAAGCCTGTCCTTCACTTCGTCCCAGATAGCTGCCTGTCTTAAGCTTCTTTCAACAATTTCGTCCATTTCCTTTTTGCTTTTACTTCCATAGCCGCCAATTCGCAATCCGAATGCGACGTTTTCATAAATTGATTTCGGAAAAGGGTTTGATTTCTGAAAGATCATTCCGATTCTCTTCCTCAGATTTACAACATCAACCGAAGGATCGTAAATATTTTTTCCGTCGATTATTACTTCACCTTCAATCCTGACACCATCAACAAGGTCGTTCATCCTGTTTAAAGTTCGCAGAAATGTAGATTTTCCACATCCGGAAGGACCAATTAAAGCCGTAACCTGATTTGAAGGAATGTCCATCGATATTTTTTTGAGAGCGATTGCATCACCGTAATAAAAATCCAGGTTCCTTACTTTAATTTTTTCTTTATCGATGGATCCTTTCTTTTCTCCGGCGGCTTCCACGGTTTCAGTTATTTTATTTTGTTCTGCATTCATAATTTCTAAAATAATTAAAAAGTTGCGGTTTTATATTTTCTTCTAAGTTTGGCCCTGATAACCATCGCCGTAATATTCAAAAGGATAACAATTAAAATTAATAATAAAGTAGTTGTATAAACCATTGGCATTGCAGCTTCAACATTGGGTGATTGAAACCCCACATCATAAATATGAAAACCAAGATGCATAAATTTTCTATCAAGATGAAAGAACGGAAAAATTGTATCAAATGGTAGCGAGGGTGCAAGCTTAACAACGCCTGTTATCATTAATGGAGCAACTTCTCCTGCTGCTCTTGCCATTGCAAGAATAAGTCCTGTTAAAATTCCCGGTGTTGCGGCTGGTAGGACAACTCTTCTGATCACCTGCCATTTGGTAGAACCAAGTGCAAGCGCCGCTTCTCGTACTCCACGTGGAATAGTTGCTAAAGCTTCTTCGGTTGCAACAATTACAACAGGCATAGTCAGCAATGATAATGTTAATGAAGCCCAGAGAATTCCACCCGTTCCCCAGGTTGGATTCGGCAATCTTTCCGGGTAAAAAAGTTCATCAATCGTCCCGCCGACGAAGTAAATAAAAAATCCCAACCCAAAAACTCCAAAAACAATTGAAGGAACTCCAGCCAGGTTATTAACAGCTATTCTAACTAATCGAACCAAAGGTCCCTGCTTTGCATATTCTCTTATATACAATGCGGCAAGCACCCCGAACGGTACCACAGCGATACTCATTAATAGAACCATCATTACGGTTCCAAAAATTGCAGGAAAAACTCCGCCTTCGGTGTTTGATTCGCGCGGTTCATCGAAAACAAATTCACCAACCTTCGCAAAAAGAAAAAGAATTTGTTCATCGAATGACATAAGATTTGGATGATAAACTCTTACAACGGATGCAAGAGGTAATGTTCTGCCTGTGCCGGAAACATCGGTGCAATAAATACTGTAGCGTAATATCAATCCGTTAAGTGAATCGACTTTTGCCCGGAGATAAGTATAATTATTATTGAGAAGATCTATCTCTTTTTGGATTTCATACGTTTGTAATTCTGATTCTTTTGGGTCTTTGATATAATATTCAATCTTTTTTATTTCGAGTCTTAACTTTTCTATTTCGTAGTTAAGCTTTCCGATTTCTGATTTCTCAACTGATTGAATTTCGCTCTTTACCCCTGACACATAGTCGAGATATCTTTCTAAATTCTGATAAACTTCTTTCTCTCCCTGAATTTGTACTTCACCTTCAACTAAAATTTGTTTTATATAACCATAAAAATTACCGAACTCGAATCTCTCTATTGCTACAGCATAAGAAGGAGTTGATGTTGAACTGATTTCTCTTTCATCGAGCCAGATAAAATCAAATCCATACAAATCTCTGCTACCAATTTTTAATTGAATCCGGTTTATCTCCGCATCTTTTAAAGAATCGGGAAGATTAGTCAGGGGCACTGGTTCGCGGGCAATGATTTCGCCCATTTGTTTTCTTCCATCTGTACGGGTTAATTCAACTAACTCTGA
>Ga0137461_1000080_pt1 | contig 19740 bp, 20 predicted proteins | sample EasRivERMGT746_2_FD_104650 | JGI IMG/M metagenome (GOLD analysis project Ga0137461, IMG submission 104650) | Soil microbial communities from meander-bound floodplain in the East River, Colorado, USA - East River MetaG ERMGT746_2 | ecosystem: Environmental > Terrestrial > Soil > Floodplain ... | reverse complement strand
TTTGCAGCTCCTTGAGCGCCGCGACCAACGGCTTCGCTTTGTTTTGACCCAGGTCGGCAAGTAATTCGATGCGGTAGCGCAGCCGTTTGGACGCGATACGGAACTCGTGCAGATGGGTTTCATCGCGGTGTTCATAGGCCCGCGCAAATGCGTCCTCCCACGCTTTCGTCGATTGATTAGCCGCAATGTCTAGAAATTCCACCGGATCGGTATCGCGGTCGGCGCCTTTGATCAAGGACTTTGTCCACGCGATGAAGGCAAAGACATCATATTGGGTGATGATGGCCCGCGCGCGCTTGATCGCTGGGCCTCGTCTCTCGTCGAGATCGGTTTGAACCGCTTCCCACGCGTGTTGAACCAGGGTCGCGCCGGCGTGCTTTCGTTTTTCCTTGATCAGCGCGATGTTGACGTCGAGATTGCGGCAAGGGCCGAGGGCTCGGCGCACCTGGCGCAGCACGCGAATTACTTTTTTGCCTTTTGACGGTTTCGGTATCGTAATTATCACACGGACGGCTTGTTGCAGCCGTCGGGTCGAGACGCGCAGATCGTGAATAGCTTCGGGGTCATCGCTGACCAAGACTTTGGGCAGTAGCGTTACGAACCGCTCCAACCGTTTGCGGACAAGTTTCAAGAACCGTTTTTGGTTGGAGATCGCCGCGCCAAAATCTGCCTCCGGTGGGTTCATGCTTCGCTCATTCTTTCGCTTAATATTATCCCAAGAGCCTAAGTTGTTTAGGTGTCAGGAACCAGTGAAGTATGCAGGGCCCTGGTGGGGAGATGCCATTGAGTTCAATGCGGCACAACGAGCCTTTGCGTACGGGTATTTCGAATCCTTTTACGGCGCTGCCGCAAAGCAAGGAAGCGATCGTTCGACTCAACAAGGGCTCATGTCCGACCAAGAGCAGATGCTGGCGATCTTGATAACGCGTCAAACCGAACAGCAAATGTTCCACCGTGCTTTCAGGGGCGAGCCCGGATATTTCCTCCAATCGCGCTTCCATACCGAGGGCCGCCGCGACAATTTCGGCGCTCTGGCGCGCGCGCAAGACCGGGCTGGTTAAGATGCCATCGAACGGAATGTTGAGGCGGCAAAGCCCCCGGGCGGCCCGTCGCATGCGTTTCATGCCTTTGTTCGTCAAAGGGCGTTTGTTGTCTTGCGTCACCGCCGGGTCGTCCGCCGCAACCGCGATGCCATGGCGCATGAAATAGAGATTCATTGCCGCGCTGTTGCTCCTATGTGATTTGCGATCTACCGGACGTTGCGCCAGTGGCCGAGAAAAAAACGCAAAAATCCGTTTGTCGATTTCGTCTCGCTCATCTCGTATGGAGAAAAATTTGGCGTTGTCCCTTTCTCGGGCTTCAATTCGTCAGGCGCCAGCCATCCTTCGATCTTGGCGCTGGCTTCAGCGCTGGGGCTCAAGCAGGAATTGGCTTGGCCTAGGAAGAGAACGTTACGTTGAATTCTTTCGCGGCGCATTCCGCCCTCCTGATTACTTTAACGTGAGTGGTTGGTTGGGCTACGTTTGAGCGAGAGCTTGAGATTGAAAACTTCTTCCAGCAGCTTGCCTTTCTTGAGCGCCCAGCCGATTTCGTCGTTAATGTCGGCGCGCGCCGTCGCCGCGATCGTCAAGGTTTTATTCTTAGCGAGCGCGCAGCTCACCGATTCGACTCTTTGCTCGTGGCGAAAGTCGAGGGCGTCGGCGATGCGCACGAGCGCGGTCAATTTGCGCACCACGTCCTGATCGGCCGGCGCCAGTTGGCTAAAGCCGAGATGCTTCGGACTGGGGTGCGCTTTACGGTGATAGCGCGCGATGTTGGCGACCAGTTCCAAATCGAGCTTGTTGAACGACTTCATGCCGGAGCTTTTGATCAGATAGTAAGAGTGTTTGTGATGCTTGGGCGCGGCGATGAACAAGCCGATGTCGTGCAGCAGCGCCGCGGCATTGAGCACGCTGGCATATTTCTCCGGCAACTTATGCAAGCGATGCAGTTGGTAGAAAAGATTCAAGGCCAGTTGACTCACATGGTGTGCGTGGGCGGCATCGTAGAGATATTTCTGCGACACCTGTTCAAGCGACTCAGCCCGCTCGGCGTCGGGATACCAGGGACCGGATTCTTGGTAGTGACGTTGCAGCAGATCGACCATCAAGCCGTCGCGCAGGCCGCGAGGCGAGACGAATAGATAATCGAGGCCGAGCTCGGCCATGATTTCGTGGAGCACGAAGCCGCCCGCGACGATGATGTCGGCGCGTTTGGGATCGCCGCTGATCATCGCGGCGCGCTCCGCCGCCGGCTCGTTCATCAAGAGTTCCAAGAGCGCTCGCAAGCGCTGGCGCCGCAGGACGGTCAACGAGCCGGCTTTATTGGGATCGCCGGTGATGCGCGTGTCGGTTTCGGCCAGCGCCGTGATCGTGCCGCCGCTGCCGAAGGCCATGGTGAATTTTTCCCGTTGGATGCGCCGCACCACGGGCTTGAGCTGGGCGCTGACGAACTCACGAATGTGCTTCACTTCTTTTCGCCGCGGCGGGTCGTTGGCGATGTACTTTTCGGTCAAGCGCACCGCGCCCAAGGGCAGACTGAACAAGCAGAATGTGTTGGTAGTGTTGGCGACCGCCAACTCGACGCTGCCGCCGCCGATGTCGAGGAACAAGCCGAGCGGCAGATGAAAGCGTAGGCCGCTCATGATGCCGAGGCTGATCAAGCGCGCTTCTTCGTCTTCGGACAAAACTTCGAGCCGCACGCCGAGCTTCGCCGCCCGCCGGATAAACGAACGGCCGTCGGACGCTTCGCGCAGCGCGCTGGTGCCGACGGCGCGAATCGCTTTGACGCGATAGCGGTCCGCTAGTTTTTTGAAATCGGCGAGAACTTTAAGCGCGGCGTCGGCCGACTGTGGGTTAAGCTTGCCGGCCTTGAAGACATCGCGCCCCAAGCGCACCGGCTGGCGCTCTTGTTCCAGGACCCGATAGTGTTTGGGTTGATCGACCACCGCGACTTGGCAACGCATGGCGTTGCTGCCGACGTCGATCACCGCGAAATGCTGCGCCATGGCTACGCTTCATATCACAACGCGTTAAGCGGTAAACCGCCAGGCGACGATGGACTGTTAAGTTTTTGTTAAATCTTGGTAATGCGGCCGTCGGCGAGGGATGCTCAACGATTAGCGGTTACGGATGCTCTTCGGGCCGGCGCGCGAGAGTTACCGAAAAAATCAATTAGGGAAAATTGCTCTTCCGGTATTAGGTATCCCGTCGGTTAATCTGTTCCGCGAGCCGTTTTGCCGTGTGCGTCGCATGTTCGACTGTTCGTTCCAGCGTGGCCAGCGGAGTCGCGCTAGCGGGGCCGGCCGTGGTACGGAGCTGGAAGACGCAAAGATTGATAACGGTTAACTGATTCATAAGCTGGTGAACGATTTCGCGCACGTCGTTCGACTCGGGCGCGTGCGCGCGCTCGTTGGTTAGTTTTTTACCTCTCGCTTTTATCACCATAGGAAATGATGTCATCGGAGAATCGCTCCTTGGGATTTAGTGCACCGGCAGAAGATCCGGCGGGCTCGCTTTTTTATCGGCTTGCTCGCGAGCCGTCTCCGCTGATTCCGGTTTGGGTTTGCTGAAGCTCTCGACCATTGTTCTTTCCATCGGCGAATAAATAATCGCCAGCGTCCGAAGGACGCCTAGCACCAAGGCCAACAACGCCAGAGCCGCAATCTGCAGCGGCGCTGCTTGTTGCTGGTAGAGGCCGATCATCACTTCGCGCAGGATAAACACCAGCGTAGCGTCGACAATGAAGGTGAGCTTGAGGCGGTGCTCGCGGAAGTACTCGACCAGGCTCTTGAACAACTCCAAGATAATAAAAAAAGTCAGGAGGTTGGTAACGGTAAAACCGAAGACTTCCTTAAGCTCACTGACGGCCATGATGTGCCACACTTCCCAGAATAACCGCGCCAGTCCGGCTGTCAGGACTAGCACGACAAAAAAGATCAACAATTTGAAAAAGCAATCCATCACCTGATTGAAGAAGGTGATGGCGTCAAAACCTTTCCAGCGCTGCGCTAACATGTTCGTGGCGATTGAACGCCGTTCCTATTTACGATTGTCTCCATTGATCTATAGGTTCGCGGCAGTTTGCCGCGGCCAGCCAAAAAAATTGGGCGCGACTTTTTTCTTGCGCCATGGCTGCGAAGGCAATGGCGGTGTGATCGAAAGGACCGGGCAAGGACTCATGCGCGTCACCTGGTCGGTGATGCCGCCCCTTAGCCAATGGCGCAGTCCCCGATTGCGGCGCGGCGACATAATCACTAAGTCGGCTCTTTCTTCTTCGGCGACAGAGTTGATTTGCCCCGTGACGGCGCCGAGAAGAACTCGCTTCGTCACGCAGCGCGGTTCTTTCAAGTCCACTAGATGCGGTTCTAGAAAGCGGTTCAGGTCCAATGTGGCTTCGGCGAGGATACGGTCGAGCGGCCACGAGTGGACGTTGATGCCGGCATAAAATGCTTCTTCGGTGTAAACCTCCCACGCATTTGAATTCGACGCGACGTGCAAAATCACCAACGTTGCTTTCTCTTTGGCTGCCAGGCCGCAGCCGTAGACAAGCGCGCGCCGTGAGTGTTCCGAAAGATCGGTCGGTACTAAAATCTTGTTCAGTTGTTTCATAAAATCTCCTTTTCGATTGTACTGGAGATATTCTAGCGCGCCGTTGTTAGTGCGGGATGACGGCGAGAATAACTGCGTGTTAAACCTGGGCGGCATGGCTCGTCTGCCCTGGAGAGACGAGGGCGGGAGGCGGATTCCCCTCGGTGATCGGCAGCAAAAGATCGCATTTCTGCTTGTGTCCCACCGATGCCAGACAGAAAACCATTTTGAGTTTCGGCGCGTCGATGGTGCGGAAAATCCCCAGGCGGGTATCCGAGCCGTCGATGCCGACCCATTCTTCGACTTGAAAGCCGATCTCGCCAAAGAGTTCATCGATGAGGTATTCCGCGACTCGAATGCCGCGGCCGGCAACGCGCAGTTGAATCCAATAGTTCGGTTTAATGCCGATGAACCCGTTGAGATCGTTGAGGTGCGTCCTGTGTCGCAGTGACACTTCAATCGGCGCGCCAGGATCGCTGGTTAGCAGTGTCTCGTAAATCAGCCGGCGCACGAACTCTTCCGCCGTCCGATCTTGCCAGGGCACCTGCGTCAACGCGGGAGCGAGGGTGACGAATACCAACGGCTTTTCACCGACGTGGTTTTGGCTGAATCTTGAAATGGCTTCTTGAATGACGCTGCCGAGATCCACTTTTTCCATCATTTACTCCTTTATTATTTTTGCCCTGATTAGGACGAAGATCGGTTAACGCGTTGTTACCAAAAAATTAAATTTTAAATCGCTCGGCGTCTCGGACGCGGCCTGTTTGAGAATACATGTGCTGGCGCAACGGGATGTAATATGTGTCCCGGCGAGATCGTGCGAATCATGTTGCGAAGGAAGTTTCGTGAAATCCTCCCAGTATTAGAAAGGGCGCCTCGGCGATTTCTTCTCTCCGAAGCGCCCTTAGATTTAGGGATTAGCTGCCGATCGGGCCGCCGTCGTCCTTCGTGATTACGATGCAGGCCGAGCGCGGACGTCCGCCGGCGTCCCCGTCGGGCCATGTGCGAACAACTTCGGATTGGCCGGGTTGGCGGGCGAGTCGTCGGGCGTCTCGCCCGGGTGCTGGATGCCGACGAACATCGTCCTTTCGTCGGGTGTAACCTGCACACCGGTGATTTCGCACTGCTTGGGGCCGTGTAGGAACCGGCGAATCTCCCCGGTGGACGGATCGGAGCATGGCATCTGGTTGTTGTCGAAGCCGGCGTAATCACCTGTATTGATCGTCGAGGTCGATACATCGGTCTGAATCCAGAGTCTGCCGCTGGGAGCAACGTAGATGCCGTCTGGCGAACCGAACTTATCGCCGTCAATGTCCGAGCCGTGGGCCGGGACGGCAGGATCGCCGCAGAGAACATAGATTTTCCACTCGAAATCCGGCTCGGTCCAGTCCTTGTCGTAGCTCCAAGTGATGATGTGACCATATACGTTGTTGACCCGCGGATTGATTGCGTCCACGGGTGGTCGGGCTGACCCGGCGGTGGTGCTGCCGTTAGGGTTGTTGACCGACGGTGGGTTAGTGCCGGGCCGGTTATTGTTGGTGAGCGTGGCGATCGCGGTGAGCGCTTTCGGGAATGTAGCGATCCACTCGGGACGGTCCATCATCGTTGCTCCCGCTGCATCAGCGGCGCCGCGGGTGTTAATCAGAATGTCGTTCAGCGTCCAGCCCGCCAAGGCCGGGTTGGAGGGCGTGAGCGGCAGCCACTCACCGAAGCCGCTGTCATGGAATTTGGCGACGTAAAGGATACCGTCGTCGAGTGGGTTAATTCCCTGCCGCAGGGCTTTGCGCCACGGCAGATTCGATACATAGCGGTAGATGTATTCGTTGCGCTCGTCGTCACCGGTGTACACGACGATTCGACCATCACGGCCTTCCTCTACCCAAGCGCCTTCGTGCTTGATGCGGCCGAGCGCAGTTCGCTTTACCGGCATTGACTGCGGATTGAACGGATCGATCTCGACTACCCAGCCGAAGCGGTTCGGCTCGTTCCTTTCAACGTCGGCATTGAATCTCGGATGAGTTGTGTACCAGCGGAAGCCGGAATTGAAAGGAGAGATGCCGTACCGCTTCTCCAACGCGCTGCGTGGGTCGGGAGCTGCCGTGGTACGGAAGAAATAGCCGTTGAAATTCTCTTCGCACGCGAGATACGTGCCCCAGGGTGTAAAACCCATGGCGCAATTGTTCAGCGTGCCGAGCACTAGCTTGCCGGTCGGGTCGGCGCTAGTCTTGAGCCGATCATCTCCGGCCGCCGGCCCACCGATCGCAATGGGTGTATTGCCGGTGATGCGACGCCCGAATGAGTACGGACGCACGACCCTCCACTCTCCGCCTTTCTGGCCGTTACCGCCTTGCTTTGTGATCTCGATGATCGACACGCCGTGAGCGTTGAGAGACTTGTTGGTCTTCTCTGCGGTCCAGCTGGCAATCCCATCGGGGAAAAGCAAGCCCTCGTCGTCATATTCGTTGTTCTGCACGAGGAGCCCGTGCGTGGGGCCGCTGATCGGGAAATATACCAGGCCGTCGTTGTGCTCGCCCCACTGTAGGGCCTGCTCCGCGGCGGTATTGCTCGCATCTTGTTTGAACTCGGGCCCGTCCGACACAGGGTCTCCCCATGCGATGAGCACCCGTGCCGTGTAACCCTGCGGCACCACGACCGTGTCGGCGGTTGACACGTCGATGCCTTGAAAGCCGAGCAGCGGCCGGCCATTCGTCTTAGCCGAGGCGGGAACAGCTTTCAGCAACGCGCTCATGCCGCTCAAAGAAAGAGCTGCCGCCGTGGCCAGACCGCCGCCGAGAAAGCCGCGTCGAGACACGCGGGCATCAACGATCTCCTCGAAAGTTTGGTTACCCGAGTTGTTACTCACGATATTTTTGTCATTCATGGTCATCTCCTTTTGGGGGTAAATTTGTACTGTTTTGTATCCGCGCCAAGTTGCGATTGTGTGACGAGCCGGCGAAGTGTCGATTAACCATAGGTTACGTTCGGATTGCGCTGCCGGCCGGTTCGATCTCCCATGGCTTGGGTCGAAAGCCTCGCTTGACCTGAATGTTATTTCGATGATACTAGAAATATGGAAATAAAGACGGCGGTATCGACTCTAGCGGCACTCGCGCAGGAAACGCGGCTCTCGATCTTCCGTCTCCTTGTCGAGGCGGGACGAGACGGTGAATCGGTCGGGCACATCGGCGAGACTTTGAAGGTTCCCGGAGCAACGTTGTCATTCCATTTAAAGGAACTTGCGCGGGCGGGCCTGGTGACCTCACGGCAAGAGCGGCAGTTTATTTACTACACCGTCGATTTCGAACGCATGGCTGAGCTCATGACTTTTTTGACGCAGAATTGCTGTCAAGGCATGCCGCAGAAGTGTCTGACCGTCGTTGAGACGGCGCTGGGAAGCTGTTGTGCGCCCACTAAATCCAAATCCAAAGCTAAGAGGAGGCAATCATGAAACGTTTTCACGTGCATGTGTCTGTCGATGATCTCGACGCCAACATTCAATTTTACTCAACGGTGTTCGGAGCCCCGCCTTCCGTGGTCAAGCCCGACTATGCGAAATGGATGCTGGAAGACCCGCGGGTCAATTTCGCGATTTCGAAGCGCGGCAGTGCGCCGGGTATCGATCATCTCGGTGTGCAGGTGGAATCGGACGAGGAGTTGAGTGAACTGCGCAAGCAAGTGACGGCCGCAGAGGTCGCCGTGCTCGACCAGTCCAATGCCGCGTGCTGCTATGCGCGCTCCGATAAGTACTGGACGACCGATCGGCAGGGAATCCCGTGGGAGACTTTCCACACGCTCGATACAATTCCTGTTTACGGCGACACGGTACGCGCGCAGACGAGCGCTTGCAGCGGTGCCGCGCCAAGCGCCGAAACCGCGTCCAGCAAATCCGGTGCGTGCTGCGCGTAAGGGAGACTCTTATGAAACAGGAAATTTTAAATGTTCTGTTTTTGTGCACAGGCAATTCGGCACGCAGCATTATGGCTGAGTCCATCCTTAACTCCCTCGGAAAAAACAAATTCAAAGCCTTTAGTGCGGGGAGCCATCCGGCGGGCAGCGTGAATTCACTGGCGCTGGCGCTTCTAGAAAAGAACCGCCTTCCGGCGGAAGCGCTACGCAGTAAGGACTGGAACGAGTTCTCTCGGCCGGACGCGCCGTTCATGCACTTCGTGTTCACCGTATGCGATCAGGCGGCGGCGGAACCTTGCCCGGTCTGGCCCGGACACCCCATGACCGCGCATTGGGGTATTCACGACCCGGCGGCGGTTCAAGGCAGCGATGAAGACAAGCGGAAAGCTTTCCTCAAGGCGTATACGGAGCTTTATCGGCGCATATCGCTGTTCATCAACCTACCGTTCGACACACTTAACAAGCTCGCCCTCAAGGAGAAGCTCGAAGAGATTGGCCGCACGCAATGACTCCTGGTCGAGCGTTCGCAGCGGCGTTTTATGCTGACGCTCGAATTGGCCTTCGCACGCGAAGAACGTAAAGGTGACGCAAGATTATCTTAAGATGAATTTCATGACCCAAACAAACAGTCCCACCCATCGGCTTTCGTGCCTGGACCGCTATCTCACGCTGTGGATTTTTCTGGCGATGGCAGCGGGAGTGGGCATCGGCTTCGTGTTCACCGCCGGAGTGCAGCGTTTCAATACGGCTGTGTCGGTCGGCACGACCAATATCCCGATTGCGTTTGGCTTGATCCTGATGATGTATCCGCCGCTAGCCAAAGTGCGCTACGAGGAACTGGGCGACGTGTTTCACGACTGGAAACTGCTGGGTCTTTCGCTGCTGCAAAACTGGGTGATTGGTCCCGTACTCATGTTCGTACTCGCCATTCTATTTCTCAGTGATTACCCCGAGTATATGACCGGTCTCATTTTGATTGGCCTGGCGCGCTGTATTGCCATGGTCATCGTGTGGAACGAGCTTGCGAAGGGTGACAGCGAGTATGCCGCCGGGTTGGTGGCGTTTAATAGTGTGTTCCAGGTGCTGTTTTACAGCCTGTATGCCTGGGTGTTTATCACTGTCTTGCCAACTTGGTTCGGTATGCGCGGTTCGCTGGTGGCCATCACCATCGGCGAGATCGCTCAGAGTGTGTTGCTCTATCTGGGCGTTCCGTTTGTCGCTGGCTTTCTGACGCGCTTCCTTTTGATTCGGACCATGGGGAAGGACTGGTATGAAAAGAGCTTCGTGCCAAAAATCAGCCCGTTGACCCTGGTCGCGCTACTTTTCACGATTGTCGTCATGTTCAGCCTGAAGGGCGAGCTGATCGTGCAACTGCCGCTGGACGTTGTCCGAATTGCGATTCCGCTTCTGCTGTATTTTGTGCTGATGTTCCTAGTGTCGTTTTTCATGGGGCGCAGCATCGGCGCGAATTACAGCAAGACCGTTACGCTATCGTTCACTGCTGCCAGCAATAATTTTGAACTCGCGATTGCCGTGGCCGTGTCGGTATTCGGCATCAACAGCGGCGCGGCCTTTGCTGCCGTAATCGGACCGCTCATCGAGGTGCCGGTCATGATCGGGCTGGTGAACGTGGGCCTCCGTTTTCAGAAGCGTTGGTTCGCGACCTAGGTTTCTACTGCCTAAGTGGGACTCATGGGTCGTCTATGTTCTCGCGCTGGTTCTCGGCGCTTTCGCGGACGTAGCGCTGGTGCAAGCGATGTTTAATCTACCCATCGTTCAAATATCGAGGCATGTTCGGTCGACAATGGGCGAGGGGTTTGGCGAAGTCATCGCGACCTTCGGCCTCGTGTTGGTGATCTCGTTGGCATCGAGATTTCGCGCCGAAGCGATTGCGATGGTCGTTGCCGCTTACATCACGAGCGCCTATTGGTTTACTTCATCGACGTCGTTCGCCAATCCGGCCGTGACCATTGCGCGCGCGATCACCGACACCTTTGCGGGAATCTCGCCGCAGAGCGTCCCGCTGTTCGTTTGCGGGCAGTTGCTAGGCGGCACGGTGGCGGCGCTGTTTGTTCGCTGGCTGCTTAGCGGGACGCTTCCACCCTCGCGTGATCCAAACTGACATTGAAAGCTAGGATATGCCGACTATCCGCTTTCCTCTGGTGGTTCCGTTCGCAGTCCTAGACGAGTTCAGCTAGCTCGCCGGCGCTCCAAGGGCGGTTTTTCGCCGATCCTATTTTGCCCGAATCCGGGAATCGCCTCTTGGATGAGCGTGGCTAGACCCACTTTCTCCATGGATATCTCCTCTTCTATATTTTTTAAGTGCGCGTTACGAGAAGGTGAAGAATCGAAGTTCAATTTCTGAGGCAGAGCAAGGCCTCGGAATTCGAAGCATCGTGCCGCGCTCTGCTGAGATCGTCTGGCGTTGCCAATCGTCGTCTCCCTAGTGGTCACGATCAACAAACTCGGAATCAGTTTTGGTTCTGTCTCGAAGGCGAGGCTGCTGGAGAATTCGTCAACGTTGGTGAGGAGGGTTGAGTTTTGCCGGATACCGGCGTCCAAGAACTTCGGGTTGTTTCTCGCCCCGTAAAATTACTTCGTCGATGCTGTTATCGTCGACGGGCAAATCCAAAAGGTCAGCCCCGTGCCGGTCCGAGAGCGTTTAGAATCGCGTAGCCCAAACTCGGGGCCCCGCTAGCGTCCATCATTTGGAATCAACAATTGCCTTAGTCGGCGACCTCGCTAATTTATTTAATCCGAGCCGAGCCTGACCGCAGGTATTGATGCTCTTTGGCGTCCCGAAGTTGTTTTGTTTTTACAAGGAATTTGGGTGGTCGTGTTCATATTGTTCGGCAAGAGCATGGTAACCGGATCTCAGATTTCTTTCCATCTTTACGAAGATCGAATCTAACCAGCCGCCCCACAGGTCCTCGTTAGGATTCTCTCCCATCTAAGCCACAAATACCGCTCACTCAAATCCAACCCGAGTGGGAGTCCCCTATTTTGAACCGGTCTGATCTTGAACGTCCTTAAGGGCAACTACCCTAGATAGCTAGACCCAAGTGTTGAAGGTTTTTTTGATGACTTCAGGCTGTTCAATGAAGCCGATGCAGAAACAAAGGGGTCGGGCGGAGTGCCAGCCCGACCCCTGAGCCTCGCGGAGGCTATGAAGACTTCGGCGTGATTAAAACTAAAACGACAATACGAAGTCAAGCTGGAAGCGTGACTGGGTGGGATTGTGAAAACCCACGGGACGATCGATAAAATTCACGAAGTGGTTCTTGGCCGTCAGAGTCAGCATCGGGAGAAGAACGTAATCCAGGGCGATAAAATGACCCATCACGTTGGTTCCGCTGTTTCTACCAAAATCGCTGTAGCTGAAGACCGAGGGGACGGCATCGGTTTGCGTGAAAGCCCAGTTATACGTGAAGCGCAGGTCCCCCTTGTTCCTGACTTGGCCAATCCTGAATCCCAGCCAGTAACCGTTGTCGTCGTTGGACTCCGCTTGCGTATTGTGAGCGAAGTCGGCGAAAAATGCCAAGGGAAAGTCTTTCCACGGAGTTGGAAGATCGAGTTGCGCGCCGGCATTCAATATGTTGAAGCTGCCGTCGAAATCTTTGATGCATCCTACCGCCGTGAACGGGCTAGCGCATGAGGACGGGCTCACCGGCCGGCCGCCGGTAACCGTTCCATTGAATAACTTGACGTTGTTGGTGATTTGCAGCGCACTGTTTGAGTTGCGTTCGCGTGCTATAACATCCAGCCGTTGGAAACCGTAATCTCCAATGAATAGTGTGAGCCTGGAACTATCCGTCGGGGCGACTTGCAAGCGGGCTTGGCCGCCAAACATCCAGGCATCGGCCGCATTAAAGAGTTGGGTCACGCTTTTATTGCTGAGATCCTTTATCGACCATTAAAGGCCGGTAATTTTGAAGTTGCGCACAAATCCGGTGGGTCGATCCCAAAGCGTAATGCCTTCGGACACCCCCCTCAGGACTTAAATCGCCGTCGAAAACCAGCTCGGAATTTCCCGGAGCGAACATCGGCACCGGAAATTTGCCTGCAGTAACCGAGGCCATCGGCTTTTCCGAGCCTGTCAGCTTGTCCAGGCCGATCGTTTGCCATGGCGAGATCGTGATAAACGCCCAATCCAGATTGATTGGCTTACGGGTAAAGAGCTCCGAGAGCGTCTGATTGGTGGAAATAGGGTCGTTGGCGTCGCCCGTGACGATTCTAAGCTTGCCGGAAAGTTCTTCATTGACATCGACACCCAGGCCCAGGCGCGCGCGGATGCGCTCGCGGTTGCGCGTCGGAATATTCGCCTGAAGTTCCGAGTGGTAGAATCCCTCATGACGGTAACGAATGTCACCGAAAAAAGAGGTGCGATTGAGCCAATCGGGAAGCTTTGATTGCTTGCTGGCTTCGGCTTTTGCTTCTGTTTTCGCTTCCTGTACAATTTGTTTGTCTTTGCCCTGCGCTTCTTCTATGGCTTGCCTGTACTCTTCCTCGGTGATGACTCCTTTTTCTCGGAGGATCTCGAGTATTCCCTTACTGTGAGACACGGCTGGTGCGATTGTCAGAGTCAAGAACAGAAAAAAAATCGTTAAACACTGCTTTAAAGTAATCATGTTAGCTCCTTTCAGAAACGCACGGTGTCCCATTTTGCCCCTGACGATTTCACCTGGCGCATGACTTTCGTTGCCGAGCGCCGCCCCACTCTGAACATTCTTCTTCATAGTTTTCCCCCCTCAAAACAAATTTTGTCTTTCGACAAACCTCGTATAGTTCTCGGACGTGACGAAATTATGACGCCATCGCGAAGAGTCGGTTACAATCTGCTGGCATGTTCGCGGCTTTGCCTTTATAAAAGATATTTATGGCTGTGTGGATGTGGAGACTGTTGGGCGTGCGCCAAGATTCGCCGGCGTCGCGCCGCAAGCTTGGCGTGATCGCGCTGCTCTATTTCATTCAAGGCGCGCCGGCGGCGATTTTGTGGGAGGTGTTGCCGGTTTACTTTCGCATCAACGGGGTGTCGCTGCGCGCCATCGGCGGATTGCGGCTGCTGGAGCTTCCGTATTCGCTCAAAGTTTTCTGGTCGCCGCTGGTGCATCGTTTCGGCGACCGGCGCCATTGGATTCTTGTCTGCATGCTCGGCATCTCCGCTGTTCTGTTTGCGCTGCCATTCGTCAACGTCGCCGCCGTGGGGCTAATCGTGCTGGTGCTGATTCTCGCGTTGACGACTTTGTCGGCGACCCAAGACGTTGCCATCGATTCCTATTCCGTCGGTTTGGTGGAACGCGCGGAGGAGGGCGCGGCGAACGGTGTGCGCGCTTCGGCGTACCGCGTCGCGCTGGTTTTTGTCGGCGGCGGCTCGGTGTTTCTTGCCGGCGTGCTGGCTTGGAATTCACTGTTCGTTCTAGCCGGCGTTGTTTTCGCCGCGCTCGGTTTCGCTGCGCTGGCGATTCCGCGCTTGAGTTTACCCGAAGCGGCGCGCGAACACTGGCTCAAAGGTTTCGCCGGCTGGGCGGGAACCTGGAGAGTCATTCCTTTGGTTCTGTTTGTTTTGACTTACAAACTCGGAGAATTCGCCATCGGGCCGATGGTGAAACCGTTTTGGGTCGACTACGGCAAATCGATCTGGCCGGCGCAGGAAGATCTGATGTTTCAAATCGGCTTGTTTCCGACAACCTTCGGCATCGTCCTCAGCGTCGCCGGCGCGCTCATGGGCGGGGCGTTTATCTCGCGCTTCGGTATTTTTCGCGGTGTTTGGATTCTCGGCTTGCTCCAAGCGGGTTCAAACTTGGGTTACTCATTCGTCGAATGGTTCAACCTCGGCAGCTTCGGTCTCTATGGCGCGTCGATGTTCGAGTCGTTCAGCGGCGGGCTCGGCACCGCGGCGTTTCTCGCGTTCCTGATGAACGTTTGCCAGAAGGAACACGCCACGGTGCAATACGCATTTCTGTCGTCGATATTTTCACTGACCGGCCGTTTGATCGGCGGCATCAGCGGACTGGGCGCCGAAAAATATGGCTTTGCAGATTATTTCGCGATTACGTTTTTGCTGTCGATGCCGGCGTATTTACTCTTGCCGTGGGTGAAACCGTGGATTCAGGAAGAAGCGAATCATGAACGGTAAATGGAACGAAGGAGCGGCGATGACAGGGATTCGGCGGCGGCTCACATTGTTGTTGTTCGGGCTCGTGATTTGTTTCAATTTGGTAACTTCCGCAAATCAGCAGTTTTCTTACTTGGCGGAATCGTTCCTGCAAGGGAAGACCTATTTTCTCTCGCTACCCAATTTAGGCCACGATACCATTTTGTTCAACGGCAACTATTATTGGCCGCTCGGGCCCTTTCCGGCGCTGCTGCTGTTGCCGTTCGTTTTGGTATTTCGACTGTTCAATGTTTTTTTCTTTCAAGGTTACCTACAGGTATTTCTTTTCGCCGGCGTTTTCTATTCGTTCTTTAGGATAGCCCGGCGGCTAGACTACTCGCGTGACGATGCTCAGTTCTTGGCATTTGCGTTCTGTTTCGCTTCGGTCTTTCTCGGCGTCGGGATGTATGCGGTCAGCTGGGCGTTTGCTCAGGTGGTCACCGTGCTCCTGTTGGCTTTGGCATTACTCGAATACCTGGGAAGTAGACGGCTTTGGATCATCGGCACGCTGATGGCGCTGGCATCGATGACGCGATTCTTGTCAGGTCTCAACGTCGTATTCTTCCTCCTGGTGGTTTTTCTAGAGAACAAGACACCGCGTGCAAAGCTCAGCGCCGGTTTTTCCCTGGTGATGCCAATGTTGATTGGCTTTGCCGCATTGGCGCTCTACAACGACGCCCGCTTCGGCAACTGGATGGAACAGGGCTATTCGCTAGCATCCCTCTACGGCGCTGGGGCGCGGGATCGGGAGTATTACGGGATCATAAGTCTCGCGCACGTGCCGGGTAATTTATTCTATTTTCTGTTTGCCGGTCCCTTGCCTATCACGGTCGATAATGGCTCGCAGGTGCTTAAATTCCCCTACGTCAAAGCGAATCCATGGGGGATGAGCATTTTCCTGACATCGCCCTATTTTCTTTATCTGTTTCGGATCAAATACCATGATTTGATCTCTAAATTGTTGCTCATCTCAAGCGCGGTCGTTGCTGTGCCGATTTTTTCATTTTATGGCATCGGCTACGTTCAGTTCGGCTACCGATATTCGTTAGATTTTTTGCCGTTGTTGTTTTTTCTGCTGATCCGAAACTATCGGAACGATCATCCTGAGCTATCGCCAGGCTTTAAGAAAATGATTATCATCACGGCCGTGACCAATTGCTATTTCGTACTCACCCTACGCCCATGAGCCGGTTTACGAAGAATCCAAGGCGGCTTGCTGAGGTTTGCTGGGTTTATTCTAGCGCGCGCCGATGAGCACGAAAGGCGCCCAGTAAAACGGGTGGGCGGTCTGGGGATTCTTTAGCACCGCGAGTTGGGCTTGCTGAAGGGCGTTGACTCGGCCGACTTTGGCAAGGGCGCCGTGGAAAGCGATCATCAAATCGCGCGTGGCCGCATCTTCAACTTTCCAGAGCGACGCCATGACCGATTGCGAGCCGGCCTGGCTGAAAGCGGCAGATAGAGTGACCAGCGCTGCCCCCGGCACTTGCTCGCCGACCGCGGTTTCACAAGCGGATAAGATCGCCATGCCATTGGGCGATAATCGCAGTCCGGCAATCTCAGCGATCGACAGCCGCTGGCTTTCTTCATCGGCGCCGGCCATCAAAAGATAAGACTTCTCCGGCCGCTCGGGATCGAGGATCCCATGGGTCGCCAAATGGAGATCGGGAAATTTTCCGGCCATGCTCAAAAAGCTCGCCTTGGTAGCTTGCGCGCCGTCGAGTGTGGTGACCGATGGGCGCAGCTTGCCGATTTCGCGAATCTCTCGGCTGGCCGCCGGCAGAGTGCCGTCGGGATTGGCCAGCGCGAGCAGCGGCGCATTCAAGTTGGCGGTGCCGGGATTGATGATGTCGGCCAGTTCCAGTTGGGTCAAATAGCTGATGGTGTGGGTTTCGGCGAGAAATCTGCTGGAGCCGTCGGGCTGAGTTCGCATCAGCGCATGAATCGGCAAATACAAAAGTAAATCGTTGGGAATCAAGATGATATTCTTGTTCGCCTTCAACTCCGCTTCGATCGGTCCCAACAGATGGGCGCTGAGTTTTTGTGTTAACTCTTTGAACGGCGGGAGATTGCGCCGGTAAGTTTCCGAACCATCGTCGCTCCAAGACAACCTTTCCGTCGCGCCGCGCTCCAAGTACTGGCGATAGGCTTTGATCAGTTTGTACAGCTCGCTCTGCGCCAGCTCCTGCCGTTTGACTTGAAAGCTGCCACCCGGAGCGACGACGAACATGTAAAGCGCGTCGGGGCTAGGAAAAAACTGAATCGCCAATGTTCCCGCCGGCAAGCGGTCGGCGAATTTCGCCAGCGCCTTTGGGTCCACGGTCTGTTGATCGACGAACTGAGCGCGGTACTGCGGATAGCGCGTGAGAAAAGCCTGCGCTTGTTTGAGATAGTCCGATTTGGTTTGCGCTAGCAGCGTTGTGAGGCTCTTGACACGCTCCATTTCCTGTTCGTCGACTGGTTTTGCTTGCTCCTCCGCCAGCGCTCTTTCCAAGGCGACGGCTTGCTGGTGAATTTCGCTGGTCTTCTCAACCTCCTGCTTCACCTCAGGGTCTTGCAGTTTCGGGCGGCTAGCGGTGATCGCCTCGGCAACAATCCGTTTTTTCTTTGCGTCCAGAAAAGCCCAAGCTTCCCGGTCGTAGCCCTTGGTGTTGTCTTGTTCATGCAGCTTGAGTAGCAGCTGGGCCAGGGCATCATACGCCACCAGTCTGTTGCCGGCTTGGAGAAATTGCCCGCGAGTCGATTCCTCTTGGAACTGCCCGGCGATGTCTTCGAGAACGCGGATGGTCTCTTGATACAAAGCCACCGCCTCGACGAGCCGATTTTGTTTCTCGTTCACTTGCGCCAAACCCAGGGCTGAAAGCCGGTGCGCTTCCGGACTTGCCGACTTTCGGCTAATGGCCAGCGCTCTCTCGTATAATGGTTTAGCTGTGGAATAGTCGCCGCGCGCGTAAGACAGTTCTCCCAAGCGCGTCAGCGTAGCGGCCACGTTGGGATGATCCGGGCCGAGCGCCCCCTCACGGGCTTTCAATGCTTCCTGGTAGGCGTTTCTCGCGGCTAAGTCGTCGCCTAACCTGCGGTACACGTCGCCGAGCTGTTGGTAGTTAGCCGCGCTTTGCCGCTGCATGGCACTTATCCGACCTCCTCGCGCTTTTCGTTGTTCGAGGCTGGTAATATTGATTGACCGTTCCAACGTGGATTTCGCGCCCTGAAAATCGCGCATCGCCATACGGATTCTCACAAGACTGTTGAGCGCGGGAATCAAACGCGGGTCCTGTGGGTGTAAGGTTTTTTCCAATACCGCGATGGCGCGTTCCACTGCGCTTTTGGCCGCGGCTTGATCACCCATGTCGAATAAGAGGCGACTTAGCGAAATAAGTGTCGAGGCAACGTCAGGGTGATCGGGACCCCGATCCAGCTCGATGATTTTGATGGCCCGCTCGAAAAGCGTTCTGCCCTCAGCATAGTGAGCCGTCTCACGGAGGATTTGCGCGAGATTAACGAGCGGACTGGCGAGCCGAATGTCGTTGGGCGGGAGGACTTTCGCATTCTCGGCAAGGATTTCGCGGGCTAGTGCGGTCGCCGCGGCATAATTGCCGTTTAGAACATACTCCCGCAGTTCAGCGTCCGCAGCAGCCCTGCTGTCTGTTTGGCCACGTCTCGCCTGGGCCGCATCCGCCACCGGCTGGAGCGACGCCAAGCTGATGGCGGAGGAAACAATCATGAAAAGCAATACCGCGACTAGGTGAGCACGTTTCATAGGAGCATTTATACTGGATCGCGGCGGAGCTTGTCTATGGGCGCGCTTGGGCTTCGCTAACCGAGCGAACAAGCATCTTCCACTGGTTGATCTCGCGCTGCGGCTTGACCAAAGGCGCTACGCTGCGACATTGGCGCTGCAGTAGTTGAAAAAAATTCCGGTGGGCTTCGGCCTTCAATAGTAGGGCTCTCAGTCGCTTGTCGTCACCGACGGGAAAATATCCAGCAAAACTATTGCCGAGAGTGCCGATCAAACCGGAGATTTTCGAGCAGATCACCGGCACGCCGGAGGCCAACGCTTCCGACAAGACGTTAGAACTTCCTTCCATCTTCGAGCTGATGCAAACAAGCTCGCTTCGAGCCAAGGACTCGCGGGTTTTTCGATGGGAGAGCGGGCCGATCCAGCGGTAGCGCGGGTTGGTTTTGACCTCGCGCTGGGCTTTCATGCGGAGTTTTTCGTCCAAGGCTTGGCCGATGTGGGTGACTTGGATTCGCGATTCACGCGGTAAGCGACGAACCGCGATGGCGGTCCGCAACGGATCTTTTTCATTGCGCAGGTGGCCGATGACGCAGACTTTGAAGTTGCCATCCGCCTTGTGGGGTTTTGCCGGGAACGATTCAGCCGACTGATAGATGACCTGAGTTTTCTTTTGAAAGCGCCGCGGTAATTCTCGCAAAGCCATTTTCTGCAGCGCGACCAATCGCGTTGCCAGCTCAAGGGATCGTTGGGCTTTGGGGTCGCAATGAATGTCGCGATAAACATCGGTGCCGGTGAGCACGACGACGAGCGGCAGATCGGGATGGTTGTCGTGAAAATGCTGGATCGAGTCGTAACTGCGGCGCGCGTGCAAGGCGATGAGCAGGTCGCAAGGTTTGCCGTCGTAGCTCTGGGCGACGCGCACGCGATGGCCGAGCTTTTTTAGAATTCCGGCCCAGCGCACGGCGGTGATCTTGTTGCCGTTGTTGATTTTCAGCGGCGCGGGAGTGACGAGTTGGATTTTCACTTTGTGGTTCTTCAGCCTTCCGTGCGAAGCCGGACTCGGAGATTTCACCGCGGAGGCGCGGAGGGCGCGGAGTAAAGAGTTTTTGATTACAAAATACTTCGAACTCCGCGAACTCTGTGCCTCTGTGGTAAATTCTCATTCACAGTAAACTCGGAAAAGCCCACTTTGTCGATCATTTGGCGCAGGTGCGAAAGCCGGCCCAAACGTCGCGCCGGTCAGGCGTGTAGAAATTGCGCCAACTGTTGCGGATCAGCAGCGATGAAGTCGCCCAGCAGCCGCCGCGCAAAATTTT
>Ga0137461_1000079_pt1 | contig 19741 bp, 17 predicted proteins | sample EasRivERMGT746_2_FD_104650 | JGI IMG/M metagenome (GOLD analysis project Ga0137461, IMG submission 104650) | Soil microbial communities from meander-bound floodplain in the East River, Colorado, USA - East River MetaG ERMGT746_2 | ecosystem: Environmental > Terrestrial > Soil > Floodplain ... | reverse complement strand
TAAATATAAAAGCAAATTTTTTTTTACCCCACTAAAAATTTAAAAACATCTTTTTTTTTTTTTTTTTTTTTTTTTTTTTTTTTGAATTGATTTTTTGGTGAAATCGCAGTTACGTTACACAGCATAATTTTTGCTGATATAAATTAACATCTCTCCGTACGTAAGCTTAAATTAGCGCTAAATAAATATTAGCCTTATAATAAGGGAGTTGAAGATGAAGAGGGTAATTTTAGGTACGTTATTAATTACGGTTTTTTCGCTGATGTATTTTTGCAACTCCGTAGAGCCGCCGCCGGGCGATAAGCCAAAATTATTACTTGCGCTGGAAGATGTAAGCTGTACAGAAACCTGGATAGAACTAACAACTACAAACCTCCAACTTCCTGCAACAATATCTCTAAAACAAAACAATCAAACCCGAAGTACAATAAACTTAGTTAAAGCGGATACGCTGCTTTACATTGACTCTCTTTTACCGAACCAAGCATACACATTTCATACAGTCATACAATCATCCAACCAAACTAGCAACGAACTTAACATTACAACAATGGATACAACAAGCCACAACTTTACATTTGAAACTTGGACATTTGGTGAGCACAGCAGCAGCGTGCTTTACGATGTTGCTATAATAGATGAAAATAATATCTGGGCAGTAGGTGAGATTTATATGAATGATTCTCTTGGGCAACCCGATCCAAATGCATATAATGCTGTACATTGGGATGGAAATGATTGGAGACTCCAAAAAATTACAGTTGAATTTAGAGGAAATATGATTACACCACCACTTGAGGGGGTATTCGCTTTTTCAAGTACAGATATCTGGTTTGTAGGCAGTTTACCAATTCATGGAGACGGAGAAAACTGGATAATGTATGATTTACGCACTACAGTTGATCCTAATTTATCTCTTTCAAAAGCTTGGGGTAAAAGTTCTGATGATACTTATTTTGTTGGAAGATCCGGTTCTATTGCCCATTACTCAGGCCCAAGTGCTGGTTGGCAAAAGATAGAAAGCGGAACGGAATTAAATATCTATGATATATGGGGGCAGCAGACTTATGAAGGAGACTGCGAGATTCTATGTATTGCATCAAACTCTGATATTTTCGTTGATAATAGTAAGATTTTAAAGATTGAAGAGTTATCCGTTAAAGAAAAAAACAATGAAGGGCTTCCTATTTTTATAAGTACTATTTGGTTCATCCCGGAAAGGGGATACTTTATAGCAGGCGATGGATTATACACAACGAAATATTTAGGGGAAAAGTGGATACTTGATAATAGTATGCCTCCATATTATAAAACTGGTATAAGAGGGTGTTGTTTAAATGATATATTTATGGTAGGTGCCTTTGGTCTATTAATGCATTTTAATGGTTTTTCATGGTTAACTTTTTTCGATATGCCTTATTTGAGTGGTTCGTATGGAGAAGTGAATATCAAGGGAAATACAATAGCTTGTACCGGTGGGTTAAATGATGGACAGGCAATATTAACCATTGGAAGGAGATAACTTATGGAACAAAGAGAAAGACCACCTCCTTTCTATTAAATAAAAAGCAACAGTGAGCGACCACTGTTGCTTTAAGTTGCAAATTCCAAGGCTGTCACGGTCGCACCGTGACAAATAGATAATAATTTTTGGTAACGCTAAATGTTACCAATCCCCATCCGGTCCGCCGTAAGCACCCTGGTCATTCCTGCTTCCGTCCTCATTGTTAAAAGCCGGATCGGGATTTCCGCTGTGTTTGCAAGGTGAGGTTTGTGAAAGTCTTAAATTAGTTCCTGAGATAAATTCGGGATTCATTGTTCCGAATGCGAGAAAGTTATACTGCTCAAAAACGTTAGAAGAATCTCCTGAAATAATTTCAATCCGCGGATCTCCGAGATAGGTTGAGTTCTCGAAAAAAATATTATTCTGGATTTCTTCATATACCGGTTCATCAATCACTACTCCGCCGCCGTAAAGCAGACTGTAATTTCTATAGAACGTGTTGTTAATAATTTTTGTTGTAGAATTTTCTGATAGGATAGCCCCGCCGTAATAAGCACCACGGTTCCTGTAAAAAACATTGTTCATTACAATTACATTTGCATTGATAAGCGATAATCCGCCTCCAAACTGTGCATAATTATTTTGAAATATGCAATTGCTTATGTTTGCACTTCCGTTCAATATTTCAAGTGCACCATTGTCGACAGAACCTGCCTCCGGCAGAAAAACTCTTTCAATCACACAAAATTGAAATGTGGAATAATCTGCCGGATTCAATAAATGTATTCCTGCCCAATCTGTGTCAAGATCAAACACAGTAAATCTTATTGGTTCTTCTTTGGTTCCGATGGCATCAATCCTTCCGTAAACAGTGAGCTTTACATCCGGTCTGAAAAACAATTTAGCACCTGGCTCGATATTCAACACACTGGTAGAATCAACTGTCAAATCCGCTGAGACCAAAAACGGTGAATCACTTTTTAATAACGTTCCGGAAATTATTCCTCTTATATCTGTAAAGTTTCCGCCAAGTGTTGGATCGAAATCGCTACCCGTTAATGGATTTCTGTCTGCGCAGGAAAAATTGAAAATCAATGAGATCAATACTATGTATTTAATTATTTTCATCACTGATAAAATTAATCTTTCAGAATTTTATTTAACAGTCATTATATTTACCCTAGATGGATATCTTTAATTTTAAATTTTGTCTGTTTCTCACAATACAATGCTAATAAAGTACTTTTACATAATCCTGATCTTCAGCGAACTGTTAATTGCACAGAATACAGTTCAGATTACATTCATTGTTGAAGCAGAAAATGTGCCTGAAAGTTCGATGGTCTATATTGCCGGAAATGATGTTTCCTTAGGAAGATGGGCTCCGGACGGTCAGCAGATGGAATTTATTGACAATAAATGGCAGAAAAAATTGCAGTTCTCAAAAGGCATTTCGCTTGAGTTCAAATTCACAAGGAGATCCTGGCAAACAGAAGCTTTGAATGATGACGGAAGTGTTCAGGCGAATTATAGATTGAAAATTATTAACGATACAATTGTAGTTTATAAAATAAATTTATGGGCTGATCAATTTGTTTCTTCTGAAGTAAAAATAATTTCAGGACAAATTACAGGAACAATAAAGTATCACAAAAATTTTAAAGGAAGAAAAATAAAACCGAGAGATATTTTAGTCTGGCTTCCTCCAGGTTACGAGGAAAATGAAACTGCACGTTATCCCGTTTTGTATATGCACGATGGTCAGAATGCATTTGACCCGGTAACTTCGTCATTTGGTGTTGACTGGCAGATTGATGAAGCAGCCGACACTTTAATAAGAAAGGGATTAATAGAACCGTTAATTATAGTTGCAATATATAATTCAGTTGAGAGAAGCAGTGAGTATGCAAACAATGATACTGGTTATGCCTATCTGCAATTTATTATTGAAGAATTGAAACCATTCATAGATGCGAACTATAGAACATTTCCCGACGAAGATAATACTGCAGTAATTGGTTCTTCACTGGGCGGATTAATTTCTTTGATTCTCGTTTGGGAATATCCTGAAGTTTTCTCGAAAGCTGCTTGTGTATCGCCTGCATTCAAAATTGATCGTTATGATTATGTAACAGAAATCAAAAATTATTCGGGTGAAAAGAAACCTGTAAAAATTTACATCGATAATGGAGGAGTTGGAATTGAAGAAGTATTGCAGCCGGGAATAGATGAGATAATTTCTTCATTAGAAAATTTTGAATATAACAGGGGAGAGGATTATTACTGGTTTAAAGCTGAAGATTCAGAACACGGAGAAAAAGACTGGGCAAAGCGTGTCTGGAGAGCACTTGTTTTTCTGTTCGGGAATGCTAATTCATATAAACTTCTGGATATCTATTAATATTTTCTGAGATGTTCCTGACTAAGATTTTTAAAGCAGCGAATAAACGAAAAATGTTTTTTACTTTTCAAGCTCCTTCTGGAAATGCTGATAATCTTTTAAACTTTTCCAATCACCGCCCCAAGACCAGCCGCGTTTTTTAAATTCTTTGACTAATCCTGAATTTGCTGTCAGAGTTCCCATTGCGGTTGTATCATAAACAGCATTTGCAGGAATCATTATACCATATTTGATATATGGATTAAGTTTAGGATTGATATCAATGGCAAGTCCGCTTGCATGTTTTGACAGAATTCTTGCTCCGGCAACAAACCTGTAATTGAAGCAGCTTGTGTTATTATTCTCCATTGATTTAGAATCAGACCATTTGTACATGCTGAGAGGAATAACTTTTTCTATAGGGAATCTTGTCTCTTCAATAAATTTAAAAATTTCTATTACATCATCTGCAATTTTTTTGTTTACCAGGATTTGACCCCTGTGAAGCTCATCATCAAAACCATAATAGTAAACAGTCTCAAGTACCAATTGTTCCTTAATATTAGCCGGTATGTTAAGATCTGAAAGTGATTCTTCAATATTCATATCCGAATCAATAATAATTTTTTGAGATGATGAATTTATTCCGGCGTGAATTTGTTCCCGATCAGAAATTGCAGATTCGTGTTGTGCAAGAGCAGATATGTGGAACATCAATATCAGGATAAACAGATAATTCATAGAAGATGCTGAACAATTTATTTAACAGTTGGAAAAAATTTTATGTAAAGGTATAACTGTCAGAACTAAAAAAACAGGGGGAAAATTTCACTTTACTTTAAACTGTAATAATTTTTTTAGATATATTTGAGCTATCAATTAAACAAGGAGTGTGATGAAAAAAATATTTATCGCTGCAGCAATATTATCCCTGGTAGTGCTAATCAGCTGCAGTAAAAAAAATGAAATTGTAACACTTGAATCCGGCTTGCAATTTTTGGATGACAGCTCAGGCACCGGCAGGGAAGCAAAAGAAAATGACCTTTGTACTATCCATTTCGCTGGCTGGATTGTGAATGACACAAGCAAATTATTTTCCGACTGGAGAGCGGATCAAAACAAAATGCAATTTTCAATAGGTGATTCGAAACTTAGAAACCAGCCGTTGAAATTTGTACTCGGGACAAATTCTTTCATCAAGGGAAGCGATGAAGGAATTTATGGAATGAAGATTGGCGGAAGACGAACAATGATTATCCCTTCCAAACTTGCTTATGGTGAAGCCGGGATCGGACCGGTGCCTCCAAATACTGATTTAAAAATTATTGTGGAACTGATTGATGTGAAAGACAGAATTGTTGTTGAAATGTGGGATGTTCCGGAATCATTGTTTAAAGAAACTCCGAGCGGTTTAAAATATGCAATTGTTGTTGAAGGTGAAGGAGCAAATGCTGATTCGGGTAAAGTTGTTACGGTGAGCTACAGCGGATTTCTACTGGATGGAACAAAGTTCGACAGCTCTGTTGAAAGGGATGAACCATTTTCACTTATACTTGGAATGAAACAGGTAATTCCAGGATGGGAAGAAGGTTTGAAGTTTATGAAAAAAGGTTCAAAAATAAGATTGATTGTTCCTCCTGATCTTGGATATGGTGCCACGGAAGTAGGGAAGATTCCGGCAAACTCAACACTGATTTTTGATATAGAGATGATTGACATACAATAAACCTCAAAGTTTTTTTTACTCGTTTTTAAATATGCCGGATTTTAGAAATCCGGCATATTTACATTTAAGTCTATGCTGCTTCAAATAAATAATTTTAACTTTGGTTATAAGTAATATCTCATCATACTCAATGCCTGGGAGTAATAAGCTCCGCCGAACAGGTTGAGATGATTTAATACATGGTAAAGTTTATAAATATTCTCCCTGTATTCATATCCATCTGTAAGTGGAAAAATTTCGTTGTAAGAAGAATAAAACTCCGAGCTGAATCCGCCGAAAAGTTTTGTCATTGCAAGATCAGCTTCGCGGTGACCATAATAAACCGCAGGATCAATCAGGCAGGCATCACCATTCTCATCAACCATATAATTTCCTCCCCATAAATCGCCATGCAGCAATGAAGGTTTTTCAGAATTGCTTCCGATTATTTTCTCAATTTTATTTTCAAGAGCAGAGACAGCTTTTCGAAGTTCCAGTGCTGCATTGCCGAGTTTTTCAGCAAGCTTTATTTGAAATAAAATTCTCTTATTAAAGTAAAACTTCATCCAATTACTTTTTTCTTCTTCAGAAGGAATATTAATCTGTTCATTTGAACCGATGAAATTATTTTCATAAAATCCGAAATAATCATTGGAATGCTTGTGCATTAAAGCAAACTTTCTTCCGAAATCTTCAAAAAATTTTTTACTTCTATTTCCGGATTCTATAAACTCAAGTAGAATAAATTCATTTGTTGATTTGATAACTGAAGGAACTCTAATCGCATTTGATTTTTTTATTTCTCTCAAACCATTTGCTTCCCTCATGAACATATCATTTTTAAATGCAGAATTGAATTTCAGGAAATATGAAAAATTATTTCCCAGGGTAAGTTTGTAGGCATCACTAATGCAGCCCCCTGAGAGAGAATTGAGAGAAGAGATTTTTTGACCTAGTTCTGATTCGAGTTCAGATTTACTCTTTTGGGATAATATCATTTTCTATTTTATCGAGTAAGCCGTCGGCTGCATCTTCAAGAATATCAAGTACAATATCAAACCCTTTTCGTCCGCCAAAATATGGATCAGGAACTTCCGGAACGATTAATCTCTTTGAGAAGCTGACCATTTTGTAAATCTTATCGCCGTGAGTGTTCTCGAAGTCAAGTGTTTTAATATCTTCCAGGTTCGAGTCATCCATAGTGATTATATAATCGAATTTATCAAAGTCTTCTCTGAAATTAAACTGTCTTGCATCACCCTTTAATTGAAATCCACGGCTTGCAGCTGCTTCGACCATTCGCGGATCTGCTTGTTCTCCTTTGTGGTAATCAACAAGCCCGGCTGAATCAACTTCAATCAGGTTTTCGAGATTACGGTCGCTTATCAGCTTATTCATCACAGCCTCCGCTGCAGGGGAACGACAAATATTTCCAAGACAAACAAAGAGCACTTTTTTCTTTTCCATAAAACTATTTAATAAACTCCTGAGTTTTTGTAAACCATTTTTCCGGCGGAAATTCTATCCGTCATAATCAACGGCCGTAATATAATTCCTAAGTGATAAATCACAAAACAGATTAAAGCCCGCCAAAAGTTCAAATTCCTGAGATAGTAGCAACAATTCTGCGACCGCCAGCTGAGTTTCGATGTTCACAAAGGTAAATTCCCTGCCAGGTTCCGAGGTTTAAATTTCCATTTGTTACCGGAATTGTAATCGAGTTACCGATTAATACTGATTTAATATGCGCAGGCATATCGTCAGCTCCTTCCGAATTGTGCTCATAGTAAGCTTCATTTTCTTTTACATTCCTGTTAAAATATTTTTCAAGATCTGCTCTTACCTCGGGATCATAGTTTTCATTTAAAGTTATTGATGCTGAAGTATGCTTTAACAAAATGTGTAAGAGACCGGTGCTTATATTTTTAAGCTCAGGTAATTGCTGAACAATTTCATCAGTGACAAGATGAAAACCCCTGGGCTTTGGATTGAGTGAAATTTCTTTCTGATACCATTTCATTTTATTTCAATCACCTTTATGTAAACGCTGTTTGGAAATCTTTGAATTGCCATGCCGGTACAAATTCCGATTAGCTTAATTCTAGTTCCTTTTGTCAATTGACTTGCTCTTTCATTATCCTTTCTTGGGACGATTATACAATAGATTCCAATTTCTTTATTCCCTGATTCTAATTCCAGGAGATTTTCTCCATCAGTAAATTGATAATAAGCGGAAACTTTTCCTGTTAATTCAATTTCTTTATTCAGGAATTTTTTATCAGCCAGTACTTTATTTAATTTATATTCGTTGACTAATTCGGCTGCGCTGATTCGTGTTGTTACAAATTCGTTATAGATGTAAAAGAACGCCAGTAAAAGTAAAACTATCATTACAAAGTTGCTTACTCTTAATTTATGCTTTCTCATAGTTGAATGATTCTATTATAGAATTTTTAGATAAAATAGTTCTTTAAAATACAAAAGGCGAATCAGATGATTCGCCTTCAATAATCTTCTTCTTGAAAATTACCTCGAAGCTAATTTAATCTCAAACGTTAAGTCTTCTTCGCCTCTCTTAACAATAACACTAACTATATCGCCCGGTACATAATCTGCAATGGCATAAGTAAAATCATATAAGTTAGAAATTTTCTTTTCGCCAAACTGAATAATTATATCGCCTCCCTGCAGCCCGGCGAGCTGTGCAGGACTCCCATCGGATACACCGCTTATTTTGTAGCCGTCAACATCGCTTGCAAAATCAGGAACTGTGCCAACCCAAACTTTTCTCCCGGGCATTGGTCCGGCATCTTTTCTCTCAACCAAAATGTAATCGGGGCGGGCGTCATCATTAATAATATTTAATGCGACATCATAAACATACTTAACAATTTTTTCGGTTTCGGGAGAATTAATTTTTTCTGCATCATCGGAGGGTTTGTGATAATCCTCGTGTGTGCCTGTAAAGAAAAACAAAACAGGAATCTTCTTTCCGTAAAATGATGAATGATCACTCGGACCAAAACCATCATCATTAAATGTTAATTTAAAATCATAAGTATTATTTGTATTCAGAATTTCTTTAAAGTTTGATGATGTACCCGTTCCGTAAACAATCAAAGAGCTATCCTTCAATCTTCCAATCATATCCATATTGATCATAGAAATAATTTTTTCCGGAGTGTACGGCATATTATTTACAAAATAATTTGATCCTAGCAAACCAAGCTCTTCACCGGAGAATGCAACCAATATTACACTTCTTTTAAGATTATCTTTCTCAGAATTAAATTTTTCAACAAGTTCTAAAACTCCCGATGTACCGGAAGCGTTATCGTCAGCACCGTTATGAATCTGAGGTGTTCCGCTCATATCCAGCGATCCTGACCCACCCATTCCGAGATGATCGAAATGAGCACCGATAACAACAAATTCATTTTTTAATCCGGGTTCATTTCCCTCCAGGTAACCGGCAACATTCCAGCTTAACTTCTCAACTTCAACCACTTCTGTTGAAAGGGTTGCTGTATAATTTTCGAAAATAAAAGATGCCGGTTTTTTCTCATCCACAATTTTTTTGTAGTGATCTTCAAAATTCCTATTTGCTGATCTAAATAATTCTTCAATCGTAAACATCTTTACATTAACAGCTCCAAAATCTGCAATTGAACCGCCCAGGTCATATTCAAAAGAAACGAGGTCATCTTCTTTTTTAAATTCTTCATAACCATTCACAAAAATTATTCCTGCTGCACCTTTATCCCGCGCGACGGCTGCTTTCTTCCGAAGAGAAGAATGACTGTCGAATTTTGAATGAGGCACATTTGGTTCAGGCGAGTTTCTTAACACAACTACAATTTTTCCTTCAACGTTTATATCTGCATAATCATCGTATTCAAGGTCAGGAGCAGATATTCCAAACCCTGCGAATACAAGTTCACCGGTGACATTTACTTTACCTGAGAAGGGAACTGTTATAAATTCTTTATTGAGTTCAGGCGCAAATATTTTTTCTCCGGCAGAAATTTTTAAGCTGTTGTTTTCAGTCATTTTTATTGAAGCTATAAAAGGAAATTCCTGCAAATAGCTATCATCGAAAAGTGGTTTCAACCCGGATTTTATAAATTCATTTTCAATGTACTTTGCAGAAGTATAACACTCATCTGTTCCGCTTCCTCTTCCTTTCAATTCGTCCGATGCAAGATAATTTATATGTGACTGTAACTCGGCTGATGTAATTTCCGGAGTATCAGCAACCTGGCAAAAACTTGACTGAGAGATAAACAGAATAATGAGAATGTATATTCGGAATTTCATGATTAACCCCTAAATCAATTTAAAAGAATATTGAACCAATTAATTAATCCAGTCTGCAATAAAAATATTTGTGTCGCTGTCTTTTTTATGGAACCGGTTTGAAGCGAAAATTAGTTTTTTCCCATCGTGTGTAAACATCGGGAACCCGTCAAAGGTCTCATTAAAAGTTACCTGCTCGAACCCGGTGCCGTCGATATTAATTAAGTAAAGATCAAAATCTCTTCCGCTCTTGCTATTAATGTTTGAAGAGAAGATAATTCGTTTACCATCCGGATGAAAGAAAGGAGCGAAGCTGGCTTTTCCAAAATTAGTAATTTGCTTCATTCCTGATCCATCGGCATTCATGATGAAAATTTCGAGTGCAGTTGGTCTGACTAAACCAGAATCAACAAGCTCGTTGTAATCAGCAAGTTCCTTTTCTGTTTTTGGCCGGCTTGCTCTGAATACAATGAGTGAGCCATCACTGGAAAAAAAAGCTCCCCCGTCATATCCTTTCTCAAATGTTAGTCTTGTCTGATTACTTCCATCAATATTCATTGTATAAACTTCAGGATCACCATCCCGCATTGAAGTAAAAACAATTTTATCACCTTTTGGCGATACAGTAGCCTCTGCATCATATCGATTGGTTGTTGTCAGCGGTTTCAGATTTGATCCATCTCCATTTGCAGAAAAAATATCAAATGAATCGTACAACTTCCAAACATAACCTTTTGAGCGATCCGGAGGAGGTGGACATTTTTCATTTAAGTGATGAGTAGATGCATAAATTATTTTGGCATCTCCCGGTAGAAAATAAGAACAAGTTGTTCTGCCTGAACCGGTTGAAACCATTTTTTTATTTGTTCCGTCAATATTCATCGTAAATATCTGATCACATTCTAACTCATCAACAGTAGCCTGGAATATTAATTTTTCTTCGTCGAATGATAAATATGCCTCAGCGTTTTCACCCGAGGTGGTAAGCATCCTGATATTCTTCAGATGGACTTCACCTTCGGATCTATAAATATCTTTTTCTTCATTCGTGCTGCAGCCAGCCATAAAAATTAAACTTAGCGTAAAAAGAAATTTTAAATTTTTTTTCATAATCATAATTTTTGATTAAAGATTTTGTATTGAAAGTTATAAATTATTCCGGGACGTGAACAAGGAAATAATCTTTAGCACTTTCACCAATAGACCTGGCTTCACTCAAGGTCATATGCATGTCGTCTGGCGTATCGTCATCATGTCCTGCTTCAATTATTGCAAGATCGGAACCGCGTGCATGTTTAGCTAATTCTTCGCAATAAGCAGTATCTCCGCCATAACAAATTTTAGTCCCGTCAAATGTGAAATTGTATCCCAATGCCGGAACCTGGCGGGTTTTAGCACCATCCGCGTAATATTCTTTATGAATGACAGGAAAAGGTTTGACGGTCAGATCTTTTTTCTTAAAGCTTTTCTTTTCTGTGATTGATTTAAGTTCGATTTTATAACTGATTGATTTGGAATAAACTCTTTCAAACGCACTGAATATACTTTCGATCTCAACACAGCCTTTTGGATAGTGGATGGACAGAGGTGTTTTTTTGTTCATTACCCGGAGATAAGTCAGCAGAGACCAAACTCCTCCAACATGGTCATGATGTCCATGTGTTATAAAAATATCTGTTATGCTTAATATTTTTTGAGTCCCAATTTCTTTGTTTAGATCACGCAAAATTCCATCTCCGGGATCGATAACATAATAGGATTTTTCAGCCCTCAATAGAATTCCGGTTGCAATGTTAGGAATAGAACAAAATATTTTTATGGAAAAATTATTTTTTGTCCAGGTTAAAGGATATTTCTGTATGGTCATCTTTAAATTGAAGTTTGTGAATCTTTAAGGAATTGTTTAATAGAAGTCATCGGTGCTGTTTATTGTATTTGCATTTTTTTGAATCTTTGCATCTTCCAAAAATATTAAACGAATAACTTTCGAAATCGAAGCCAAGGTTTTCACTGATCTCATCGGGGATTTTTTTAATCCTGACATCGGAGAATTCAACAATCCGGCCGCAGTCCATACAGATTAAATGATCGTGAGTTTGTCTTTTGTAACCGCTTTCATAGCGGGTCATATTATCGCCAAAATTTCTCTTGGTCAGCAGGTTGCATTGAACAAGTAATTCTAAAGTTTTATAAACAGTTGCACGTGATACACTTGAGTTGGAATTTTTCATCAGGATATATAAATCATCGGCACCAAAGTGTCCGTCATAAACCAGGGCGGCATCAAGAACTTCAAATCGTTCAGGAGTTATCCGGTTTTTTTCTGCTTTTAAGAAATTTCTGAATATTTCAGCAGCTTGCTTTTGCTTCAATTTATTTAAATCGATGTTTTGTTAATCAAAAATATCATTGATGAATTTTAATCGCAAATTCACTTATTAAAATCAAACTATTCTATTCCTAAAAATCTTAAACCATTTACAGTTACTAATGCCGCTGCATAAGCAATCGTTGAAAATAATACCAGCTGAAGAATCGGAATTCGCCATCCACCGGTTTCTTTCCTAGCAATTGCCACAGTTGATAGGCATTGCATCGCAAAAATGAAAAATACTATCAGACCTACAATTGTTGCAGGTGTAAAAAGTTTTTGATCCGTTTCTGCAACGACAGCATTTTGCATTGAGTTCATTAGTGAAGCGTTTAAGTCTTCATCATTTTCAGTCACTTTAAATATTAATGCAAGTGAGGAGACAAATACTTCTCTTGCAGCAAATGCAGATATCAGAGATACCCCGACACGCCAATCCATACCGATTGGTGTCATAGCAGGCTGAATTATTTTTCCAATCTGAGAAGCATACGAATTTTCAAACCTGGCAGCATCCTGAATAGACTCAATTTCAGTCGGGCTCAGATTTTCCACAATTACCTGGGGATTATAATCAGGTAAATAAGTGAGCAGCCAAAGGATTAATGAAAATAGTAAAATAATTGGTCCAGCTCTCAACACATATTGTTTTGAACTATGATATGTATGTCTAATTACATTACGAAATTTCGGTAATCGATAAGTAGGCAATTCCAAAATGAAGGAAGAACTATCTTCGGACTTAATCATAGACTTGCTGAACTTATTTACAATCGCAGCTATGACCATTGAACTTGCAATGCTGAAAATATAAATTGCAGCAAAAATAAATCCGCCGACCCAAGGTTTATCATGTGGAATCAAAAATGCAATCAGCAGAGCAAATACCGGTAAACGTGCACTGCAGCTCATTAATGGAATTATAAAAATTGTCAGCAATCTCTCTTTTTTATTCGGGATTGTGCGTGCAGCCATCATTGCTGGAATAGCGCATGCAAAACCAGAAAGCATTGGCACAAAAGATCTTCCGTTCAAACCTATTTTTGAAAGTGGTTTATCGATGAGCATTGCACCACGTGCAAGGTATCCGGTATCTTCGAGGAGTCCAAGTATAATGAATAAAATAATTATCTGAGGTACAAACACCATTACAGCACCCGTTCCGGCTATAATACCATCAGAGATAAGACTTGCTAACCAGCCGGAGGAAAGATTTGACGAGACAAGCGTATTTAAACTGCTGAATAGTTGATCAACCAGGTTCATCAATGGTTGTGCTAACCAGAAAATCGAAGTAAAAATTCCACCCATTATTAATACAAAGAAAAAAATCCCCCAGATCCTGTGCAATAAAAGTCTATCGATTCGCAATGTTAAATCATCAAGTATATTGAACGATTCATTAGGGTGGTTATTAATAATTTTAAGCTGCCTGTTTGCATTAATTAAATCAGGTTTAACAGCGGGTTGAATCTTGGTTGTTACGCTGGCAGTGATTTTTTCAATTTCATTAAAATAATTTATGACATCACTTTTACTGAATGATTTTAAAATAGTTTTTGAATTTATATTTCCATTATTTCTCAATTCAACTAAACTGCAATTAATAGATTTTAACAATGCACTTAATCCATCGCCTGTTCTTCCATCCACACAAACTACATCACAGCCGAGAAGTTCGCTGAGTTTGCTTTCGGAAATATCAATATTTTTTCTGTTGAGGATATCTTTCATCGTCAGGGCTACGATTACTCTGAATCCACTTGAAATTAATTGCTTCGTTAAAAGAAGATGGCGGGATAGCTGACTGGCATCAACCGTGTTTATAATTATTTGAGGAGAAACAGAATTACAAAAAGAAAATAATATATCAACGGCGACTTTTTCATCCGGAGATGCTGGCCCTAAGCTTATAATTCCCGGTGAATCATATACATCTGCTTTCAGATTAAATTTTGGAGATAGATTACTGCGTAGAAATTCAACAGTTGACCCGGGATAGTTAACCGTTTTAAAATTTTTTCCACATAAGAGATTGAAGAGAGAAGTTTTACCGGAATTTGGGGGACCTATGAGAGTTAAGACAGCAGTTTCTTCAGCAACCTGTGTGCTCATTTTATCAAAATGCAATTAGCTTCACTTATTCTAATTGCAATTTTGGATCCTCTGATTGAGAACGCAACGGGGTCATTAAATACTGATTTATTTATTAGTTCAATCTGCTGACCTGGAGTGAACCCGATCTCTATCAATCTTTTATGAGATGGATGCGATTCATCTATATCAGTTATAAATACTTTTTCACCGAATTTTAATTCCGAAGCTGTTCTCATTTGGCTGCTATCATAATTTAAATATTATTTAGATTTAGTCTACATAAACATAAGACTTCTGCATGTTTTTGTCAAGATAATTTCTAAAGATATTAGTTGGACATCTATAAGCACTTAACAATATTGTTTTCCCGAATCAATAGATTTTAGTTTTGAATAATTGTTATTCCGGTAATAATTACCATAAAATCAATGATTTTAAAATTTGTCAGACCCTGAGGCGATTTAAAATAAAATGCAAAAATTACTCTTTATGTAAATATGTAAACTAATAATTCCCGATTCTCAACAATTAATCGATTAACACCTTCGAAGATGAGAATTACAAATCTCCGATTCGCTATTCAGATTTATTTTATTTGGGCTGAAATCGGAACAATCAACAATCGAATTATTCATTTCCAATCAATAAACAAAGCAAATAAAAAATGGCATTGAATATGAGAAAGTGAATCGGTGGTAAGTTAAAAATTATATTTATTTGGAGTTTTAAACATGGAAATAGCGAAGATAGCCTTCCTCGAAACTTTTGCTCTTGAGGATAATGGAGGGATCATGGGTGCAATATTGGTGACCGATGCTGACACAAAACCTTTAGAGTTTAGAGTCACAGCACCAATCAAACCAACAAGCTTTCAAAAGACATTGTATGGTGATGTACTTTTAGAACATATTCTTGTTGAGCTGATTTCTGTTCCGTTATTGAATGCAATTAATGAACAAATTGATCTTATAATCGTGAAGGATCCATTTTTCCTTGGCACAAATAATAAACAAGGTATAAGGGTTTTAAGAGTTTATAATGAAGAGGATGGAAAATCACGTGCAAGTTCCAAGGCCGAAGCCTTATCATTTTCTGCAAATGGTAAAGGTAAGACGATGATTGAAACATCCAAAAAATTTGAAGCTGAATTGACAACGATCAAAGATCAGCTGAATAAACTTGCTGAAAGCAGAAATTTACTTGAACCTTTTGAAAGACTAAAATTAGCCTGTGAACAAGTGCATTCGCAAAAATCGATTGAATAAAATAAATGCTTCGATCCGTCAGGAAAAAAGTTGCTACATCAATATCCAAAGTTGATCAGGTTGATGATTTTCATTACCATACATGGCTCCGTGTTCCGCCTTCAGAAAATATTTCTACCGGCTCGATAAATTCTTATGTTAAAGACATACAAGGCATAGTATATACAATAAATTTTCCCGAGTTATATGAACAGATAGTCGGGCTGAATTCTGCAAATCTCCTTCCTAAATTTGATTACTACTTTTTCGAAAAAGTTCAGAATAATATGGTTTTTTTCGGCATTAACCCTGTCGAATCTCGTGGGATAGATTTAACGGGAATTCAACCTCTACCACAGGGCTACGTCGCGCAGAATGTTGAATTTGGTTTTTCTTATAATGAAGTAAAAGATGTTAAAGTTCGATTCAATTTAAAACTTCCGGCTGAACCGCAATTTCGATTAGTTACTCCTGATATCGTTGACTGTCTTTCAACAATGGTTCCAGAAGTAATTAATATTCAGCTTTTAAAAATTGAAGAGTTCGAGAAGTCTTACAAATCATTAAAAATTGATAACCTGGATTTTGACGATTTAAAGAAAACCAAGATAAAAAAAGTAGCTGTTACTGAATTCAAAAAAGAAAATAAAATCTATAAAATCAAGATTCCCGGTTTAGGGAAATTTGAATCTGCTTTGTCATCATTAAAGATCGGGATGCTGAAAGAACCGAAGATCCCGGAGAACACTCCATTTGATTTTCCAAAAGCATCTTTATCCTCAGGCAGAGTCGAATTTGTTGAAGGTCATCACTATAAATATTACGATTCCAAAGATGAGGAACTGTGTGAAGTTAAAAACTTCAAGCAAAAAGAATTCCGCAGTCCCAAAAAAATTAAAGATGAACTCAAACTTATTTTAAACCAGGTTCAAAAAACAGAATGGAAAGAGAGAAAAGAAGAACAGTTTCAATTACTTCCATATGAAGAAGAGGGAGCAGAATTTCTTTCCAAAAATGATCACGCGCTTCTAATTGACGAATTTGGTTTGAACAAACAGAAAGAGACGCTTGCCGCATTAAAATTTTTATTCAACAGCCGGGTAATTAAATCAGCATTGATAATTTGCGGAACAGGAAAAGCCGGTAATGTTGAATTAAGTCGTAACTGTGACCTGGAGATCGGCTGGTTAGGATATTTAATAAAATATTGTCCTGAGTTAAGCATCTCCGAAGTGAAAGGGAGCGATGATGAGAGAGCAGACAAGTGGAGCAAATCTGCAATGGTTTATGTTGCCGATCATCGCACAACCATAACTGATTTTCATATGAAAATAGTTGATCCGAAAAAGTTCAAGCAATTTGATTGTATTATACTTGATGAGGTTCATTCTTTAATTGACCGAGGAGACAAAGAAAATGATTTTCTACAAGGATTAAATCCACAGATTCTCTGGTCGCTCTCAGGATTAGTTTATGAAAAGATTGAACCCGATTTAAATGCCAGGCTGGACAAGAATGCGAAAATGAAGGCAGTTAAAATCCGAAGAAAGGAAGATGTCAAAGATAAAGCTCCTCAGTTTTCCTGGAACGAAAACTGGATAACACTCGATGAAATTCAGCAGCGTGAATATAAAGAGACTCTTGTGGAATGCCAGAAAGACCTTCGCAGAGTTTTAGAGACAGGAAATCCATATCGCTTCCAGGCGAATATATTTACTCTGCTTCACAAGTTGAAGCAAATCTGCAATTTTGGACAAAATAAAAATGATAGTCCGAAAACAGAATTACTGCTTGAACAGGTTTCAATGATAAAAAATAATGATAAGAAAGTTCTCATTTTTTCACAGTATGACAGGCTGGGCTCAAAAAAAATAGAAAAACTTTTTGAAGAGAATGGTATTAAACATATTCCCGCACCTGGCAGTCTTTCAGTAGATGATATGGATAAATCAATTGAGAGATTTAAAAAAGATAAAGAGATCACTGCTTTTATAACTGATGCAAAAATTTCCAAGCTAAGATTTGGAAGCTTCATCGTTCCGTATATCATTAAGTTCGATCAGTGGTGGAACCCGGTTACAGTCTGGGAAGTTCAGGATATATTTGAATTTAAAGGTAAAGCAAAAGATATCAACATCAGTGTTTATTCATATAATGTTCATAAGACAATTGACCAGGATGTCGCTGAACTTCTTTCACGGAAAGGATTTCTGAATAGAAGTATAATGGAGATGATGCAGGGTAAAGTTTTTGATGAACTGATATCTGTTGATGAATGGCTGAGATTCTTCAACATGGTCCCGACTAAAGAGATCGCCGAAGTTCAACCTGAGATTGTACTGAATTCTCTGAGAGATTCTAATCTGAATCAATTCAAAACTTTGCTCTCAAAATTATTCGTCAAATTAGGTTATTCTAAATTAGATATTGTTGACAAATCATCTGAAGGTAATTTTAGTATTACCGGGGAAGCGGTCAGAAACGGAATCAGCATGATAATGTTCTGCAAAGTTCTGCCCAAAGAAATGGTGACGCAAAAGTCTGTGAAAGAGGCAATTAAGGAATCAGCAAGTTCGAGAGCCGGCAAAACATTCATCATAACAAAAGGCAAGTTTGAAGAAGGCACAGTTAATTTATCCGCAGAAAATGTAACATTAATTGATGGTCTAACCCTTGCAAAATATGTTCTGAATTTTAACATGTACGAACAACCTGCAGCAGAACCTAAGGCGGAATAACCGGAACATTTTTTTAGTTAAAGAAAACTATTGCCAAGTTATTTATAGCAGGGAATAAGCTTCAAAACTTCTCATCGTACTTTGTCCACAATTCATCTCCCAGCAGCCATGCTCTTTCAATTAAGTTTTCCTGCAAGTTAGAACAGTATTTTGTCAGAAATTCTTTTGCATCGTCGCGATTTAAATTCCATCTTTTAAGTGCTTCGTCTTCAAAACTTTTTTGATTTCCAAACAACTCTTTTTGCATTGGATCCCAGACTGCACGAACATCGTGACGCATATCTCCCCAACGTTGTGATGCCAAAGTTCCTAATCTGTTAAAGACCCACCAGGCAGATTGCTTTGAGAAGCCGGTAACTCTTCCATCTGTCGATGCAGTTTTATGGACTCTTGTTATTCCGCTGTAGAATGGAGCATAAATTGAAGTGGCAACATTATCCCAGGCAAGCCAGACCAATCCTCCGATTTCATCAGGAAGCCAGCTTCTGCACTGAATAATTGTTGCATACATTGTGTACCAACGGGCAATTGTTCTCTCACCACGCCATCCCCATCCACCGTTAATTTTAAAAAGTTTATTCATATCATATGGCATCTGAGGATTTGCAAGAGGAGAAATAACTGTTTTTCCGCTGTCATCCGTTACAGTCAAACTTTTAGTCATATCAAATTCAGTTCCTTCGTAATAGTCTGAAAATATTTCAACCATTTTTTCAAGTGTGATTGGTTTATCCGGCTTAACTGAAAACGGATAATTTTCAGACCAGGGATCGAGCTTGAGAGAAGGAGCAGCCATATCAAATACTCTCCACTCTCTTCTCCTTGTTGCTAAAGAATTTCTTTCAGCATAAGCATAACAAAATTCAAATTGACCATCTTCTGGTTTCCACCATCCATTCAACTTTGCAACATCAAAAACATTTTTTGAAAACATAAAGGAATCAGGATTATTTATATCAATTTGTCTTATCCTACTTCCATTAGCACCAACAAATATGTGATCATCAGGTATTCTTTGAGCAACCCAAACTGCACCCATTTTGTCTGTTCCCGGACCGACGACTTCAAAAACCCAGGCTTCTTTCGGATCAATAATGGTCAGCATTTCACCGTAATCATTCCAACCATATTGCTCTAAAAGTTCTCCTGCAATTTTAATGGCATCTCTGGCTGTTGAAGCTCTTTCTAACATTAGCTGACAGAGACGCTGGCAGTCAATTAATCCTTTATCTGATTTTAATTCTTCTCTTCCCCCAAAAGTAGTTTCACCGATTGCAACCTGCTTGTCATTTATACAAGCATAAGCTGTATTTATATATCCATGTGTATAATCAACCTCGGGAATTCTTCCTGTAAGAATGTCGCTGTAAGATGGCATTTTCTTTGTATCGTCATTTCCTCTTTTG
>Ga0137461_1000078_pt1 | contig 19831 bp, 23 predicted proteins | sample EasRivERMGT746_2_FD_104650 | JGI IMG/M metagenome (GOLD analysis project Ga0137461, IMG submission 104650) | Soil microbial communities from meander-bound floodplain in the East River, Colorado, USA - East River MetaG ERMGT746_2 | ecosystem: Environmental > Terrestrial > Soil > Floodplain ... | reverse complement strand
TGTAAAAAATCCCTTCGCCGCCATGCGCTACCACTCGTTGGTGATCGATCCCAAAACTCTGCCCAACCAGCTAACCGTGAGCGCGCGCACTGCCGACGGCGTCATCATGGCGGTGCGGCACAAGACTTTTCCCGTTGAAGGCGTGCAGTTTCACCCCGAATCGATTCTCGCCGAAGAAGGCAAGAAGCTGCTGAAAAATTTTCTGGAATACTACTGAAACGCCGGCGCCATGAAACTGCTCTGCTTCCAAGCCAAACGCTTCCGCTGGAAGACTCATTCAAAAACTCTCGCCGACGTCGCCGACGTCGATGATATTGACGAAGAAGTAGCCGAAGCGGTCGTCGTTTTCATCCACGCCGAAGCGAGCGACGACGACGCCCGTGCGCCGTCGGTGCTGCGCCAAGCGCTCAAGCATGTCAAATGGCTCGCCAACAAACGCGGCCTGAAAAATATCGTCCTTCATTCGTTCACCCATCTCGGAGGCGTAACCGCAGAACCCGCCTACGCTCAGACTTTCATCTCGACGTTAGATCGACGGCTGCAAGAAACCGGCTACCAAGTCCGCTGCACTCCCTTCGGCTATTTTTGCGAATGGGAATTGAGCGTTTACGGCGAAAGCCTTGCCAAGGTGTGGAAAGAAATTCATTGAATGCCGAGCCGTGATCAGGCTCGGTTCTAGCCCCGTTGTCAGTTCCAGCTATACTTGGTGAATTTCACCCACGCTTGGGAAAGCATGTTATACTCAACGGCAGTGAAGCGAGTTCGGAGGCCAGAGATGCGTCGCGATCGAAAAACAATTTTCCTGGGGCTGATCCTTTGCGCGATTGTTCTCAGCGCATTGGGCTGCAAAAGCAAACCCAAAGTTACCGACCTGCGTTCGTTGCCCGATCTCAACGAACAAATTCGCCCCTTCGTGACGATTGAGAATGCCAGAGTGCGCACCGGACCGGGACCTCAGTTCCGGGTTCTGGCGGAGATACCGCGCGATGCCAAAATCACCGCCGTCGGCCGAGATGGCGATTGGCTGTTGATCGTCTCCAAGAAAGGTAATGCCCCAGGATTCGTCGCCATGGCCTCGGTGCGCGCCTGGGAAGGAGATGCTCGCGAGGCCGCCGGTATCGCGAGCGGCGCGCCACGCAGCGGTGAGGAAAAATATCAGACCATCGCCGACACGCCGCTGCGCAGTGGACCGGGATTACAGTATCCAGTGGTCACCGATCTGACCAAGGGCACCCGAATCGAAGTCGTCGAAAACGAACACGGTTGGTTGCGCATCGAATCGAAGAAGGGCAACACACCCGGCTACGTCGACGCCAGCTTCGCGCGACCGGCGGAGAATCAGTAACTGACCGACGCAATCATTGCAATCAAAGTTTGAGCAGTCTCAACGCGGTGCCGCCCAACATATCCGCTTTGGCGCTTTCGCTGAGCGGCAGATTTCTGATCGTCTCCACATAGTTCTTGAGTTCCACCATCCCTTTGCCGGTGTCGGTGTTCACGCCGGTGAAATCCTGGGGATAATCACTGGCGAAAACCAAGCACTCGGGGCGAATTCCTTGCAGCGCGCAGTTTAATGCCGTCACACCGCCTTCGAATCCCGCCATGTCGAAATAGATCTGGTCGTAATATTCGCCGAACGGTTTTCTTAACGTGCCAAAGCGATAGCCTTTGGCGACCAAACGATCCTTGACCGCGGCAATGCCGCCGCCGAAGTGCGCCATGACGATTTTCAAGTTGGGATAACGATCGTAGATTCCGCCGGCAATTAAGCGCGTCGTCGCCACGGTCAAGTCAACTTCACGACCCAGCACGCGCGGCAGGTCGTAGTCTTTTAAATGCTCATAGCCGGTCGGCACCAAAGCGGGATGGACAAACAGTGGGACATCGAACGCGCACGCTAATTCGTACAAGCCGTAAAGCTCCGGCGCGTCGAGCGATAAACCATTGACCTGCGATGTGATAGTGACGCCGCGTAGACCCAAATCCACAATCGCCCGGCGCAGTTCGGCGATGGCCGGCTTGCCCTCCAAGATTGGCGCCTGGGCCAAGCCGACGAAGCGGCGCGGATATTTTTTCTGGACCGCCGCGAGATCGTCGTTGATGAAGCGGCATTCGTCCAACGGCGCCGACCAGCCGAGCAAACAGGAGAGGACGGAAAGATCGACACCGCCCTGAGCCATCTCTTCGAGTTGCAAATCCAAGTCGTAGAGCCGCCGGTGCATCGTCGTCGCCGGCAAGCCGCCTTCTTGCAGCATCGTCTTGCCGGTCTCGGAATAAAGTCCGCGCCGCTTCGCCAGCTCGATGGGGATGTAGTGATGTTGAAAATCGACAACCATGTTTCACCGCCTTTCGTTCACTGATCTGACTTGATAATCGCGCCCACGCCGCGCCGGCTCATGAGCGCGATCGTAACAGCAACTAACCCCATCGGCACCAAGCAGGCAAACGCAAATTGCTGCGCGTCGGCGAACGCCGCGCCATTACTCCACAGCCGCTTGCCGCCGCCGAGTTCCATCAACGCGAGGGCAATCGTGGTGCCGATGGTGCCTGCGGCGGTGCCGAAAGAACTGAGCATCGCCGGCAGCGCCACTGCGATGCTGCCGAAGCTGTTGAAATAAAGAAATGCCGCCAAACAGGTCACCGTGAGGATCGCCTGCTCCTCGGCGAGCGAAAGCGGCGAAGGGTTCGAGTCGGGTGGCGTCATCATCGAGTCATGCAGGCATTTTGGCGTTTCACCTGGCATACCCCAAGTGAGCGCCAACCGCCAGTTGCGGGTGAAACTACGCGCAGCCGATGAATTTGCCCGCAAAATACCAAAACCGTGCACAGCGGCGATAAATTACAATTTTTGCTTCGACTCACGATTTTGTTCACCCCAGCCAACCTTGCTAGTCACCCGACCCTAGTTAATACCGCCCGCCAGCTGTCATATCTCAGCAGTTTCACGCATAACCGGGAGAGATTCTTCAGTTGGCACAATTCTGGCGAAGTTGATCTATCTCAGCCCATGTAATTAGCCTTAAGGAGTCGAAAATGGAAAGCCTATTCATCTGGATAGTCATGTTCGCGGTGGCCGTCATCGCGATGCTTGGCGTCTTCCTAGTCACTTCCGAAAAAGAGCTCAAGAAAAAACGCCAGGAGCTGGAACTGGTGCTGGCCAAATTGGACGGCGTCCCGGCCCCGGCCGGCGAGCCGTTGATGGCGCCTCAAGCAGCGGCCGGCGACAGCGAAGAGCTCGGCGAGTTACGCGCGCGCAACCAACAACTCGAACGAGATCTCGCCGCGGCCGCGGGCAAATTGGAGTCGAGCAAACTGACCGCCGACGAGCTGGCAGTGGCGCAACGCAATGTCGAGATCGCTAAATCCAACGCCCAATGGCTGCAATCGACTAACGGTCAGCTCAAAGGCGAGCTCGATGATTTGAAAAAACGTTTTGAGGCAAGCGCAGCGCCGATGCAGCCTGCCACCTCGCAACCGAACAACGCCGATGTCCGTCAAGGCGAGTTCGAAAACGAGGTCGCCGACTTGCAACAGCAGTTGGCGGAAAAACGCGCAAAAATCCGTGAACTCGAAGGCATCGAACATAGGCTCGAAAACGTCGACGCCATCGAGATGAACCATCGAGAGGAAAAACACGGCCTGGAGGCGAAAATCGCCGAGCTGGAGCAGGAACTTTCCGAACAGACGTTGAAAGCGACCGAGGCCGAATCCCTGTCGCAGCGCTTAGCCGAGGCCGAGCGGAACCAACAAACGCTGCGCGACGAACGAAGCCGCCATGAGCAAGAACTCGCCCATTGGCAAACCCGCGCGGCGCACGCTGAGGAGCAGAGCCGTCAGCTCTCCGCTTTGCGCGAACCCTTCGAAAAATTGCTCGCCAAGCACGCCCAGATGGATGAGCGCCAACGGGAGTATCAGGAAGCGCTCGAGCAAGTCTCCGAACTATTCGTCAGGTCAGATGCCGGCGCGCCCTCGCCGGCGGGCTTTAATGAGTTTCATGCCGCCGCGCCGGTAGAGAACCACCGCGCCGCGGTCGACGAGAGCTTGGCCGACAATTCTACGATGGCGTCGCCGGTACAGGTAATCGCCGCCGCCCAAACGGATAAAAAACCGAAGCGGGTATTTGGACTATTTCCAGCCATCATCGTATTGGCCGCCGCGGGCGCATTGGCCGCGGGTTTCTGGAACATGAACAACAGCGGCACCACCGCGCCGGCCATCGTAACCGCCAGCGCCTTGCCGGCGCGGCTGGAAACCAAACCAGCCACGCCTCCAGTCGTTGCCGCAGCTACCAAGCCCGCTGCCAGCGAGTCACCGGCAACGGCGCCGGTGGAAGCTAAGAATCCCGCGCCGGCAAAGCCCGTGCAAACCGCCCGAATCGAGACCAACTTACCCGGCACCTACGAGATCACGCAGGTAAGCCACGTCTACACCGCGCCCAGCGAACTATCTAAATCCATGGGCGACATCGAGCCGGGAACGAAAGTCAGTGTGGTTAGCGGCAAGAACGGCTGGTTGGAAATCCACTCCAAACATGGCCGGCCGCCGGGCTACATCCGAAAAGAAAGCGCCCGGCTCGCGGCCGCGAACTGATTCAGCTCAGCTTAGCTAAAAAAAGATTCCCGACCCGAGTTCTTACTGCTTGGCAATTTCTCACCAGCCTTTTGAACCGCCCGTGCATCGTCTCGGTCTGACGAACTTGTCGCGCTAGCGGCAACACGCTTTCTTTTTCACGGCGATCTTGTAAGACTTCTTGTCGCCTGTCCGACAGGTCAGCGCGAATCGCGCCGCACTCTGATGGCACTGGCTGCCTATTGAAATGGCAAACAAGGAAAAGCCGATCACCTGCGAAGAACTGATCCAGCGCGCCACCGCTGGACAGAAGTTCAATCGCCATAATCTCTTCCGCCCGTCGCTCAGCTACTACCTGCTCAAAGACCCCTTTTGGCTCTGGTGCGAACAGCACGCGCCGAAAAGCGCCGCCGTCGACGAAACCACCCGATACGAAAAGCTTAGAATGCAGCAGGGCGTCGAATACGAAGAGCGCTGGGTCAAGGCGAATTTCCCCAACGCCGTCGAAATCAAACCGAGCTTCGGCTTCGCCGCGCTCAAGAACACCTTTCGCGCCATGCTCGACGGCGCCGCGGCGATTTACCAGCCGCAACTTTGGGATTTGGGCCGCGACAGCTACGGCAAAAATGATCTGCTGATCCGCGACGACTCGGCGCCGTCCGATCTCGGTCCATTTCATTATCGCGTGGTGGAAATCAAAAAATCGTCGACACTGCAAAACTCCCACGTGCTGCAAGCGGCATTCTACAATCAAAACCTCGCGCTGCTGCAAGGCTACAGCCCGCGGCAAATGACCATCGTGCTCAAAGACAGCAGCGAAACGGTGCCCTACGACGGCAAAGAGAACGACATCGACGCCGCGCGCCAACTGTGGCGCTCGCTGCGCGATGGCAGCGTCATCCCCGAAGCCAAACGGCCGCCCAACGCCACCAGCTCGCCTTGGCGGCTCTACGGCAATCAGCGCTTACAACAAGAAAAAGACCTGCTTCTGCTCGCCGGTATTCAGAAGCGTGAACGCGACAAGCTCCGCCACGCGGGAGTTTTCAAAGTCGATCAGCTGTGGAATTTTCGCCAGGAAGAGATCAGCGTGATCATCGGCGCGCACTATGGCGAGATCGCCTATCACGTCGCCCAAGCTTACAAACTTAACGCGCCGATCGTGAAACCAGGGCGGCGGCTCGAAATCCCGCGCGCCAAGCGGCCGCTCTATTTCGATTTTGAAGCTTCCGACTCGGTTCATCCGAGCGAACCGGCGCACACTTATTTGATCGGCTGTTACGACGGCAGCCGCGACCAATTCGTCAAGTTTCTCGCCCGCGGCGCCGAAGACGAAGGGCGGATATTCAGCGAATTCCTCGACTACGTCGGCGACCCGCGCGATGTTTGTCTTTATCACTGGACCGATTTTGAAATTCACCAAATGCGCCACGTCGCGCGCCGCTGGCCAATGCTGTCTGGCATGATCGAGCAAGTCATCGACAAGTGCGTCGACTTGAAAGCAGCGATTCAATCGGCGGTTTTCCTACCCGTGCCGAGCTTCTCGATCAAATGCGTCGCACCCGCGCTGGGCTTTCACTGGCGCCAAAAAGACATCGGCGCCTACCAATCGATGGTCTGTTACTGGGATTATTTAGAGAACCGCGATCTGTTCGCCATCGACCGCGCGCTGATCTACAACCAAGACGACTGCCTAGCCATGTGGCATGTCGATCAAGCGCTGCGATCACGGCTGCAGGGACACGATTCGTAGACAACGATCGAAGCGGAATATCCGCCTAGATGGGAAGAATTCCGGACTTGCCAGCTATCCCGGATTATTCATGCTACGAGGAAACCTGACGACACTGTGTTGATCGAGGTGTGACCCTGGAGGAACGAAGGCATCGGCGCGAATGTTTCATTTTGTGCTCGGCGCTCGGCACGATGTTTGACCTTTTCGCTGCTGATCTCATAACCAACTCGCCTTGCTTACATCGTCAAGGCACAACTGCTTTGCCTTCGTTCCGGAAGGGTTGCACCTCGATCGCAGTTTTACCGCGAATAATCCGGGCTAGCGATACAGCCGGTCGATGTAGCCGGACTTGTCTAATTCTTCGAGAAACCGGGTATCGACGAAATCTCTCGGGTCGGCGGTTTTAGCCGCGGGAATCTGCTCGATGAGATCATTGAGAATGGTTTTGATGCCTTCTAACGAAGGATAAGGCTTGATCAACGCGACGCGCTTGAGCAATTGATAAGTTTCTTCAAGCTCGCGCTCGTCGTTGAGCCGCATATAACGATTGATCGCCTTTTTGGCGACTTCAGGATTGCTCCGCATCAGGTGGATGCCGTCGACGAACGATTTTACGACCCGCCGGGATACATCCGGGTTCTTGGCGATAAATCGTTGCGTCGTCACCAAGCCGGTATGCTGGAACGGGATATTCATTTCTTCCAAATTGGCCAGGACGTTCATGCCGGCGTCCACCGCCCTCTTGAAACGGGGCGGTTGTAACAACGTCGCGTCGACCGACTTGCCCAGCAGCGCCGTCAGCAAAGTCGCCTCGCTGCCGATCTGAACGAAGATCACGTCTTTGTCGGGATTGACGCCAAGCCTGGGCAGGACCAAGCGCGCGGCCCGATCGAGCGCCGCGCCGAAACGCGACGTGCCGATCCGTTTACCTTTGAGATCGGCGGCGGTTTTGATGTCGGCGCGCGCCACCAGCCGAAACAGCAAGCGGTCGACGAAGCCCAAGACCATCGTGACATCCGCGCCTTGCAAGCGCGGCGCCGACAGCAGCGCGCCCGTCATCTCGCCGAAAGAAATCTCCCCGGCGATCAACGCCCGCTGCACCAGCGCGCTTTCCAGATACAGCACTTCGATATCCAAACCGTTGCGGGCAAATACTTTCCCTTCTTGCGCGATCCAGAGCGGCGCCATCGTCACCGACGGCGCGCCGTAGCCGATGCGCAGCTTATCCGCGCCGCGTGCCGGCCATGCTCCAGCCATGGCCAGCACGAAGGCGATCGAACAGCAAATTCTAATGGCAGTCATTTTCATAAATGAGATCAATCGCTCACGCATTCGCATGGCCGTGCACGCACGCCTTCAAGCCATTTTTCAGCGCGTCGTCAACCCTCTCTTCGTAGTCCGCGACTTCGTTGAGCAGAATGATATCGTCATAGGTGCCATGGCCGCGCCCCATGATGCGGGTTTCGGGATGGACACTGTTGTGCGGCGCGATCGGCAAACTGTATTTTTTCCAGGTGGCGTAATAGTTGGCCATGAGTTCCAAATAAAATTCCAAGGGTATCGTCGGTTGCGCATGCTGCGAAACTAAATTGGATCCCGGCTCGCGGCGCCATTGATTGAGCCGTGGAAAGATCCCGTGCTTCATCATGAAGTCGAAACCAGAGCTGGTTGATTTGACCGCATCCCGCACGTTGTCGAAGCCGTAGGGCCGCGCCATCTCCACGCCGCTGACGAAATTCGGCCGGACGTTGGTTTCGCCGAAGACATCCACCGCATCGACCATGCCTTGCACCCAATTGTCCCAGCCGACCCGGCGGTTCTTGCCGGGGTTGATCCATTCGAACAACTTGCGGTCCCAAACCTCCATGTTGGCGTGGTGGCCGTCGACGCCGGCGGCGCGGTAACGCTTGAGCGCTTCTTTGTCTTTGGCGTTGGTTTGTAAATAAACATGGCGCCGGTGGCCGCTCCACTTGAGCGCCGAGGCGTATTCCGAATAGAAAGTGTCCTCGTCCTTGCCATGCAAAGTTTTAGTGATGGTCCCGCCGGTGATCAGGTAATCGATCAACGGCGTGAAGCCGACCTCGTCCGTCGCGTCCTGCTCAATGGAGCGCGCCACTTCGACCATGTAGTCCAGCGGCTTCACCGGCGGATTGAAGGTGAAGTCTTTAGAGTCTTTCATCTGCCGGGCGTTGATATTGATATCGCAGAAGCGGCACTCCTCGTCCGGTCCCCAGTACTGGCAGTTGCGAAACGCCGTGACGAAGTAACCGTAGGCGATGATCTCATGATAAGCGGTGCCGTCTTCGAACTTGCGCGTGTAGTATTTCAGCGGCGGCGGAAACGACACCTCGCAGATCTCCTTTCCTTGAACAAACAACTTCGGCTTGCCGTCGACGGCGTCGATCACGTATGGCGAGGCCGAATTTAAAGTCGTCTGAACGGTCACCGGCCGCAAGCCGTACGGCCCGCCGCGCATCATGAACCACTCGGTGATCTTGCGATGCTCCTTGCGCTTCATGTCTTTCATCGGCATCAGGTCGTAGGAAAACAGCCGGTAGGATTTCACCAACGCGTCCGATGCCAGCTCCAACGCCGCATCGGTAAACCAATGGCCGTCGCGCAACAGATCGTGCTTGAGCACCACTTCGCGCGGCATGTCGGAATATTTTTTGAAATAGGCTTCCAGCTCGTTCAACGTCCGGCCAGTTTCAGTTTGGGCAACGGCTTCCATGTGCGACTCCTCGTAGGTATAGACGGTTTGTCCTTCCCATAGCACCGATTTTTTCACCGCGCCAGTGAACTAAACTAGCGGCATCGCTGCACTCTGGTTTCAACGAATGATCGATGTAGGGGCAGACCCCCGTGTCTGCCCTCTCGGACGGGCGACCACAGGGGGTCGCCCCTACAAACGGATTTCTAACTGAACCCAGTCCCCCTCCGCCGGTAGACCGGCTTGCGGCAGCGTGCTATGAGAAGAAACAACAAATCGAACAAGGAGATTAATTATGGCAAAACGCAAAAGCATTCACGTCCCAGGCATGGAACATGGCGCGCCGATCCCCAACGGCGTGGTGATCGGCAACCTGGTTTTCTCCTCGGCCATCGGCGGCAAGGACGCCAAGACCGGCGTGCTGTCGGACGATCCCGACGAACAGGCCGAAGCGATGTTCCGCAATTTAAGACTGTTCATGGAAACCGTCGGCGGCTCGCCTGACAACATCGCTTACATGAAAGTCTATTTGAAAGACGAAAAATACCGCGACAACGTCAACGGCCCATGGGAGAAAATGTTTCCCGATGCCCACGACCGCCCCGCCCGCCACGCGCTCAAAGTAGACCTGCGCGGCAAGAATTTGTTTCAAATCGAAGTCACCGCAGTGCTCTAGGAAAAAAAATCGCCGCAAAGAACGCAAAAGACGCAAAATAAAACCTAACGTAGGGGCGGGTTTGAAACCCGCCCTCCGGACTTCCGCAAACCGAACAAATTTCAAACTGTAAATAATAAGGAGGATACGCCAATGCCCATCGAAATCATCGACATGCTCGATTTCGCCCATCAGGAAAAAAAGCGCAAAGAGATCTTCAACACACCGCGCTTTCACGCCTGGATGCATTATTACAAACCCGGCCATAAAGACGAGCTGCACTGCCACAACGCCGATCAAACCTTCTACGTCATCGACGGCGAGTGCACCATGCGCTTTCCCGACGGCGGCAAAGCCGTGCTGACCCCCGGCATGGCCGCGACCATCACCGGCGGCTCGTTCTATCAATTGGAAAATGCCAGCGACAAACCGATGATCATGATGGGCAACCGTTCCGGCCCGTCGGAAAATATCCAGATCATCGATTACGTCACGCGCAAGGATATCCGCCAGAAAGTCCAAGCGGATCTCAACCTAAGATAATCGAGAGACAATCGCGGAGGCGCGGAACCGTAGGTCGGGTTAGCGAAGCGTAACCCGACGCCCGGCCTACTCACGCCCGACACCGTCAAAATCCAACGTCTCACATCCCCAATCCGACGGATAAATTTCCACCTTAACGTAGCGGCGAAAACTGGAATACGGCCAGTCCATCGGCGCATTTACGTAGCCGTGTTTCACCGGATTGAAATGAATGTACTCGACGTGGCGTCGGTAATCCGTCTCGTCCCGCAGCATGTGCTCCCAATAGCGATGCTGCCATAACGTCTGCTCGCGTTTGGATGTCCTCGGCTCATAACGTTTTGAACGCACACCCGTAGGTCGGGTTAGCGAAGCGTAACCCGACGCCCCATCTGAATCGCAATGTTTGGTAAACCAGGACTTGATCAACCGCCAGCGCGTGGCGAAATCTGGGTCGCCGGGAGGCAGCATCCAGATACAGTGCAGGTGATCCGGCAGAACCACCGCCGCATCGAGTGTAAATGGCCGCTTCGATCGCACCGCGCAAAAGGCCTCCCGCAACGTCTCGATGTTTTTATCGTCAGAGAATAATCGTCTGCGCTCTGCCGTCACGACAGTAAAGAAGAAACTTCCACCCGAAACGAAGGCGCGACGATATTGCATCGCTGTGATCGAAAGCGTCGGGTTACGCTGCGCTAACCCGACCTAGGCGCTTCAGTTCCGGGGCACGGAGGTCGGAGCCTCAGGTGCTTGCAGAGGTTCCGGTGGCGTCGATTCGGTGGAAATATTCGCCAATCTGCTGTTGCAATTGCCGGAGTTGCTCCAGCGGGCCTTCGGCGAGCACAGCGAAGTTACGCGGGTTCTGAGTCAAAATTTCGTTGCGATAGGATTCAAGGATGCGCTGCATGCGTCCCATTTGTTCAATGGCTTGCCCAAGCTGTTCCACGCCCGCAATCATCGTGGAACCTTTCTCAAGCCGTCGTGTCCACCGCCTCAAGCCGGTTTATGTAGGCATTGAGGTCCGCCTGTAGCTTGCGGATTTCGTCTACTGGGCCCTCGGCCATGATGGCGAAGTTTTTTGGATTCTTTGGAAATATATCTGCCCGTAAGCTGTCGATGGCGCGACATAGTCCTTGGATCTGCTCAATGGCCTGTTGAAGTTGGGCTTCATTCGTTATCATAGCCATATTTTTAGTATCCCCTTTTTGCGCCCCGGTTCCAAGCGTACTTGTTGAAAGAACCCGACGTAGCGACGGTATTCTTCCGACCCGGCGCGAGCGACCAAGAGGTCGAATCCAAAGCGCCGATTGACCAGCCGCTTGGACAGGATGTTGTACTCGCCTGGTTGAAAGTCCGCTTCAAAATCATGGTTCGCGGACACCACCAGGACAAGGTCAATATCGTTTGGATTAGAGATCGCAGTGACGAAGCTCCCATCCACCAGCACGGCCGCGATCAAACGGCATGCTTTCACTTCGCGCATGAACTCGGAAAATCTCAACCATAGCTGCGGTCGCCGGTCACTGCTCTGAAACGCACCGAACCGCTCCGCCGCTTCGTCCATCGTGCAGTCGTGAATGCCATCAGGCAGCAAGCCCTGTTCGTTCAGTGGAGGAATCACGATATTTCAAGTTGTTCGCGCCGCCCACAATTAGTGAAGCCGCGAACTTCGTCAGTGAAACGGCCTCACTCACCGCTACCAACACCCCGTAGTTCGGGTTAGCGAAGTGTAACCCGACGACCCGGTTAGCGGAATAATGTTTGTCGGTCATGGGTCGACATCGTAAAAAAGAAACTTCCACCGGGAACAAAGGCGCGACGATATTGCATCGCTGTTCTCCGAGCTGTCGGGTTACGCTGCGCTAACCCGACCTACGTTCTCATCGGCGCATTTACGTAGCGGTATTTTACGAGATCGACAAGTTATAAATCCATCGCAAAGCGGATGGCTTGCTTAATTTTAGTTAGAGTTTCCGGCGGCACCGTGCCAATTTTTCTCTGCAAGCGAACCGCGGGAATCGACCCGATGCCCTGCACATTCGCCACCGACGACTCTCTAAGGAATCGCAGGTGCCCAAGATCGACTTCATACGGGCTGCCGCGGTCTTGAGTGGTTAGGGGAACGTAGGTTACGAGAACTCGGGGAGCATCGGCATCTTCACGGGACAGAATTACAACCGGGCGAGTCTTCGCCGCGAGCCCCAGATCAGCGAGCCAAACTTCACCCGGCTTGGTGGCCATCGATGATATCGAGCACTTGCTGTTCGAGCTCGCGTGAACGAACCAAATCCAGCGCGTCGTTGTCAGCCAACTCGATGATTTCCGCCACCAGGCGCTCCACTTCTTTCGCAGTTTCCGGTGCCCAGCGGCTCAATCTCGCGTCTAATTTTTTGGCGATCGCAGTCATAGTGTGTGTATCGTACTGAGAATTAGTCGTACCGTCAATGTCACGCAGACGCCGTAGTTCGGGTTAGCGAAGCGTAACCCGACGGACTACTCAAACGCCGCCACGTCGGGCCGCGCCCGTTTGCCGCGCCGCGCGCGCAGAAACGCCTGATAAATATTCTCGAACGAAGTGATCTCGGGTCATACACGGGGCATACATGGGGTCACCCATTAGCCGGCAGGTCAGGTAGGCACAGACATTCCCCCATTCCCATTCTTAGAACGGCTCTTTCATCGCAGAGCTACGGCAAAGAGTAGCGGCATGGGCAAACGCCTTCGCGACTCTCTCCGCCATCTCCCTGGTGTCTAGGAATATATAGTAAGTCTTCCCACGAAAATCTTTCTGATCCATTTTGTTTCTCGTTTCTCCGGTTGTGAATCTGTTAGCTTGATCGCGTCGGTACGTCATTGAAATACTCGGCTTTTCGCTCGATAGAACCACAACGTCGCCCGCTGGAGGAATATACTGCCCCCAATCAACGAAATGGGGCCCCATCCGTGCGGGGGCATCTGTGTGATCAGTTGCCTTAATGCTCGACGGTTCAATATCAGTCAAAATAAAAGTGACCTCAAGGGTTACTCGCTCGGATTCTTCATAATCGACGGGAAACGTATTATTTCTCTTAGTGTTCGGTCCATAGGTTTGATTAACATATTCTTCTCGAAAAGAGATCCTACAGCTTACAAACTCAACGGGTTCAAGATGGTATGCAGATTGAAAACTTTCATTCCCTTCCTTCTGATTGATGTTTTTTCGGCTGCGGGCTTGAAGAGTATCACGCAGCCAGCCGAGCGTTTCCGCAAGGCTCGGCCCCTTTTGTTCTTTGGATGCCGCTGCTGCGCGTAACCGCTCAAGTCCCTCGCGCGCTTTTGCCGCGACCACTGGATCAGGCGCTGTCGCAAGTCCCTTGAGTATCTCTTCGGCGCGCTTGAAGTCGCCGACCGTGACCACTGCCGCCACCGCTTCGAATCCCAGCGCCGCATCGCTTTGCCGCGCGTTCCACGCGTCAAAATAAGCGTTGGCGGCTTCGGCCTGTTTTCCCGCTTTCGCCAGCGATCTGGCTCTTTCCAACAGATCCACCTTCGCTTGCGCGAACACGGGAGTGCAAGTTGTTGAAACCATCAAGACCAGGGAGACAAGTAAAGAATAAAGCCGCGCTCGATATGTCATGGATCACCCTCTCGTCTATGCTTTTGAGTAAACTCGTCTAAACGCGATCAAAGTTTGCGCACCGATCAGCCATCGCCCGTCATTGCCTAACTCCTGCGACCTATTTATTGACCACGAACGTAAAGCGAGTGGTAAGACCTGGCTCCGTGCTCGTACCGTTGCCTTGAATTTTATTGCCATCCGGGGACAGCACGCCGGAAAGCACCGTCGAAGCGTTACCAGCGCTCTCGATCTTAAGCCCGATGCGGCGAGTCGCAGGGTCGTAGGGTCGTAGGAACCGCTTAGCGGCGCGTTCATCCCATCACGTCCAGAAAATTGTTTGCCGGTCTGGCTATTGATGAAGAACCAAAACCGATCCCCAGCCCCTTCCAGATTGTAACCGGCCCGTCCCGAAGTATACGATAAAGTTCCCGACCATGTTCCGATAATGCCCTGCTGACTCGACCCACGTCCACCGGCGGTTGGTGGTTGGTTCACCTCGCGCAAGGAACGCGCCGTTTCGGCGAAAGAGTCCGCCAGGTCGGTGATGTTTTGATTAGCTCCGGCAAGTGGCGAGACAGCGTCTTTCGACCGAGCTAGTTCCCGGGCGGTGGCAGCGAAGTCACTCGCCAAGTCGTTTGTCGACGTGAAATTGTTCTGGTCAGGCAACATCCGCGCAGGTGCACGCGGAGAAACTGGCGGAGTTAAAATCCGCTGCCTCATGCTCTCGAATTCGGCCTGTGAACGTGATAGCTCGTGGCGCTCTTGCTCTTGCCCCTCTCCCGTTGCTGGCGCTGTTGTTCTTCCCTCAACTGGTTGGCACGCTCGCGTTCTTCCCGCTCCCTTGCGATGCCTTCAAGGGTGTTGCGCAGGTTGTCGAATGCGCCAGGAATGCCGCCTCCAGACGGCGCGGAATAAGAAGGCACCCGGCTTCCCGATGAGCCAGAACTGCCTTGGTTGTTCAGGCAATTGCGATACGCCGCTTCCAACTGCGCCGCAGCCGACTCGTAGTACGATCTCTGCGCCCCTCGTTCCGCCAGCCGGCGATTCTGTTCGGCGGCGCTTCGATACGACTCACACGAACTCTGCGCCCAGGCAGTTCCGGCAATGAATAGCGTTGCGCTTAGGGCGCTCAGTAAAAGAAGGAATCGGGACGAGCGGTGAACTCGAACGGCCCGCCGCGCGAATTTGCGAATTGAATATTACCTCACGGTTTGATCTCCCTTTGGTTCTGGTAAGGCCGAATTCCTTTTTTTCATTTACCATAAAGACGCAATCGTCGGCAAACTCCTTATTGTGTGCCTGAGCGTGACCAGCGCTAATCGTGCACGCTTCAACGCCTTCGACCGGACCGCTGGTTCACATCTGTCTCAATAGACGAGCCACAGGCCAATTTCTTACACCGTCAATAAAAAGCCCGCTTTTCGGTCCCTTTATCGCATTTCGCCGTGTGGCATGGCCCCACCTTCACGATTATCTCAGACGTACAGTTAAGATTTTTCGGAGTCATGATTCGTTATCGCTCGACGTTGCTGGCCCGATCCGAAATTAGCGACAAGATCATCCTTAGGGTAATTTTTTAGGACAACGCACATCCAGGTACCGGCGGCTCTACTCTTTGTCTTTTTTCAAACTCTTATGAATGGATCCTACGGCAGGCGGCTCCGTCAAAGCTCGGAAACAATTCAAAGTACACCAACCAAAAAATATCGCAGCTCCAGCCAAGATGAGCACTCCTCCCCAATTGTTATACCAGTCGACCAGCATGCGAAGAAAATACACCGCGAACGCCAGGGTAAACGCGCCGGAAAGCAACATGTAGATCACCGTCGGTGCTAGCCTGATCGCATCGACAAGTATTTCTCGCCGTAGCCGCGTCTCGTCAAAGCTGCAGACAGTCGCCTCGTTATCAAACCGGCGGTAACAAGTTGGACAATATTTCACTTGGAGCCCTCCTCAGGTCGGATTAGCGCCGCGTAATCCCGTCTCACAATCCATACAGCTTCTTCGGATTGTCGTAACTGATCTTGCGCTTCGAAGCCTCGGGAATGTCGTCGCGGTCGAGAAATTCTTGCACGGCTTTCTTCATGCTGACGATTCCCTCGTGGGGAAAATCCGAGGCCCAAAACAAACACTCATCACCGAGCAATTCTAAATCGCGGCTGGTCGTCATCTCTTCGCCGCACTGAAAATAAATCTGTCCGCGCTCGATCAGTTTCGCCGGCGGTGGCGCTTCGCCCATGCGGTTTCCCATCTTGCTCATCAGATAAGGCACCCAGCCGCAGCCGGCTTCGAGAAAAGCAATTTTCAGATCCGGCAAGCGGCCGAGCAATCCGGAAAACATGAAATTGGTGAACTGGCGCATCTGCGGCCAGACGTGCGCCAGCGTCGCCGCCTCGCCGCGCCACATAAACAGATCGTTATTGCGCAATGAATTCTGCGAGTGCACCGCGAGCATGCAGCCTAAACGGTTCGCTTCCTCGTACACTGGGTGGAATTCCGGGTGTCCCAACGGCCGCGGCAAGCCATCGGCGGGTAACACGGCGCCGACCATGCCGTAGTCTTTGACAACCCGGCGCAGTTCGGCAACCGCCGCGGGAACGTCTTGTAGCGGCAGAACCGCGATGCCTTTCAATCTCGATTCGTGGCGCAGATATCTATCGTGCAAGTAATCGTTGTAAGCTTTACTCAGATCGACGGCGAACTCGGTCATGCCGACCTGGCCGATATGCATGAATCGCGTCGGATAAACCACCGCAGCTTCGATGTTGCCTTCATCGAGCGCCTGCTGCCAATCTTGCAGCGTCGGAATCAGAAACGACGCGCCAATCCCCTCCCGCCCCGCCTGGCGGTGCCAACCATGATGCGGTAGTAGCGGGAAATACAGCACCGCCTCACGCCGCGCTTTGTAATACTCCGGCAAATATTCGTACACATCGCTCTCGATTTCGCGAATGTGTCCATCCGCATCGATCATTTTCCAATCAGCCATGACGTTCTCCTCAAGGTTTATTCTGTGCTCACGCGATCGGAAGGGCGGGTTTCAAACCCGCCCCTACGAAATCCAAATTTCTTTTTTGCGTACTTTGCGTTCTTTGCGGTTAAATGATTCCCCGCATTTCGTCCGAGGGCGCGATGAATCGCGCCCCTACTTTGCGCCCTTTGCGTTCTTTGCGGCTAATTCTCCGAATCCCATTCACCCGTCGGCGATCATCCCGCCGAACTTGCCGCAGAACTCCCCGATCGATCCGTTATGGACGAAGTCGGCCATGTCGTCGAGCGGCCCTTCTTCGCGATTGACGATCGCCAATAGCGCGCCATTGCGTTTCGCCACCACTGGAAACGACGCCGCCGGCTGCACTTGCAGCGACGAACCCATGACGATAAAGATCTCCGCTTGCTCGGTCCATTCCTGCGCCGTGCGCATGGCGCGCTCGGGCATCGCCTGACCGAAGGACACCGTCGCCGATTTGAGGATTCCATCGCAGTCGTCACACTGCGGCGATGAAAAATCGCCGACTAGTTGATTGATGATCAGCTCGGGTTCGAACTCTTTGCCGCAGTTCAGGCAAACGATCTTTCGGTTCGAGCCGTGCAGCTCGACGATTTTGTCGTCCGGCAGCCCCGCGATGCTATGCAGGCCGTCGACGTTCTGCGTGATCAGACCGATCAATTTTTCCTTCACGCTCAGCGACTGGACGAAATAATGGCCGACGTTGGGCTTGGCGTTTTTATATTGCTCCCAGCCGTCGAGCCGGCGCTTCCAGGCTTCGATGCGCGCCGCTTCGCTGCTCAGGAATTCTTGAAACGTCACTGGCCGATAGCGCGTCCAAATGCCGCCGGGGCTGCGGAAGTCGGGAATGCCGGATTCCGTGCTGATGCCGGCGCCGGTGAACACCACGATCTGATCGCTCGCGCGAATCTTTGCGGCGAATTCTTCGAGCTTGATCATGGCAAAACTTATAGACCAGCCGGCGTGGCGATGACAACTAAAAATCACTGCGCGGCTTTGTCGCCGTCCGGCAATTGGAGCGTCAACGCCAGAACACCCGCGGCGGTAATCAAAATTCCGGTAATGATGAAGCCCGTCGCAAACAACTGCGCGTCGCCCATGACACCGATGAAAGTTGGGATCGCGCCGCCGCCGATCAGATAGCCAAATGGAATGGTAAAGCCGACCGCGAGATTGCGCGCCTGGGGCGGCGCCAGAACCGCCAGAGCGGCAAATCCCGCGGGAAAAAACCACACGGCGAGCGCCGGTTGGATAATCACCGCCGCGCTCATCCAACTGTCCGCGACCAAGCCAAGCAGCAAGGTTAAAGTCCCCGTAACGATCAGACTCACCACCATCGTTCGCTTCGGACCGAGCCGGTCCGAAACCCAACCGCCGAGCACGCCCAGCAGCGGACCGTAGGAGCGCGATAACGCGGTCACGGTGTTGGCCCAACTGGCGTCAAAGTGGCGCTCGCTGACGAGATAGAGCGGCAACATGGCGTAGATGCCGACGGTGGAGCTGACGCCCATGCCGAAGAGAATCACCATGATCCAGAACGACGAAGTGCGCACCAACACACCGAAGGCGTTCGACGCCGGCGATTCGCCGGCGAAGCGGCCGCCGCGGCCGTAATGAAAATACGCTATCGTAATAATTAAAGACGCAGCGCCAAGCACGCCCAACGCCGCGCGCCATGTCGAGCGGCTAAGAAACAGCTCGGCGACGAATGGTCCGGTGAAAAAAGCCAAATTAGGCGCCAGCTCATGGATCGCGATCGCCTTGCCCCAGTGGCGTTGATCGACCAGCGCCGTAATTGTCGCGATCGCCGACGGCATGTAAAGTCCGGCGGCAAATCCCAACGCGTACAAACCGGCGCGCATCGCCCACAGACTGCTCGAGCCTGAAAGCACGAAGAGCGCGACGCCGACGCCGCCGCCGGAGACAAGAATAGTTAGGCGATGCGTCGTGCGCGAAGACAAAAAGCCCGAGCCGAGCAAGCCGCTTAAATAGCCCGCCGAGATGAGAAAGAAAAAAAAGCCGGCTTGGCCGTGGCCGATCGCCAGCTCTTTTTCGATGGTCGGCAAGAGCGGTGAGAAAATCACCCGGGAAATAAAGTTGACAAGAAAGATCGCCACCAAGAAAAACACCGGAGCGGCCTGCGGCCAAAAGGCATCGGCCCGTGCGCTGGCCGCTTGAGCAATTTCCGCCGCGGCGCTTTTATTCGTCGTCATCTTTGATGTATCTTCGCGTTGCATAAACAATCGCTAACTCTTAAGGTTTACAACGCGGTCGCGAAAGAAGCCAATGAAAGTCAGTATCAAGTTGCTGACAAGAGGGATCGAATGCTTCGACAGTTCGACTTCGCTCAGTGCGGGCTCCCTCGACTGTGCCTTTAGTCCCGAGCTTGTCGAGGGATCAGCATGAACGGAAATTTTTATCATTCCAGAAGTCTATCCGTTCGTCCTGAGCCTGTCGAAGGACTCTTAGAGAGTTTTTCAGCAGCCTGCAGGGAAAGCTAAGGAAAAATCATGCTCGCTAGAACAATCGCACTGGTTGCCGCGCTCATGTTTAGCAGCTTCACGGCGAGCGCGGCATTTTGCGCCACGGCAGCGACGCCGATTCGCTTGCTCTATCCGAGCTTCGCCGGCAGTTGGGCGACGGCGTGGATCGCCAAAGAAGCCGGCTATTTCAGCGCCGAAGGTTTGGACGTCGAGCTGATTCGCGTCGGCGGCAGCACGCGCATGGTCGCCGCTCTGCTCGGCGGCAGCGCGCCGATCATTCAGGCCGGCGCTTCTGCCGCGTTGGCGGCGACGGCGGCCGGCAGCGACGTGGTGATCATCGGTTCCACCGGCACGGTCTCGCCCTTTCGATTGATCGCGCGCCCGGAGATCAAGCAGCCCGCCGACTTGAAAGGCAAAAAGGCCGGCATCACCACCTTTGGCTCGACCTCCGATCAAATGGTCCGCATCGCGCTCAAGAAGTTTAACCTCGAACCGAACAAGGACGTGGCCATGCTGACCTTCGGCGCGCAGCCCGAAGCGTTCGCCGCGTTG
>Ga0137461_1000077_pt1 | contig 19913 bp, 12 predicted proteins | sample EasRivERMGT746_2_FD_104650 | JGI IMG/M metagenome (GOLD analysis project Ga0137461, IMG submission 104650) | Soil microbial communities from meander-bound floodplain in the East River, Colorado, USA - East River MetaG ERMGT746_2 | ecosystem: Environmental > Terrestrial > Soil > Floodplain ... | reverse complement strand
CGTGGTGCGAGAGGGAGAGAGCATGGATACAAAGAAGACCATTATGGTGGTTGACGACAACCCGGACATAATCACGATCGTCAAAACCATTCTGGAAGGGCGGGGTTACACCGTCTTTAGCGCTTCGAGCGGTCCGGAACTGTTAAGCATGCTGCCCAACCATAAACCCGACCTGATCATCCTGGATATCATGATGCCGGAAATGGACGGCCTCGAGGTCCTGACCCGGCTCAAAGGTAAAACTGAAACCGCCACCACGCCAGTCATTCTGCTCACGGCCAAAGTGCAGTACGAGGACGTGCTCGGCGGCTACAAGCTCGGCGCGGATTATTATATTACCAAACCTTTCACCAGCACCCAGCTGGTCAATGGCATCAACCTGCTGCTCGGCGAAGGTAAGCCAGCATAGGCTTTCTCTCCGCTGCGCCAATTGTCGATCACAACTCGCGATTACAAATTCTCAGTTTGCATCTTCCCGCCGTTTTCTTCATTCTCCTAGTCGATGATTCGGTTCGTTACGTTCGAAGGCGGCGACGGCACGGGCAAGACGACGCAAATCCGCGCGCTGGAGAATTATTTAACTCAACGGGGCCGCGCTTGTCTGGTCACGCGGGAACCGGGCGACAACTCGTTAGGCAAGCTCATTCGCCAAATTTTGCTGGAAGTGGGCGAGCATGATGTCGCGCCTTCGACCGAATTGTTTCTCTATCTGGCGGACCGAGCCCAACATGTCAGTGAAATCATTCGGCCAGCGCTCGCTGCCGGCAAGATCGTTTTGTGCGATCGCTTCACCGATTCGACCCTGGCTTATCAGGGCTACGGCCGCGGCATCGATCTCAAGCTGCTTGAGCAACTGAACGACCTTGCCGATGCCGGCGTGCGGCCGGATTTGACGTTCTTGTTAGACTGTCCGGTGGCGTTGGGCCTCTCGCGCACCAGCCGGCGCCAAAGCGAAGCGGGACAGCCGCGCGAGGATCGCTTTGAACGTGAGAAGGTCGAGTTTCATGAAAAAATCCGCGCCGGTTTTCTCGAAATGGCGCGCGCCGAGCCGGTGCGCTTCCGGGTCATCGATGCGGCGCAATCGGTCGAAGCGGTGTGGCGTGATATTCAATCCATCGTCGAGCGGGAATTTTCCTAATGGGCTTCGCTGAAATCATCGGCCAGCAAAAACCACTGACGATCTTGCGTTCGGCTTTGGCTAACGGCCGGCTGCACCATGCTTATCTGCTGCTTGGGCCCGAAGGCGTGGGCAAACACACGGTCGCCGTCGCTTTTGCCAAAGCGATTCATTGCAGCGAGCTGGCAGATGACTTCTGCGGCGGCTGCGTCAATTGCGCGCGCGTCGCCGACGGCAATCACCCCGACGTACGCGTGATCGAGCCGCTGTCCGGTAAGAAAGAAATCAGCATCGCACAGATCCGCGAGCTGGAGCGCGAGCTCAGCTTTCGCTCGTTCACCGGCAAACGCAAGATCGCCATCGTCGATCCGGCGACATTGATGAATCTGTCGTCGCAGAATGCCTTGCTGAAGACCCTCGAAGAGCCGCCGCCGGATTGCTTGATTATCTTGATCGCGGCCAACGGCGGCGCGCTGTTGCCGACGTTGCGCTCGCGCTGCCTGCGCTTGTCCTTCGCGCCGCTCGCGCGCGCGGATGTTGCGGCTTATTTGCAATCGCAGCTTGGCATGAACGGCGCCGACGCGGCGTTCGTCGCGGCGTTGAGCATGGGTAGCGTCGGGGCGGCGCTGGCGCTCGATAAAGATGAATGGATCGAGAAGCGCAGGATTTGGAGCAGCATGTTGGGTTCGTTGAAAGCTCGCGACTACCAAGGGGCGATGATCGCCGCCGAAACGTTGGCGAGCAATCGCGATGAGGCGTTGAAATTTCTCAAATGGGCGGAAAGTTGGTATCGGGATTTGCTGCTTTATCAGGTGGCGAACGATTCGGACGAGCTGGTCAATCTGGATATGCAAGGGCAAATTAACCAGCAAGCGACGGCGCACGGCATCGAGCATTCGCTGCGCGCGCTCGGGCAAACCGGCAGCGCGGCGGCGCGCATCCAGCGCAATCTCAACCGGCGCATGGTGCTGGAAAAATTTCTCTTCGGCGTCATCGGAGGGCGCTGATGGAACGCATTTACATCACCACGCCGCTTTACTACGTCAACGCCGAGCCGCATCTCGGCCACACTTACACGACCGTGGTTGCCGACACGTTGAAGCGCTATTACCGTTCCATCGGCTACGACGCGTTTTTACTCACCGGCACCGATGAGCATGGCGACAAGATCGCCCAGGCGGCGGCGGCCAACGGCACGGAGCCGAAAGCTTACGCCGACCGGGTCAGCGAATTGTTTCGCACCACTTGGGACACTTGCGGCATTGCCTACGATCACTTCATTCGCACCACCGACGATTATCACAAACGGTTCGTCCAGAGCGTGCTGCAAAAAATCTTCGAGGCCGGCGATATTTATTTCGGCGAGTACGGCGGCTTTTACTGTTACGGCTGCGAGCGCTTCTACACCGAGAAAGAACTGGTCGACGGCAAATGTCCGGACCACCAGAAAGCGCCGGACTATATCAGCGAGAAAAATTATTTTTTCCGCATGAGCAAGTATCAGCAGCGATTGATTGACGCGCTGCAGGCCAAGCCCGATCTGATCCGGCCGGAACGCTACCGCGCGGAGGTTTTGGCGTTCTTGCGCGAGCCGCTTGAAGATCTGTGCATTTCGCGACCGACGAGCCGTTTGCAATGGGGCATTGCGCTGCCGTTCGATTCGAACTACGTCACCTATGTTTGGTTCGATGCGCTGCTCAATTACGTCAGTGCGCTGGAACATCGCGGCGGCGATTCTCTTGCCGCGCTTTGGCCCAAGGCGAATCATCTGATCGCCAAGGACATTCTCAAGCCGCACGGGATTTATTGGCCGGCCATGCTGATGGCCGCCGGTTTGCCGCTTTACGATCATCTGAACGTGCACGGCTATTGGAACATGGACTCCGGCAAAATGTCGAAAAGTTTGGGCAACGTCATTCGCCCCTTGGAGATGAAAGCGCGCTTCGGCATGGACGGCTTTCGCTATTTTCTTTTGCGCGAAATGGCCTTCGGCCAGGACGCCAAGTTTTCCGAGGAGGCGCTGGTTACGCGTTACAACGCCGATCTGGCCAACAATCTCGGCAACTTCGTCAGCCGCGCGCTGGCGATGCAGCAAAAATATTTTGACGGCGTGGTGCAACCGTTGGGCGCGAGCTGGCCGGCGGAGGATCAAGAGCTGCGCGACAAATTCGCTCAGGCGGAGAACCAACTCAAAGAGCACATGAAGGAGTTGCACTTTCACCGCGCTTTGGAAGCGATTTGGTCGGCGCTCGATGACGCCAATCGCTATGTCGTGCAGAGCGCGCCGTTTACGATGATAAAGGACGCGGAGAAGAAAGCTCGTGTCGGCGCAGTGTTGCACCATTTGCTCGAAGCGGTGCGCACGCTGGCGCGGGTGCTGGCGCCGTTCATGCCCGAGACCGCGGTGGTATTGCGCGAGCTGCTCGCCGTTAGCGACGAGAGTTTGAAAGCGCCCTGGGGACAAGGCTTGGTTGCCGGCCATAAGATCCATCCGCCAAAAGTCTTGTTCCCGCGCATCGACACCGACGCGAAAAAATAGATTCGCACTCTTTCATGTTGATCGACAGTCACGCCCATATTCAGGGCAAGGAATACGCTGGCGAAGCCGAAGCCGTGATCGCCCGGGCGCGCGCCGCCGGCGTCGAGACGATCATCGCCGTTGGCGGCGCCGGCGACATGTCGAGCAACACCGAGGCGATTGCGCTGGCGCAGTCGTTCGCAAACGTGTACGCCACCGTCGGCATGCACCCGCACGACGCCAAGGATGTCGGCGCTGACGAATTGAAGACGCTCAGCGAATTAGCTTCACATCCGAAAGTCGTCGCAGTGGGGGAGACCGGCCTGGACTATTTTTACAATCATTCTCCCCATGACGTGCAGTTGCGCGTGTTCGCGCAGTTCATTCACATGGCGCGCGCGACGAAGTTGCCGATCGTCGTGCATGAACGCGATGCCGCGGCGCAAGCCGCCGAATTGCTGCGCGCGGAAGGCGGGGGAGAGTTGCGCGGGGTGATTCACTGCTTCACCGGCAACTACGAAGCGGCGTGTGCTTATCTTGATTTGGGTTTCTACCTGTCGTTTACCGGCATCATTACGTTCAAGAACGCCGAGCCCCTGCGCGAAGTAGTCCGCAGCGTTCCGCTGGACCGAATGCTCGTCGAGACCGATTCGCCCTACCTTACGCCGGTGCCGCATCGCGGCAAACGCAACGAGCCCGCTTACGTTCGCTTCGTCGCTGAAACGATCGCGAATGTGAAAGGCGTCACGGTCGACGAAGTGGCGCGGGTGACGACGAACAATGTGCGCACGCTGTTTGGTTTTTAGTCGCCAACGCGTCTCTGCTTCGGTATTTTTTCCCCAACCGGTTCGAGACTCTGGATAAGTGAGAGTTATTCGGCCATAGATAGGCGGGGAGAACCTGCGGGAAGGGTGGCGAGCTCGGGACGAGTAGATTGAGATGCTTGGTAGACCAGGCCCCAAGTTCCCAAGTTCAGGCCCCCCATAGTCACGAACCCAATTGGGATATTCGACGCATTATGACTCAAGCACTGGCCAAGCGGGTCAACGCTCAATCATCGTTCAGGACACCCTTGTTATCAAATCAAGATTGGCGCCGACTACGAGGCTGGTATGGCAAACGTGGTCGACGCTTTACGTGGCGCCATAGACCTACGCCGTGGTCCATCCTCCTGGCTGAGACCCTTCTTCACCGGACGGGTGCCAACGTTGTTCAAACAATTTATCCTCGTGCACGTAAAGCGTTTCCGTCACCGAAATCGATAATCAAAAAAAAACATCAATGGGCCAATCTCTTACAGAAGGTTGGGTTGTTCTGGCGAGCACGTACTTTTGTTCGTGCTTGCGAGAGACTGGTCAGGTATCAAGGTGGGCACGTCCCGCTGGACCGTTCAGACCTTGAGAGCCTTCCGGGTGTGGGGCATTATACCGCGTCAGCAGTTCGCTGCTTTGGCTTTCGTTGTCGAGAATTTATCACTGATACGAACACAATACGCCTCGCCGGCCGGCTCGCGGGCAGGCGGGTAAATCCGGCTAATCATCGGAGCAAGATCGTCCAGGCTTTAACTAAACGTTTGAGCGATAACGGGCGCCCGCTATTGGCGAAAGATAACTACGCGCTTTTAGATCTTGCTGCGACTGTTTGTAGGCCACGGGAGCCCATGTGTTTTATATGCCCGCTGCGCTTCCATTGTTGTACGGCGCAAATTCAGAATAGAAAAAGAAAGTTTCGATAATGAGTCACTACGGAGTTCCCATCGTACGTGTGCCGGAAACGAAACTCACGCCGCACAAAAAAGAGTGCTCGCTTTCTGATCTGAAGTCGTACGTTAGCAAAACTAGACGTCCACTGGCGTTAGATCTCTTCTGCGGAGCCGGTGGATTGAGTCTCGGATTACAGGAAGCCGGTTTCGACGTCATCCTGGGAGTGGATCGTTACATTAATGCCGTCGCCACTCATCGTGCGAATTTCGGCGGTGCTTCTATTTGTGGAGACCTCTCAAGTCGCAAACATTTGAAACCAATTGAAAAGGCGTTAGAAGGCATACCGATTTCCCTTATCGCCGGTGGCCCACCCTGTCAGCCATTCTCGCGGGCAGGAAAAAATAAGATCAGATCGTTAGGAAGAAAGAACGATGCCGATCGCCGACGGGAACTCTGGCGCAACTTTATCTATCTGGTGAAGCAGATCAAACCGAAATGCGTTTTGATAGAGAATGTGCCGGATCTTGGGTTTGGCGAAAATAGCGTCATATTTCGAAAGATCGTAAGCTCGCTTGAGGTTGCTGGCTACGGGGTAGAATCACGCATTCTAAGTGCATGGCAATTGGGTGTGCCCCAACACAGGCAAAGGCTAATCATAGTTGGCTTTCGCGATGGCCGATCATTCAAATGGCCACAAATGCGAACGAGTGAAAAGGTAACCGTAAGGGACGCGATAGGTGACCTACCCGTTGTCGCAGGCGGAGCTCGACAGATTGAGTTGCCATATGGCGAATCATTAACTTCTTTTCAGCGAAAGAGCAGGCGTGGGCTATCGAGACAAGACAGGGAAAAGGTATACGACCATTTGACGCGACCAGTTCGAAAAGATGATCTGGAAGCGTTTCGTTTGATGAAAGACGGAACATTATACTCGGAGCTTCCCTCACGTCTAAGACGGTACAGAGCGGATATCTTCGAAGATAAGTACAAGCGCCTGCCATGGGATGGATTATCCCGCAGTATTACGGCTCACATCGGAAAAGACGGCTATTGGTACATTCATCCAGAACAGCATCGAACGTTAACTATTCGAGAGGCGGCTAGAATTCAGACGTTTCCAGACCACTTCCGATTTGCTGGACCTCCAAGCCATGCGTTTCGACAGATTGGAGAGGCCGTCCCGCCTCTATTGGCTCAGGCACTTGGCAGAAAAATCCGTTCCGAATTGAAATCTTCAAAGCAAAAATGCTCAAGGCCTTCAACGACGATGCTTGCCAGCACATTGCGTTTGTGGTTCACAAAAACTTCGACGAATGAATCAGTAGCTCCGTGGCGGCGAAGTAGAAATGTCTGGCAAGTCTTTCTCGGAACGGTGCTTTGTACCGGGCATAAATCCGAGAGCGCCCAGTGCCTCTGGCGATTATGCGTGAAACACTGGTCCAGTCCTAGAAGATTTTTGAATGACAGAAAGCGATTTACAAAGTTAAGGAAACATTCTTGCGAAAGCAAAAATCAATTGTTGACTATCGTTGCCAAACAGTCGGTCCAAACCAGCAAAAATTTGGCAGTGTTCACACAGCGAGTAATCATTTCGCGTCTCTCGACAGACGCCCTGGACGTGGCGCGTGCGATAGCTGGCGCAAACTCCAAACGCCCTGTTACGACTGTAACCAGAAGGGTTGTAGAACGTGTATTTGGAGAGTCTGTTAATAGATCGAAAACACACGCAGAGTTGCTTATCGGCAGAGCTGTGGGGGTTGACGTAACGGGCCATGCATATGCGGCTCTACTAGACGTTGGCGAGAAATTCTGCACAACTGCCAAAACTAATTGCCGTGCTTGTCCTTTGCGTGAGCATTGTCAGTATGCGAAATCCAGAGGAGACTTGTAGCCGAGCGCAATTCTCCAGAATGTAACATAGCTGAACTTAGCCAAGAGGTCGAAGGTGCCAACAAATATTCGGCTCTTTCCCGATCAGTTTCTTCAGCACGACGAGTGCTTCGGGCTTTTCAAGCTGGGAGAAGAAGGTCGACTCGATTTGCCGGTCACCATTGAAGGAGATGCTGGATTTCCATTTCATATTGTTCATTCTGATCCCGACCATCTCGCGTACCTCGTTGGGCTAATTGTGCTGCAGGCTTGGACGAATGGGATAGATGAGCTTGGAATACCGCCCACCGATCGCCGGCCGGTTTTGGTAGTTACCGATAAGCCGGGTCGATTTGGAGAAGCTTACCTGCGCCTGCATTTGCTAGCCGAAAAGATCAAAGCCCTATCTGTAGGACGAAGGGTCACGATGCACAAAAAGACTGGCCACGCACCTATCGACAAGAGTGGGTATTGGGAAAACTACATTGACTCCGGCGACGGTCGCACCAAACTTCACAATTTCTTCCCTGCCTACCAAATTCTCAGTGGAACTGGCAACCCAAAAGTTCTTGCGAGTCGAGAGTATCTTGGGCGCGACGACGATGCTGGTCCGGCAGTGCTGGTTACACGAAAGACCGACAAGGAGACTCTCCGTGCTGTGCAGAAGCGATATCATCCCCTGCTTGTAATTTTTGACGCCGATGCGGTGGTTGTCCCGAGTTCTAGCTATGAAACGCCCACCATTTTTTACCACGACTCAATCTTTGCTCCAGAATTCGCACGTCGAGATGTCGGACCGATGGTTCTACATTGCCTGCCTGATGCTCGTTTTGAACGTTTCTGCGCACAAGCCACGCTCCGAGTCGTTGAACCACAAGAGTCTGAAACACTAACGACGATATGGAGACGCGTGGATGGTGCATTTCAAGCCCTTATCGAGAGAGTAGATCAGAATAGACGCCAAGTCCTCTTGCAGGTCCAGCGCAGAGTCGCCCATTTAAGAAACCTGATACTGAGCTTGCCAGTCGGCATCGAAGCTTACGAACGGGCACTCGTCGCATCGGGGCAACCGGAGCAACTCTGGTATAATTGGTCAATCACTCAGCCTCTCGAGGCTCTTGAGAGTCGGCATCCCGAGATGGCAGCGCTCGGCGATTGGGAGAAACTGATACACCAAGAGCTAGTTGAAGGCTTTCGGGAGCTTATTCCCTTGCTTCAACATGATTCCCCCAAAAAAGCTTCGTTGCTTGGCGCAGTGAGTGAAAGTTTAAATGCAAATCGAAGAGTCGCCTTAGTGGTTACTAATCAATCAGTGGCCAAGGGCCTGAAATGGTTACTTTGTATTCCGGAACCTCTCGGTCTGGGCTTCCCGAAAGATAAAGTAACAGCAATAACTTTGGACGAAATAAGATCGCTTGAGCAAGACCAGGATTGCATTATCCATCAGGTTTTTGATCCGCACGAGACATTTTCTGCGCTGGCCCGCGTCGAACCGCGACCGATTACTTTCGTATTGCTGCGGAATGAGCTGCGATTTACTGGCGAGCGTTTTCTACGCTCACGCATATTGTTTCCGAATCATCCAGCCAATGATACTTTACTCCGTCCCGTGTACCAACAAGTAGAACACCTAGAGCCAGCTCATATGGTGTCACGCCCGACTCAGACGTCAACTCTCTTTTCAGACGACGATTTTGATCTGATTACGCGCATGTTTAACCAGCAACCATCGACGATTGAAAATGGAATGGTTCTGTTCGATGACTCCGGTGACTACGCGGGAAAGGGTATGCTCACTGACGTACCTGCTTATCTGGTTCGGCTTGAAAACGAATGCGCGGTATTGCTCCACTCGACGAGTCGAGTCTCATACGTAGATCATGACGATGCTACTACCACTGGTCCAGTAGAGTCTCTCGAACCAGGCTTCCGGTTGATAATTATCAATCCGATGGCGCGTGAATCCATCGGACACCGTTTCTTCTCCGCAAGAACAGGGGAGAAGGCAGACGAAGCTAACAGTCTGATCAAGCTATGGCAATTAGAACTCCAAAACGGGATTCTGCGGTCGGGTCTGACCCATAGGGATGTACTTCATAAATTACAAGAGCACGGCTCCCAGAGAATCAGTTCGATTATAATTGGTCAGTGGGCTAGAGGTGATGTTATGGGTCCATTAGACACGCGAGACGTTTACAGAATCGGGCAGGCTATTGGCTCGGACTGGCTGATTCAAAACTGGCAACGCGTAGGCGTGGCTTTACTCATAGTTCGAAGCGGTCACCGATTGCTGGGGCGTCGGATCACGCACCTCATTCAAAGCGCTGCCGTGGGTGACTTGGAACTGAACAAACGTGATGAAGAGTTTCTTGAGCAAATCGGAATCACAATGGGTGAACTCCAGGATGCCGTGACTCTCGCAGCTATTGAAGCGGTTTCTAGGGAAACTAAACTTGTGCCGATTGATCAGATCGGTCGGATTATACCGCTGTAAATTTGAAGGGGGTGCCCCGTTATGTCCGTCGGTCAAGAACAACAGGAAGTTCGCAAATTGCTTACCGAGCGGCTTCGGCTCGATCTGCTTGGTCCTGACACCCCAGATGAGGTGCTGCGCCCAGACAGGGAGACGCGCGAGGGTGACACTCCACTTTCGCGCTATCTTGTAGGTATTCTGTATCCAGCTGGTTCGTTGGTAACCCCCGACGAGGACGACTCAGCGAATGACGGCGGCGATGGTGAGGAGGACGACACTCCTGATCCTCCCATGCAAATTACAGGTATTCCCAAACCGTCATCGATCGGTCTTTCCTTTGCAGTCGCAGATGACGCGAAGGAAATCCTGGTTGAGTTTCGTTACGGTTGCTACACACCGAGCGAAGTTGCCGAAGAATCAACCGAGGCCAGCGGCTTTGGGAGCAAAGGTAGCAGGAAGAAACCGAAGCCAACCGTTTTGTGGACGCGGACACAGGTTGCAAAACGTGTCCCTCTTACACTGCCCGGCAGAGGATCAGAGTCGCTGCCCGGTGGCGGCAGAGGTGAATGGCTTAGCCGCCGTGACGGGACTCTCCTCGTCGTCTCTGTCTTTCTGCGGAACAGTAATCCCGCCAGCTCGGGACCAGACGAACCGGAACAGTGCATCTACCAGCCAGAAATCCTTGTCTGCGCAGCGTCCACCGAGAGCGCGCCAATTATTAACCGTGCCCATCAGGGCAATCAGGTTATTTACGACCCGGACCTTGAAACCTATCGGCTTCTCTACCGCGACAAACCGGAGTTCGGCGTTGGACACGGATGCGCTACCGAATGGGATAACAAAGATTGCCCGCCGAATCGAGCCCGGTTGATTCGCACGGAACTCCTCCCAGAGTACGAGGTTCCTATGACCGAGGCCAAAGGTGGAGTGGGACTGGAAGCGCTGAAAATGGAAGTCTTGGCCTCAGCATCAAGCGGGAATGACATAAGGACCGCTCTCGGGCCTCTGACCGTGGAATACGAGCAGTGGATCCAGGAACGGCGTAACGAGGTGCCTGGCCTGTCCTCTGAATTGCGTCAGAAAGCAAATGAGCATATCGATGACTGCCAAACGGCTCTTGGCCGGATACGTGAGGGACTGGATCTGATCGCCGCTGACCCGCTCGTGTTTGAAGCGTTCCGGTTCACTAACCTTGCGATGATGCTTCAACGCCAGAAATCAGTGGAAGCTGCGAACTTCCAGAAAGGGAACGGCAGAATTTTTGATGCAGAACGACCCGCTTGGCGGCCCTTCCAGCTCGCCTTCATTCTACTCAACCTCAAGGGGATTACCTTTCCGGACTCACAGGACCGGCAGATTGTTGATTTGCTATGGTTCCCTACTGGTGGTGGCAAGACGGAAGCGTACCTGGGTCTTGCGGCTTTCTCTATGGGGTTGCGGCGGCTGCGTCATATAAAGACACCTCGCCCTGACGCGAGCGGTGATGGTGGCGTGACTGTCTTAATGCGCTACACACTGCGATTATTGACGATCCAGCAATTTCAGCGCGCTGCCACGTTGCTGTGCGCCTGCGAAACGCTTCGCCGACACGATCCGAAACAGTTGGGCCACGAACATTTCAGCATCGGCCTGTGGGTTGGCGGTGGTGCAACACCGAATAAAATAGATCAACCGCCTAACCTACAGTATGGACAGGAGCCTGGAGCTTTTCAGGCCCTTGATAATTTCGACCCTAACCATGAACCGGCGGAAGGCAATCCGGTTCAGTTACGGTCCTGCCCGTGGTGTGGAGCGACGCTTTCCCACGAGAATTATTCCGCCAGCAAAGAAATGTTGCACCTTCAAATCCGATGCCCAAACGAGCAATGCGACTTCCATGGCTCCGCCGGCGATATGCTGTCTGGCATTCCTGCCTATGTTGTGGACGAGGATATTTATCTACGCTGTCCGACCCTGCTCATCGGCACGGTGGACAAGTTCGCGCGTCTGCCCTGGGATGAAAAAACCAAGGCACTGTTTGGACGTGTAGACAGACACTGCGTACGCCACGGCTTTCTGGCTACAGGCGTGAACTACGAGAAATGTGGAGGACGTCACAATGCAAAAGGACATCTTCCCGCAACAGAAGTGCCCAGGTCTGTTACGCCTTTTCTCCCTCCGGAACTTATCATCCAGGACGAACTTCACCTGATCACGGGTCCTCTGGGATCATTAATGGGGCTATATGAAAGCGCTATTGACTTCCTGTGTTCTCGATCAGGTCACCGCCCGAAGGTCGTGGCCTCCACCGCAACTATCCGGCGTTATCAGGACCAGATTCGTGCGCTGTTCGACCGAGACGCCCGTCAGTTTCCTCCTCCTGGCCTCTTAGCTGGCGAATCATTCTTCGCCGCTGAAGACAAAACCAGGCCGGGACGCGTCTTTGTTGGCATATGCGCTCCTGGAAAAAGTATGAAGACTGCTGCAGTGCGTGCTCTGGCCTCAATGATGCACACAGGCGAGCGGGAGCGGCGGGCTCGCACAGCCGATGTCGTCGATCCATACTGGACTACGGTTTATTACTTCAACAGCTTGCGTGAACTCGGTGGTGCACTACGCCTCGTCGATGATGACATTCGTCAGCGCCTCGTTTATCTGGCAAACGCAGATGGAATTACTCCACCTCGCGCTCCTGAGCGCCGCCCTGAACTCACCAGCCGCATTCCGGCCAAGGATATCACGACCCTCCTCAGGCAAATGGAAGAAACATTGCAAACCGGCAACGCTCTCGACGTACTACTTTCTACCAACATGATTTCAGTCGGGGTGGACATTCAGAGGTTTGGCTTGATGCTGGTGACCGGTCAACCCAAAACCAGTGCGGAATACATCCAGGCCACCAGCCGTGTGGGCCGCCGGGATCCTGGGGTGATTTTCACCCTTTATAACTGGTCCCGTCCTCGAGACCTGTCACATTATGAAAGGTTCATGACCTACCACTCCATGATGTATCGCCATGTCGAGGCGAGCAGCGTGACGCCCTATTCGCCCCGAGCGAGAGATAAGGCCCTTCACGGTGTTTTCATCGGTATGTTGCGTCTGCTTGATCCCAGAATGTCGGCAAACAGCGACGCGCAGAACTTCGATCCTGGTGACCCGTTGGTCCAGCAAGTTGTCGCTTACCTTCTAGACCGAGTGAAAAACAATGACCCTGACGAATACAACGACGCTCGCGATCGACTTCAGGCATTTATTGATGGGTGGGTAGAGCAGCGGCAACTACACCAAAACGATCTCAAATATCGTGCCCCAGGAATCCCTGGTGCGAACACGCCTCGAACGTGGTTGATCCAGTCAGCTGAGGACGGACTCGGAAGCGACTTCCCAAAGGGAACTTTGAATTCCCTGCGTGAGGTTGAGAAAACTTCCGGCCTCTACTTCAAGAATTTCAGGCGTTTCGGCGGATCAAGGAAACGTCCATGAGTAAACAACGACTTCGCCCAAGCCAAATCATCACCACATTTGGTCCTGGCTCCATCGTTGATCTACCGGATGACTCGGTAATGATTGCGGGGACTGAGCACTGGTTCTCGGAGGGCTATAAACCTCACAAGAAAGTTAGCGAGCCACGGCTGCAGGCGGCACTGAAAGTCAACGAATTCCGCACGCCACCGGTGGGTTCGTTCACAGAGAATGACATACCCTTCGTGCGATTTCCTCGCTGGCGAGTTTGTCCGAGGTGCAATCGTCTTTCTGATCAGTTTCGCTGGCCGACGGGCAGCCTCGACCTGCCTCCGGTGCCGCGTTGTGACGTATGCAACATGCCCACGTATCCGGCCAGGATTGTTGTGGCCTGCGCCGAAGGACATATTGACGACTTTCCCTGGTATCGCTGGGTCCATCGAGGCCAGAACTGCGGCGGGGGAAACCTGTTCCTTAAGGGTGAAGGTAAGTCAGCGGCTCTGGGTGATCTCCGGGTTGAGTGTAGTTGTGGCAAATCGTGGACACTTTCAGGGGCGCTTGGCAGAGAGGCAATGGCTACCGCTCACTGTATGTGTCCGGGAACACGGCCTTGGTTGAACGATGAGAAAGAGGATTGCACGGAACGGCTGTACGCGCTTCAGCGTGGCGCGTCGAATATTTACTTTTCAATCATGCGCAGCGCGCTTTCGATTCCTCCATGGTCTGACCCGCTTCAAGCGGAAGTTGCGTCCTATCACAAACTGTTTGCCGGACAGCTGACCGAGGACGCGCTCAGACAGGTAATCCAGAGCTTGTTTTCACAGCATCCTATAGAACGAGTCATGGAGTGTATTGCCCGCCTTTCAAAACTGACTACTGAAAAGCCATCAATCCGGCGGGAGGAATATCAGCTTCTTGACGCCGATCAGGATCACATATCCATTTACTTCGAAGCCCGCAAGCAAGCAATGTTGCCCCGAACCCAGAAATTTCTCTCCGGGCTGGTATCCATCCCTCGTCTTCGCGAAGTTCGGACGCTCATCGGTTTTAGCCGAATCGAAGCACCAGAAATGGATCCGACGATGGAGGTGTTTAACGAAGAGCAGGGATTCGCTGTAACCCCGGCGCCGATTTCGGCCAAACCACTCGACTGGCTGCCTGCAGTTGAGAACCTTGGTGAGGGAGTTTTTCTACGCTTAAATGCCAAACGACTTGAAAATTGGGAAAGTTTCGATGCCGTAAAGCGAAGAGCGAGCAATCTACTGAATGCCTATTCGTCGTGGCGGCAAAAGCGAGGATTGCAGGCTCTCAAGGGCCAACGTCCCCGGTTGATTCTCCTGCACACCTTGGCGCACATGCTCATGCGGCAGATGTCACTCGATTGCGGTTATTCCTCGGCCTCTCTCCGTGAACGTATATACTCCGACGACAGTATGGCTGGGCTGCTCATTTTTACTTCCACGCCGGATAGCGATGGTAGTCTCGGTGGACTGGTCAGACAAGTAAGGCTCGTAAAAAATCCCGATGGCAGTGAGCGTGATAACTTCGGACGACTAATCACAGAGGTTATGGAACTCGGTCGAATATGTTCGAGCGATCCGCTCTGCCGCGAGCATGATCCCCATCGTACCGAGAGGCTCAACGGGGCAGCTTGTCACGCGTGTGCGATGGTCTCAGAAACTTCGTGTGAATTTGGGAATCGGCTTCTCGACCGTGGCATGCTTGTGAATCTGCCGAACGAGGCGCCAACGGGTTATTTAGACTATGATGAATAACTCCACCGGTTCCACACCTAACTGGATTGGTTATTTGGCGGCCATCGTTTCGGGACTGAGCAGCGAGCAAATTTTGGTTCTTGCTGAACTCTATGGCAATAGCGAAAGTGCAGCGCTCCCTTCTACCGCTGAACTTCAGCGACGCTTGACTCTCGGAACTACATCTGCGACCAGCCTTGCGCGAAATTTACGAGATATCAGCTCGATTCAAGATTTGACCCATCGCGATATAAGAATTGCGCTGGCAAGTCTCGCTCAAGCCCGGATGATAAGGACGAGGAATGATAAGGTGGTTGAGGTGGTGTGCACGGCACCATCCAGGTTGGGCATTCCTGTTCGGACAACTTTTGCTACTGCGGTCGAGATGATACGCGCGGCTCGCCATGAGGTAATTCTGATTGGCTACCTCTTTACCGAAGGAGCAAGGGAACTGCTAAAAGAATTGGCCAGAGCTCAGATAGATCGGGGAGTACGAGTGATGTTGATCGGCAATCGCATGGACCAGTGTCTCCCTTTCCTCGATGCCATCTGGCCCGCTGATAGTACCCGGCCTAAAATATTCACGCGCGAAATTGATCGCGAAGATCCAATGGCAGCTCTCCACGCCAAACTACTGATATGTGATAATGACGCAGCCCTCGTAACAAGCGCCAATTTTTCTTATCATGGATTGCATGAAAATATTGAGATTGGAGTGAAAGTGCGTTCTGCTGCCATAGCCCGCCTTGTAGAATTATTTCAAGCCATGATCGCAAACGGAGAACTAAAGCCATTACCTTAAGGATGATGTCGTGTCTGGTGCGGTAACAATGCTTATGGAACATTTAGTCCTTTCTTTTCGTCGAGGGCTTTGCGGTGTGATGTCGCGGAGGATTGGTTCGGCGATTTGGGAATTCTCGTGGCTATGTTGAACGGATTTTCTGCCTTAGGACGAGCCATGTTCACCCATACAATCTTCGAAGTCGAGATCGAAAGGAATGTGGTAACCGAAGACCTTGGTTGGCCAGAACCGGGTGCCGCGAGCACGGATAGCGGCCTCGGTTCAAATCGCTGCTATGTTGATCTTCGGCGTCTTCCGTGGTCGGAGGCAAAACGCGTCTATGCATGCGAGGAGGAGCTTATTGCTCGCATCGAGGCATCGGGGGATATGGAGAAGGAGTACGAGATCCTTGAAGATGAGCTCTCTGAAGATCCTGACAGGATATACGCCCTTGATATCGGGATTGCATCGACGGTTGTCGCCCTTTCGGCGGCGCGGTGTGTACCATTTTCAAGTTGCAATGCGGGCGCTTTGGGGGGTTCCCATCACGAACTGTATCCTGTGGTGGCCTTCTACGGGCGTCCGGAAATGCTAGTGCTGTTGCTTGAATGTGCGGAGGTATCCGGCGTTGGACTATGCAACGAGAATGGCGGCGGTTTGGTTGTCTTCTCAACCGACATCCGCCATATGAGAGCGTTCGCACATACCCTGATTCAAAGACGCGTCGCTTTCCGTGCACTTCGCTTTTCGCGCCAGACGAATATAGAGGATGGTCTTTTTGTTCCGACAAATCAACTAAAGCTATTTTGATTTGAAAGGAAAGGAGTGTGAGCTGAGATTTTCGCCGAGGTATGTTTACTAGCACGCAGACACCCGCGTACAGCGAGGCAACGCCGCAAAGGTACGCTCCGTACTGCGGTTATCTCAGTGGCGTATCGCAGCCATGACTTGCGACCGTATTGTTCTTGAGAAGACGTCCATTCGCTCACGTCAACATCATGACGCCTTGTCGCGCCGCTTGATAAGAAGCCCAAGATTGAACATCGCTCAGTAGCTGCGGCCGGATTCTCGCGGCTGCACGAAGCTTTTTTACGACGCCCGGCGGCGCCGTTACGACGTAGCGCGAGTTGAGAAATAACAGATAGGTTCCTGCGCTTAAGGGCTTCGCCGCGAGATAAAATGGCCCCACGCTTTTCAAAAAATTGCCTGTCTTAATCTTATTAGCGTGCTCGTACGGCACCGCAACGCCGGCAACAATTCGCGATAACCCCATCTTATTCTGGGCGTAGTCACAAATTGGCGTCACCTCCACTCCGCAGAGACGGCCTTGCTTGAGAATCACTTCCAAATTCCCTGGTCTTTGCGTTGCGTTTCCTTGAATGCAGTTCTGGAGTGCATCCTTGAGCGCCGGCATAAAAGAAGGCTTCTTTTGCTTCCCAAATACAAACAAGTTTCCAGGGCTAAAGTTGTCGAGCTGATCGGAGGCTAGGTGGAGCATGCTGTTGACCTTTGCCTTTCGTTCAATATTCGCTCCTCCGGTTGCCGCCATTATGTGATCGGCGTGAAAACTTAGATCCTTATGGAGTCCTTCCACAAGTACATCCATCCGATCAGCATGAAGCGGATTAAGAGCCAGGAAAATCGAGGAGATGCAATTTTCACGAGTGTGATGTTCTTCCGCTCTCGCCTTGCTGATCACCAATAACAGTTTCAAAGCCTCCGTTCGCCACGCCTGTCTCCAGTCCTCCAGATTTGCAGCTTTGGAACCAGTGAGGTAGGCGAGGCTGTTTGTGACGTTGGTGGCAGCGCGATAACAGGCCCCTTCCCAAACTTGCATACACTCTAGAGGAGAATTCTCTGCCAATATCCTGATCAGTTCCTTGGACAGTTTTCCTAGAGCGAACCGGCGGGGCGCCCCCTTGGCTCCCGCCCTGCGAAACGCTGCCTTTTTCAGGGTAACGATAAAAATGGGCTTCGGGAGGGTGGGATGCTCGTATATGTACCGGGCCACAACCTCTTTCAGATCCGGGTGATTCGTCCAGATAAGAATTCCGTAGGGTCCGTTGTCGTCATCAATGATACTGCCGAAGGTCTGCACGAGGGTCGAGGCTATGGTCTCCTTCGACCCGGAGAGGCCGAGGTTCATATCCAGAATCGCCAAGCGCACGCCTCGCAGTTTGTTCCTTTTCGTTGGTAACTCAGCGGGCTTGCCATCAAAAAACACCACTGGAACGCCCATCTTTGAGAACGCCTTGATGACTGGAATTGCTTCGCTGGGCTCGTCATCGAGCAAAATCACTCGCGCCCCGCTCAATCCGTTCATGACCGCTCCTTAAAGGAGAGCGCGACGACCGCCCCGTCAAATTCCTTGGGAAGATCAATGTCTCCCTTCTCCGGAAAAACCAACTCCCCGCCTTGCGCCTTCATCACTTCGGAAGCTATATGCAGACCGAGGCCCATGCCATCCGGCTTTCGACTCAGGAACGGCTCTATAAGGAATTCAGGTGGATCGATGAAACCTGGCCCGTTGTCGGCGACGACGATAGCCCGGTGTCCATTCAGATCGCTCAACTGCTCTATCAAAATCTTTTTCTTTCCCGATTGCTCTCCCCATTTGTTGTCTAGCCACCAAATGGAATTGTCGATCAAGTTCATGATCGTTGAAATCACTAGCCGCCGGCTGCATTTGACGTCAAAGTCGCTCTTCCGCGGACGTTTCACAACCTCGATCTTGTGAACCCGCAAACGCAGCTCTAGATTGAATAATGCCTGTGAAATAAGAGAGGAAACGCGTTCCGTGCCCACTCCGGAGCGTCGGACGAGAGCACCGTATCCTTCAATCAACTCAGCCAAATGTTTCGCGAGAGCCCGAATTCGATTGGTCGCCTTGTCACCCTCCACGGCCAACAGCAGTTCGGCTACACCTTTCTCTACTTCGTGAATGACTACAGAGAGGCTCAGGCCGGCTGTGGCACTGGTCAGGAAGCGATCTCTTATTGCGCGAAAGTCTGTTTCAATGCGGTCGAGATAAGGACCGATTTCCTCCGTGAGTTTCTTTTTCTCGACAATCTCTCGAAGCTCCGTAAGATCTTCAAGAACCGGTTCCCGGCGATTCGCGTTGCCATAAGCATTTCGAATGCGCCGTTTGTCCATGTTTCGTTCAACTTCAATGCTCTGAATTGCATAGACCACGGCATCCCGATAGGCCTCGTAATCCGCGTTTTCGACGAAGCCCTCTCGATTGGTCTTCTCGATGAGCCCTCTGTTGAGTTTCAAGTTTGCCGACTTTTTTATGTCCAATGTGACCGCACCCACGATCAGATTGTTGCTTAGGCGTTTTGTGGGGACGTTGACTCGTCTTCCGCCGAGACCCAACCAGTCGTTACCGCGCTCTCCGTAGTCATACACGCGAATACCACCGCGATAGACACGGACGCCCCCGGATTCGTTGAGAAACTCTTTGAGCCCTTTTTTATCGCTCACTTCACCCAACTTCAGGACTTTGGCATCCTGATCGAATACATAGAGCTTTAGCTCGACGGGACCAACGTTGTGATCGTTCAGGTCAATCGGATGCTTTGGAACGCCGAGCGCGAGGCTTCGGGTTACTCTTCGTGGTTCAACACGTTTCTCCATGCCCGGAAACGGAGTGAACCGGTAGTCGTAGGTGAGTGTTGAACCTTTGAGCAGGCATTTTGCTTGGTACAGCGAATACTTCAGCACATCCTTGATATCCAGCAAGCCTTCGAGCCACTCCTTGTGATCCTCCAGCACCAGCTTGGCTTTGAAATCACCGATACCGGAGAGCGGCGAGGATATCGCACTTACCGCTCTGGCGAGATCGCGGAGCATGCCTCGTGACCACGCTTCCCTCAGCTGGGTGATTTCCAGCCGCGTTCCTGTTTTTTTGCCAGTAAAATATTCGGGCGTTCTCTCCACCACTCTGATCTCAACCTCTTCGAGGTATTTCTTGTGTTTGAAGTCATTTTCCCAGTCAATGTCGACCAGCACTTCAGCCGAATTGGCATTGCGAGTGATCAGCCGAACTTTGTTGCCCAGCTTGTGCGCGGCGAACCGGCCGACCCCCTTCTCACCTATCGGAACGCGCCGAAAATTGTGGGTACGTTCTCCCCTGTCCTTTTGCCTGATTCTGTAGTCAGTGCCCGGCTCAAGCCACACCCCGGTGACAGTATCGGCATCCATGCCGACTCCACAGTCTTCGACGATGATTTGAGCGCGGGCTTGATTATCAACGCG
>Ga0137461_1000076_pt1 | contig 20065 bp, 16 predicted proteins | sample EasRivERMGT746_2_FD_104650 | JGI IMG/M metagenome (GOLD analysis project Ga0137461, IMG submission 104650) | Soil microbial communities from meander-bound floodplain in the East River, Colorado, USA - East River MetaG ERMGT746_2 | ecosystem: Environmental > Terrestrial > Soil > Floodplain ... | reverse complement strand
GCAGCGTGCACCGGCTGCCGGCACCGTTCACCCACTTTCCCGCCGCGGCGCGCATCGGTGAGAAAGGTAATATGGAACTAGCCCGCCGCCTCGGCCGCGCCGCAGCTGAAGAGTTGAAATTAGCCGGCATTAATCTTAATTTCGCACCCGTCCTCGACGTCAATTCCAATCCGGCGAATCCGATCATCGGCGCGCGCGCCTTCGGCGCCACGCCAAAGCAAGTGATCGAGATCGGCTCGGCGTGGACCCAAGGTCTGCGCGACGGCGGCATCATCCCATGCGGTAAACATTTTCCCGGCCATGGCGACACGGACAAAGATTCGCATCTCGAATTGCCAACCGTAAGCAAAACTCTCGACGAGTTGAAAGCAGTAGAATTGCCGCCCTTCGCCCACGCCTGCCGCAATCGGGTTGAAGCGCTGATGACCGCCCATGTCCTCTACCCTGCGCTAGATCCAAATCTGCCGGCGACGTTGTCGGAACCCATCGTCACCGGCCTGCTGCGCCACCAATTGGGTTACGACGGCGTGGTGTTCAGCGACGACTTGGAGATGAAAGCGATCACCGACAACTACGGCGTCGAAGCGGCCACCGCTCTCGCGGTTCGCGCCGGCGTCGATGTGCTGCTCTTTTGTCACCAAGTGGATAAGGCGGTTGAAGCCTGTGAATTTCTCTGCGCTGAAGCGGCAAGCGATCCCATCGTGCGCGCCCGGGTCGAAGACAGCTATCGCAGGACAACCGAACTCAAGCGCGGCTACCTAAAAAACTTTACCGGCGTAGCGGCAAATGAAATCGCCGCGCGGCTAGTTGAATTGGACCATCGACGATTAGTGAGCGACAATTTCGGGGATGGTTAAAATTCACTCAGTACGTCAGCCGAAGCGAATCTCCGTCATGCCCGTGCAAACGGGCATCCAGGGAGGTGGCGGGGAACACAGAAGCCAAACCTAGATTCCCGTTTTCACGGGAATGACGGAAAAGAGATTGCGCTCGCTATCAATGAAACTCTACGGCAACTTATACGCGCTGTAGGCGATCAGCTTCTGAATATCTTTCTGTAACTCGCCTTGCCATTTGTCGATCAGGATATCAGCCGGACACTTGCCTTGAGCGAGGAGATTTTTTAGCGGGTTCAAATAAATCGTCTCGTCGTCGCCGGCATCGTTGACCACATGCTGGCGGCGCAAGCCTTCCCAGGCGATCTCCAAAAATTCTTTGGCGAGATCGAGCAGCGAATGGCGCCGAAAGCGCGCCGCCAGCGCGTTCTCATGCGAGTCGAGATAGACTTGCATGCGCTCGTCCCAACTCCAACCTTTGACCAAGTCCCAGGCCGCGTGCAGGCAATCGTTGTCGTAAAGCGCGCCTTTGATCAGCGCCGAGAGCGCCGGCATCAACTCCGGCGGCTGGCTGTCCACGGAGCGGACTTCGATGTAGCGCTTGATGCGCGTCTCGGGAAACAGCGTGGTCAGATGATCGGCCCAGTCTTCCAGGGTCGCCCGTTCGCCGTTGTGGCCGTATTCTAGATACTGGCGAAAAGTCTTGTTCGTCATGTCGATATAATTGTGGTGCCGGATGATGAAATACATCGGCACGTCAAGCGCGTACTCGACGTAATGGCCGAAGCTCGCTTCCGGCGCAAAGGCGAATCTGAGCAAGCCTTGGCGGCTCTTATCGGTATCGGTCCAAATATGCTCGCGATAACTGCGATAACCGTTCAGCCGGCCGTCGCAGATCGGCGAGTTGGCGAACATGGCGATCAGCACCGGCGCCAGTCCCATGCCCGTGCGAAACTTCATCATCGCATCTTTTTCGTCGAGGAAATCTATATTGGCCTGCACCGTGGCGGTCTGTTTCATCATGCGCTGGCCGAGCGTGCCGACCGTCGGCATGTACGGCCCCATGATGCGGTAGCGTTGCTTGGGCACCCATTGGATCTCGTCGAGCGTGCTCACCGGCTGCATGCCGAGGCCGAGAAAAATAATTCCCAGCGGCTCGCATACTTCCAACAATTCGCGGATATGCTGAGTGAACTCGGCGTAGGTGCAGTGAATGCTTTCGCAGGGTTCGCCGCTGAGCTCGATTTGCCCGCCCGGTTCTAATGTAATCTGCGCCCGGTCGCGGCTAAGCGCGATGACATGGCCGTCTTGTTCTTCCGGTTGCCAACCGAAGCGGTCGATCAGTTCGCGCAAGATGAATTCGACGCCGCGCCGGCCAAAGTAGGGAATCGCCTGGCCGGTGTGCTTGTCGATGCCGACCTTTTCGTACTCAGTGCCGACGCGCCAACGTTCGCGCGGTTTACCGGCCTCGTGAAAGTAAGCTTCGAGTTCTTCGTGTTTTTCAATGACTGACATAAGCGCGAATATTCCGTTGATAAGGAGGATTTATCACTCCCTTTTCCGTAATGATAGCCGAGATCAGCTCGTGCGCTGTGACGTCGAACGCCGGATTGAAAACTTTCATCCCCTTGGGCGCCAGCGGCTTGCCAAAAATATGCGACACCTCGGTGGGATCGCGCTGTTCGATCGGAATGTCGCTGCCCGACCGGCAATTGATATCGATCGACGAGGTCGGCCCGGCGACATAGAAAGGAATGTTATGACGCTGGGCCAGCACGGCGATCGTGTAAGTGCCGATCTTGTTGGCCACGTCGCCATTGGCCGCCACCCGATCGCAGCCCACCACCACTGCGTCGACTTTACCTTTCAGCATCAAGTAGCCGGCCATACTGTCGGTGATCAACGTCGCGGGAATTTTTTCTTTCTTGAGTTCCCACGCGGTCAGCCGAGCGCCCTGGAGAAACGGCCGGGTCTCATTGACGATAACTTCAAACTTGCAGCCCGACTCTTTGAGCGCCCGAAGCACGCCCAGCGCGGTGCCGTAACCCGCCGTTGCCAATGCGCCGGCGTTGCAATGCGTCATGATCCGTTTGGCGTTGCGCATCAGAGCCGCGCCGAATTTGCCGATTTGCCGATTGGCGGCGATATCTTCTTGGTAAATCTTCTGTGCTTCGTCTTTGAGCGCCCGCTGCACCGAAGCGACGCCGCGGCCGCGCTGGGCGGCATAAACGTCGCGCATGCGCCGCAAAGCCCAGAACAAATTCACCGCCGTCGGCCGGGTCTTCCCTAATGTCAGCACGACGCGGTCGAATTCACGGTCGAATGATTTCTCAGGCGCTTTGAGCACGCCCAGAGCGACGCCCATGGCCGCCGCCACGCCGATCGCCGGCGCGCCGCGAATCACCATCGCGCGGATCGCCTCGGCCACTTCGTTGTAATCGCGGCACACCCGGTACACTTCTTTATGCGGCAGCAAGCGCTGATCGAGCATGATCACTCGATCGTTCTTCCATTCGATGGTTTTTACCGCCATAGAAACATTCCAATTTTGCGGAGACCGAGTATATTAGCTGTCCAAACGGAGCGTCAAGAGCGGTTCATGGATTTCTACCAACTGATCGGCTACTTCACCGGACTCATCATCGTTCGGCCCAACATCGAACCGGAGGCGCTGTTGCCAACCGCGGCGCTCGTGCATTCGTTCGACGCCATCCTGTGCGCCGTCATCGCCCATCACAGCCGGCGCAACATGCTCGGCTGGACCGTGGCCGGTTTGCTCTGCGGCATCTGGGCCCTCGGCGCGTTGTTCCTACTGCCAGCCAAGAAACCGCGCGCGTAAGCTCTCCGATCGCGCCAATCAAACAAGACTGGGATTTACTCCCACAAAGACGCCAAGGCGCTAAGTTCGGATTCGTTGTCATTTCGACCCCTTCGACAAAGCTCAGGACAAGCTCCGGGAGAAATCTTTCTTAGATCCCTCACGTCCGCTCGGGATGACGGGCCTCGGCCCGTCACCTTTGCGCCTTTGCGCCTTTGCGGGAGATATTCCGAAATCTTTGTTTTGCGCCCTTTGCGTTTTTTGCGGCCAATCCCTTCTTAAGTCCGAGGGCGCGATGAATCGCGCCCCTACTTTGTGACCCTTGTGCCCTTTGTGGTTGATGTTCCTAATCATCCTGCGCGATCACGAACGCCAGCGCGTGCTGCTTGGTATGCGTGATCGACAGCGCCCAGCGGCGAATGCCCATCTCTTCGGCGAGCTTCGCCGTCTTGTCGTGCAAAACGATTTCCGGCTTGCCGCTGCGCGCGCGCGCCACTTCGATATCGAGCCAGCGCACCTTCGCGCCCCAGCCGCGCCCCAGCGCCTTCATCACCGCTTCCTTCGCCGCGAAGCGCCCGGCGTAGCTCTCATATTTGCCGCGCCGCTTCTTTTCGCAGTAGGCAATCTCTTTTTCAGTAAACACCCGATCGCGAAAGCGCCGCCCGCTGCGCGGATGCTCAAGCGCCGCCTGGATGCGGTCGACTTCGGCGAGATCGACGCCGGTGCTAATGATCATGCCGGCAACCTAGCGGCTATCGGCGGGTAGTGTCAACGGAAGCGACCGGTGCGTAACGATTGTCCTGCCTCGCCGTGCCGGTGCCTGGCAATCCGTGTGATATGATGCCTACGAGCGATTGGACCCGGCCCGAATCAATACAGGAGTAATCTTTATGGATAACCCATCCGTTCGGATCGAAAAGGACAGTCTCGGTGAAGTACGCGTGCCGGTGAACGCGCTATACATGGCGCAAACTCAAAGAGCGATCGAAAATTTTCCGGTGAGCGGACTGCGCTTTGGGCGCTCATTCATTGGCGCCCTTGGGATCATCAAGTCGTCGGCGGCGGCGGTGAATGCGGAGTTGGGACTCCTTGATTCGGCGTTGGCATCGGCGATTGAGCAAGCGGCGGCGGAAATCGCCGAAGGACGGCATGACGAGCATTTCCCGGTCGATATTTTTCAAACCGGCTCGGGCACCTCAACCAACATGAACGCCAACGAAGTGATCGCCACGCGCGCGCGGCAAATCGCCGGCGGCGCAACCGTTCATCCCAATGATCACGTCAACATGTGCCAGTCATCCAACGATGTGATTCCGGCGGCGATTCACATCGCCGCGACGATCGAATTGCACGAGAAACTTCTGCCCGCACTTAATCATTTACACGATGAGCTGTTGCGCAAAGCTGCAGCAAACGACGACGTGGTGAAAACCGGGCGGACTCATTTAATGGATGCGATGCCGATCCGGCTCGGCCAACAGATCGGCGGCTGGGCGGCGCAGATACGCCAGGCCATCGATCGCCTAACCGCGGCTCTGCCGCGCCTGAGCGAACTCGCGCTCGGCGGCACGGCGGTCGGCACTGGGATCAATGCGCATCCTGAGTTTGGCCTGCGCGTGGCTGCGCGCATTTCGCGCATGACAGGTATCTCGTTTGTCGAAAGCAGAAATCACTTCGCGGCGCAGTCGGCGCAAGACACCGCGGTCGAACTGAGCGGTCAGTTAAAAACTCTGGCGCTCGCGCTGATGAAAATCGCCAACGATCTGCGCTGGATGAATTCCGGACCGCAAGCGGGACTCGGCGAGATTGTGTTGCCAGCGATGCAACCCGGCAGCTCGATAATGCCCGGCAAGATCAACCCTGTCATACCCGAGTCGGTGATGATGGTGGCGGCCCAGGTGATCGGCAACGACGCGGCGATCGCGGTGGCGGCCAGTCACGGCAACTTCGAGCTGTTAACGATGTTACCGGTGATCGCGCATAATTTGCTGCAAAGCCTGCACATCCTGGCCAACGCAAGCCGGCTGTTGGCGGAGAAAGCCGTGAGCGGTTTTACCGTGAACCGAGATCAGATTGCCGCGCTGGTCGAAAAAAATCCCATCTTAGTGACCGCGCTCAATCCCATCATTGGCTACGAGAAAGCAGCGGAGATTGCCAAACAAGCTTGCGCCGAAGGGCGGCGCATCAAAGACGTCGCGGCGGAAAAGACATCGCTGTCGCGAGCAGAACTCGACCGCTTGCTCGACCCGCGCGCGCTCACTTTTGGCGGCATTGCGACTGGTTTGACCGGCGGATAACCGAGAGCGGTGGCGTGATCCTACGGGCACCCACCCCGGCACAGAGGTTGCGCGAAGAAATCAGTGCGGCAATGCAGCCGAAGTGTGAAATCCGATTGACAGGTAAATGTAAGCCTTGAAATAAGAAGATTGAAACGTCAGTCGGATCGCCTGGTTCGGGTGGCGCCGTGGAGCAACCGATGAAATTTGATTTCGTCATCAACCTGAAAACTACGATGCAACTCAGCCTAACGATCCCGCAGTGGACGCTAATGAAGGCGGATCGGGTGATTCGATGAACAAGGCGTCAGCCAATCGGCAAGAGTAAAGGAGAAAAATCATGATTAAGAAAACTTTCGTCTGGCTTCTGGTAACTTTCTTTCTGACAACCGTTTCGCTCGCTGAGGCGCAGCAGCCTGCGAGAATACCGCGCATCGGTTTTGTATCGAACCGGGTTAGCCCTACGCCGGCAACTCCCGATCTGTTCGTCGATGCGTTTTGGCAAGGACTGCGAAAGCTCGACTATGTTGAAGGAAAAAACGTTCTGGTTGACCGTCGCTACTCGGAGGGAAAAGATGATCTGATTCCAAGTTTCGTAGCCGAGCTGATCCAACTAAAAGTCGATGTGATCGTATCCGGGACTATACGAGGAATTCGTGCGGCGAAACAGGCGACCAAGACGATTCCCATCGTCATGATAACTACTGTTGATCCGGTCGCAGCTGGACTAGTCGATAGCCTGGCGCACCCGGGCGGAAATATCACCGGCCTCACCCGACTCACCAGAGAACTAAGCGGAAAGCGGCTGGAGCTGCTAAAGGAAGTGGTGCCGCGGATCTCGCGCGTCGGAGTCCTTTGGAATCCGAGCGGCCTGACGACAGATACCTCGTTTACGTCCTATGAGGCTGCGGCGCGCGCATTCAAAGTCCAGCTTCAATCGATAGAGTTGCAGGCTCCCAACCCTAATTTCGAAAGCGCATTCCGCTCTGCGACCAAGGGACGTGTGAACGCGATCATTGCCGGTTCAGGCGCCGTGACCATTAGCTACCGCAAGACGATCGCGGAACTTGCCCTAAAAAACCGAATGCCATCGATGTGCGAGAGAAGTGATTTCGTCGAGGCAGGTTGCCTGATGTCGTATTCAGCCGACGAAGCTGAGAGCTACCGGCGTGCCGCGATTTACGTTGACAAGATTCTGAAGGGAAGAACGCCTGCGGATTTGCCCGTGGAACAGCCGATGAAGTTTGAGTTGGTGTTCAACCTTAAGACCGCGAATCAGATCGGCATCACCATACCGCAGTGGCCGCTGATGAAGGCGGATCGGGTGATTCGGTGAACTAAGATGAGTCTTGTTGTTCTGTCAAACTTAGTATCGCCATTCATGTAAGGACGCGGATGCTGGTGATGAACTCTTGAGGAGTAAGGATTTTTAGTTGAGTGCGGATTGCGACCTGTTTGGTGAAGTGGCGGGTGTTGGTGGTGAGAAACCAGTCGGGAGCGGCTTTAAGCGCGGAGACCAGTACCGGCACGTCGGCTTGGTGCCGAATCAGATGGCGGTGGCGATCGACTTCTTGCTTGGGCGGCAGTGGAATGATCTCCGGATCGATCAATCGTAACAAGGTGCTATAGGCGTTTATGGTGTCGTTGGCTAATCGAGCGTTGGAGCTCAGGAGTTGCAGTAGATTGTCTTCTACTTCTCCTCGGACATACTCCGCGAGGATGATTTTGAACACCCGGCGGCGCGAGAGCACTAGGACGGCGCGTGATGCGCTCCACGGAGCGAGCAGACCTTCGAGCAAGACCCCGGAGTCGAGGAAGACTCTCGGCAGGGCGGCTGGTTTACCGCCTGCCATAGAGCCGCTGGAAACGGCGCCGTCGTACTTGTGGCAAGTTTTTCAGAGCCTTCGTTGCGGAGACGCCGCGGCCCGTCAGCGCGTGCTGAATGCGTTCGCAAAGACGATCGAGGCTCACGTCAAAGGGCACGACCATGAGCGTTTCACCAAGCTGAACGAGCAAAACCTCGCTGCCTTTCGAGAGTTTGTGCTGTTTGCGGTAATTGGCAGGGACGGCGATCCGACCGTTCTCGCCTAGGCGAATCGCTTCAATCCGACCAGCAGCGGATGATGGCATGATAGGAAGATCTCCTTTGCGAATAAATCAAAAGGTAACCCGCGCTCCTGGCCGATGCAAGCGGCTTAGAGCTACTGTGACGATTCCGCCGAATGTGCCGATGCGGGCGCACAGAGTGATCAGGAAAGGCAAATTGAGAAGAGGAAGAGATGAGGCTCGACCCTAAAGGCAATCGCGAAGAATTTTTGACTCTCGTATGCGTTCGAATCGGGGTGAAGGTCAACGTTTGGACGAGCCACGGGATCGTCCGACAATTTGCCAACGGGCTACCGACCACGGAACGGTCTTCACTTTCCCCTTGACCAGATCGTCGATGCGGCGCGCAATCTCCTTACTCCACGCCGCCTCAGCATCCTCATCCACCGGCCCATCTAAACTTTCCAGAAGATGACCGGCCAGCGCCGCGCGCGCTTCGACGGGAAGACGGAGCGCTTCTTGTAAGACTTTTTTGTGGCTGGGGTTCATGTAACGGATTCTACATCAACCGTTCCCGCCAGCACAAGTTCGGCGTAGCAGCCTTCCGCCTGTTGAAGAACGACAAACGCTTTTGTGGACTGCCGATGTGCGTAGAGACGCCGATAGGCGCAGACCTGAAAAAGTAAAAGGAGAAACTAACTCTGCTGCGAACTCTGATTGAAAGCTAGCCGTAATGCATTCATGAGCGTTTAGTTAAAACCGCAAACCTCTGTACCGTTGGGTTGAACAACGGCACACAAGAAAAAATCTATAGCGCCCTCGCCGCCGATTTGTTATCGTAACGTTATTCCAGCCAAAGGAGAAAATACGCCGTGCTAAAACGATTGTCATTAGCTTTTCTATTGGCACTGGTTGCCGCTTTGCCTGCGACCGCTTGGGCGCAAAAGGGTAAAATCAAGATCGCCGTGCAGGCGCCGCTCTCCGGTGAGCAAGCCGCGCTCGGCGAGCATATCAAACTCGCCGCCCAGCTCGCCGTCGAAGAAGCGGTCAAAGCGTTTAAGGCGCTGGGCTACGATCTGGAGCTGGTGCCGCAAGACGATCAAGCGAAAGCGGAAGTCGGCGTCGCCAACGCGCGCAACATGGTCGCCGACCCCGAGGTCTTGGTCATTGTCGGTCATTTTAATTCCGGCGTCGCTCTGCCGGCGTCCGAAGTTTACAAAGACGCTATGCTGGCGATGATCTCGCCGGCCAATACGGCAACCGAGATCACCGACCGCGGTTATCCGAACGTCAATCGAGTCTGCGGCCGCGACGACGTCCAAGGTCCGGTGGGCGCGCGCTTCGCGGCCCAAGAGCTGAAGGCGAAATCGGTTTATATCATTCATGACAAGACTACCTATGGCCAGGGTGTGGCCGAAAGCTTCCGCGATGAAGCGAAAAAACTCGGCATCAATGTTCTGGGCTACGAAGGCACCGAAGAACGCGCCAACTTCTCGCCCATGATCAACCCGCTCAAAGCGAAAAATCCCGCGCTGGTTTACTTCGGCGGCATCTATCATCAAGGCGGCTTGCTGCTAAAACAATTGCGTGAGAAAGGCGTCAAAGCCGTATTCATGGGGCCAGACGGCGTCGACTCTGAGGAGATGGTAAAAATCGCCGGCGCGGCTGCGGTCGGGAGCTACTACACCAGCGTCGCGCCGCCGCGCGACGCGACCCCCGAGACCGTCGCCTTCGCGAAAAAATACAAGCAGCGCTTCGGCAAGGAGGTCGAAGCGTTCGGCTTGTACGGCTACGACGCCACGCTGGTGGGAATCAAAGCGATGGAAGGATGGATCAAAGCCAACGGCGGCAAGCGGCCGACGCGTACCGAAGTATCCACCGCTGTGCGCAATCTCAAGGGCTTCAAGGGCGTCACCGGGCCGATCGCATTCGACCACAAGGGCGACCCGGTGAAGGCGAAATATTTCGTCTTGCAGTTCGACAAGCAGTCCTATCCTGGCAAAGTGGTGAAGATCGTCGAACAGCAAGCGCCGGCGACCGCGCCCAAGAAGTCGTAAGCTGACGCAAGACCGTCGAGGATAGAAGATGGAGGATCGAGGATCGATTTTCTACCCTCCATCCTCGATTCTCTATCCTCGACCTACCGATCCTCCATCCTCGACCTTATTTGCAAGAAATTGAATGAAGAAAAAATTAAGAGTCGCAATCCTCTTCGGCGGCAAGTCCGCCGAGCATGAAATCTCGCTGATCTCCGCGCGCAACATCGTCGAGGCGATGGACAAGAACAAGTATGAAGTCGTCGCCATCGGCATCGACAAACAAGGCCGCTGGCACCTCGACGAAGAGGCGCGCTTGCTCGGCGGCAAACAAATCGCGAAAGTCGAATTCAAAGACACAAAGAATGCCGCGGCAGTCATGCCAGGCGACAACGCAACACCGCTGGTGCGCCACAGCGGCGCCGGCTTCGGCGCGCTTGGCGCCATCGACGTAGTCTTTCCGATCTTGCACGGCCCCTTCGGCGAGGACGGCACGGTGCAAGGCCTGCTCAAGCTCGCCAACCTGCCGTTTGTCGGCGCGGGCGTGTTGGGCTCGGCGGTCGGCATGGATAAAGACGTGATGAAGCGGCTCTTGCGCGATGCGCAGATCCCGATCGGAAAGTTTTTAGCATTTACTCGCTGCGAAAAAATCAGCTTCGCAAAAGTTAAGAACGCTCTCGGCATGCCGCTGTTCGTCAAACCGGCGAATCTCGGCTCGTCGGTGGGCATTAGCAAGGTTATCAAACCGGCGCAGTTCGCTGCCGCCGTCAAAGAAGCATTTCGCTACGACAACAAAATTATCATCGAGGAATTTATCCAGGGCCGCGAGATCGAATGCTCGGTGCTTGGCAACGACAAACCGATCGCGTCCTTGCCCGGCGAGATTATCGTCAATCGCGACTTCTACTCCTACGACGCCAAGTACATCGACGATAACGGCGCGCGCCTGGAGATTCCCGCCAAATTGCCCAAGCGAGTCATAAAAAATGTCCGAGAACTGGCGCTTAGAGTGTACAAGGAGCTCGGTTGCGAAGGCATGGGGAGAATTGATTTCTTCGTTCAAGCAAATGGCCAAGTGGTGGTCAACGAGATCAACACCATCCCCGGCTTTACCAAAATCAGCATGTACCCCAAGATGTGGGAAGCTACTGGCATCTCCTACTCCAAGCTCATCGACCGTTTGATCCAGCTCGCTATCGCCAGACACCGCGCGGAGAAGCGCTTAAGAACTTCGAAATAGCGCCGATGATGTTGTTGTAGGGGGGGGAGTCGTCAAGCTCAAACGCACGAACAGCGATTATGGCGCTAAAACCACTAACCTACGAAGACCCGCTTTTTCAGCTGCTGCGCGACGGCAACGTCAAGGAGTTCAACCGGCGCAAAGCGCAAGGCGAAACCGCGCAGTTTCGCGACTGCGACTTTCGCTATTTGGATCTGCGCGGCCTGGACGCTGCGGGCATCGATTTCAGCAACAGTTATTTTCGCGCCGCCGACCTGCGCGGCATCGATTTCTCCGCGACCCATCTCGCCGGCGCCAGTCTCAACGGCGCGCGCATCTCAGGCGCGCTCTTCCCAGCCGAGCTCGCGCCCGATGAAATTGAACTCTCGATAAATCGCGGCACGCGCCTGCGCTATCGCAAGTAGCGCGCTCACATAAAATCGTAGACAAACCACTTAAGTTTAGTTATCCGCGCCCAAGAGACTGTCGATCGCTTCCTTGAATGCAGCGTAAGACTGGGCTCCGACGATCCTTCTCACGGCTTTTACTTCCGAACCTTTGGGATCGGTGAGACCCAAGAAAAACGTCGGCGTCCCGGTGACCCCGGCTCTCTGTGCGTCAGAGAAATCCTTGCGCACTTTCCCGCTGTATTTTCCGCTATCCACACACTGCTGGAACTTCGTTAAGTCCAAGCCCACTGCTTTGGCGTGTTCCCCCAATTCCTTCGCGGCTAGGGCATTTTGATTGGCGAACAAGCGGTCGTGCATCTCCCAATATTTCGCTTGCTCCCCTGAGCAGTTCGCCGCCTCGGCGGCTTTGAACGCATTGGGATGAATTTGTTCCAAGGGAAACTCACGGAGAACATATCTGACTTTACCGGTTTTTACGTAATCGGTGTCAATTTGCGGCATAACTTCGCGGAAGTGGCGGCTGCAGAAAGGACATTGATAATCGGTGAACTCGATGAGAGTTACCTTGGCATTTTTATCTCCTTTGACCGCGCCACCGTCAACACTCAGCACAACAGTTTGCGCCTCGGCGGTCGGCGCAGGCGAGGGCGTTGGACCCTGCTTAGCCTGAAACATATCTTTCATGGCTTGCAGTTCTTTCTGCAGCAGCAAGTTTTTGATCTCGGCGAGATCCTTTTGAATGGCGACCTGTCCATTCTTCAGCGTTTCGATCTGCCGCCTCACCTCGGCTAATTCTTTATTGGTTTGCGAGAAACCCAAATCGACGCCGAGGAACGATAATGAGACCAACGTTACGAATGCAAGAAATTTTTTCATTGCCAAGTTCCTCCCTCTCTTGTCCTCAGAGTAAATGAGCGACACTCTCAAAGCTGAAATCATCGACGAGCAAGCGCCATCCTTACTATGACACGAACAACGTAGTGTCAATCAAGACTTCCCGGACACCGAACCCACAATGGAGTGCCGATTTGGACGCCGACGTTGGATTGAAAGGCTGTCCTGGTCTTGAACCGGCGCGATAAACCAATAGCCGCGGCGATGTTGTGTCTCGATAAAGTGTGGCGCTGTTGGGTTATCTTTCAATACTTGCCGAATGCGCCGTATGCAGACTTTCAACGACCCTTCATTCACTACGGTATTGGACCACACGGCGTGAAGGATCTCCTCTTTGCGCACCAACCGGCCAGGATTCGAGACCAGATAACGCAGGACGGCAAAATCTTTCGGGGTTTGATGGATCCTTTTTGATCCATGCCACAGACATTCGTTGACCAAGTCAAGACAAAAATCACCGAGGCGAATCACGTGCTCTGGCATTTGTGTTTTCCTATGTTGTAACCGGACTATCACCAGAAGGTTATTAAGATGTGACCGAAATATCACCGCGTTCAATTGACTGTCAACTCCCACAAGAACTAATGATGTGCCTCACTGAATATAAACAGATGCGTTGTCGTCTTTTGTCCCGTGTTGGCGCTGGAATATCACCAAATCGTCACAAAAACATCACCCAAACATCACTACATTCAATTGACTGTCAACCGCGAATAGAAATATCTTGAGTCGCCACTAAGAAAAGAAGACGAGAAAGCAAAAGAGGTTTCCTATTATTTTGTTCGTTCCATGGAGGTGCCCGATGTCAACGCTTCATCGATTGTTTCACCGCGACCCTAACCTGTGGGCTCAAGCTAGTATCGTAGCCTTGCTAAAAATGATTGGCGTAGCCTGCTTCGTTTTCGTGGTGACTTCATCGTCTGCGATCGCCGCGCAGCCGGCGCCGCCGGCTTTCACAGGGACTTTGGTACTTAAAGCCGAGGGTATAACAGTTCGCCATCCGGCGGGGTGGTCAGGCGTGCGCCAGGCTAACCTGCACGTGTTGTACAATGTGCCGGCCCAGACATTGAACACCTTAGGTGCGAACGCACTCGTCAATACCGCTCGAATCTTTATCCACACCGAGCGTAGAAAAGACCATGGAGAGGCTGTACGGCAGCTTAAGGAAATCGAAGCCGAAGCCACTTCGCCTTCAACCTTTTTGAGCATCGGCGGCTGGCCCGCCCTGCAGCGTCGTCACCTGACAATAAAACCATTACCCGGTCAAGACGCGCCCGGTAGTGCGGCAAGCCCCGAGATGGTGGTGCAGATCACGACCGCAGTTGCTGTGTCAGACCTACTGGTTAGGTTGGAGTCCCTCGTAGCCCAGGATGCTCCTTCGCAAGTCGCTAACGAAGTTGAGGAGATCGGGCGAAGCTTGAGTTTCGCTACTACCGGAAATCCCGCTCAAGTCGACCAGGAAATTCAAAATCTTCGTGGCGGCCCAAAACTGAGATCTCCGGCTCCCTTGCCAGGTTCACAGACCTTCAGCCTTCCTGGTGCGCCGGAACCGTCACTTGCGGGATCCGCTGGAGTTTCTGAATCCGCTGGCGCTAGCGTGCGTGTGACTAATCAGGGCGGCCGGCAGAGCGAACTCGAAGTTGCGGTCTCTCCCAACGGTAGGAATATCGTAGTTGGCTCAAATAACTTCTATTTCTTTTCCACTGATGTAGGGCAAACCTGGAATATATCAGCGGGCAGCGTTAACGGTAACGGTAACGATCCTTCGCTCGGCTGGGGGCAAAGTGGCGGACCCAACGGTACTTTTTATGCAGCGAACATTGCCGCCCCTTCCACCGCTATCAGTGTTTCGACCGACAATGGAGCAAATTTCGCCTTCCGGGCCAATGCCTATACCTGTGCCCAGAATGGAGATGCAACCTGTGGCGCCTTTCCTGACCAAGAGCATATCGCCGTCGATCGGTTTAACGTCGCCGCCGGAGGCGACCAAGTCTATTCAGCATGGCGCAACCTCGACGGTAACTGGGGTATTGTTTGCTCGGCAAACAGCGGTAACGCTTGGAGCACTAATGGGTTCTTTAGTGCAGGGGATTTTCCCAGGATCACTGTTGGGCAGGACGGGTTTGTCTATGTGGTCTATCTCAACGGCAACAACATCAGACTATCGAAGTTCAACTCATGTGAAAACAATCAAAACCCAATGGTAAGGGTATTTGATCAGCCCGTTGTCGCAGGCCTCAATCATGTCGGATGCCCGGTTCCGGGGCTTGACCGTTGCAGCGCCAACGGCCGCAATACCATCACCAGCCCGACTGTCGCCGTGGATGATCTTAACGCTAACCACGTCTATATCGCATACGCCGTCAATACGAGCCCCGGCGGCGGCGGCGGGTTCCCGAACATCACAAACCAGAATACAGCTAACGAAAGTATCGTAATTCAAGACTCACTCGATGGCGGTAGCACGTGGAACGCCGCGGACCCCAATAGGAGAGTCACGATCAGCGCCGGTGTGACTGCGCGGCGATTCATGCCTTGGGTATGCACCGTGGGCGGCGTAGCCCATGTGACGTGGTATGACCGGCGGGCGGCAAGCCCAGGAGGCACTACGGTTTCCAACAACAGCCTCACCGACTTTTTCGCAGGACGCGCCTCACTGAACGTGAACGGCAATTTGTCAGTCGGGACAGAATTCAAGGTCAACGATCCCGGAACGACCGACGCCCAGTGCGAAGCCGGTTCCGCGACGGGTACCGCCGCCAGTTGGCCAGCTGCTGTAGACAATCAGAACGCCTCGGAATCTTGTTCGGTTCAACCGCAGTTAGGGGGTAGATGCTGTACCGTTGCCCTGAGCGGCACTACCGGTCAATGCCCTGTTGGCAGCGGGTCTAACAATAGTTGCGATTTCTCGCCTGACACCTGTACTGGCGGTGAGACCTGTCAACCGGGTCGAGGATCCCCCAAGTACGGCGATTACAACGGCAGCGCCTGTAGCGCGGGGCATTTGTACATGGCCTGGGCCTCTGCCACGGCACCAGCCACTATCGCAGCTTCGACGAATATCGATACATTCTTTTCAGTAGCCCTGGTTAGCGGGCCGCAGATCAATGTCCCGGGCAACTTGGCGGTAGGTGACACTTGCGTGGGAAGCACGAACATCGCAACACTTAATGTTTGCAACACGGGCGTAGACAGTCTCCAGGTAAATTCCATTAGCTCTTCCAACACCCAGTTTGTAGTCACGGCTCCTACGTCAGGGTATCCGGTGGCGATTAGTCCCGATTTCTGTTTTCCGTTCCAGGTCCGCTTCACGCCGACGTCTACAGGCGCGAAATCTTCTACACTGACAATCGTCAGTAACGACCCCGTAAATCCATCGGTGACCGTGCAGGCGACGGGGAATGGAAGCCAGCAGCAGATCGCTACGCTAATCCCGAACAGCGGTAGCTTCGGTGATGTGTGCGTAGGTACGTTTGCTGACCTCAATCTGACAATTAGCAATAGTGGAGCGTGTCTGCTCTCTGTAACAAACATCACTTCGTCGAATCTGACTCAATTCGAGATAGCCGGGACCGTTTCATTCCCCCTGAACATTGCCGGCGGCGGCTCCATCCAGGTGCCGATCCGCTTCCACCCGACAAGCTTTGGTCCTAAAACCGCCAACATCACCGTGAGCAGCAACGACCCAGCGTCGCCTACCAGAGTGATAGCCGTATCCGGCAACGCTCCCTCAGGCAAGATCGCGGTGACCGGCTCTACGGACTTCGGTGACGTCTGTACTGGCCCACTGGCTGAAAAGACGATCAAGGTATGTAATATTGGGACGGCATGCACCCTCAACGTGACCAGCGTAGCCTTTAATCCCGCCTGTTCCGACTTTACTCTTGTGAATAATCCCTTCCCGGCCTTGGTGAGTCATGACTCGTGTCTTGACGTGGTGATCCGCTTCACTCCCACCTCGGCGGGATCGAAGTCGTGCACTCTGGTTGTCACGAGTGATGACCCCACCGCACTGGTTGTTACAAGAACTGTTACGGCCAACACGCCAGCGGCCTCGATCGATGTTCCACCCAATCTGAGCTTCCTGCCGGAAGTAATCCAGAGCGCTGGAGTGTGCACGACGACGAAGCCGTTCCCGGTATCCAACACGGGAACATGTAATCTCACTATTAACAGCATCGCAATGACGGGCGGGGCCAACCAGGCCGACTTCTCGTTCTCGGGTCTCCCCTCCTCCCCGATCATTCTCCAGCCAGGGCATGTGGCGGGAGAGGGTAATCTGAAGAGCGTGTTCGCGCCTACCGCGCCGCTGGATCGAGACAAGCTTGGGATCTTGACCGTAAACTATGTCTCTGACCCCGTCACGGGTGCGACCACGAACGTAACGCGCGATCTGTGCGGCGAGGCCGTACTAACCGGAGCGCGGGTCCTTGTGCGGCAGGTTGTAGGTGGGGTGCCGACGCCGTTGGCGACGGTGGAGAAGATTCAGCTCCAGCGGATCAACGCGAACCGCAACAGAAAAGTGTTGGACACGAACGACGTGGTGCAGAACGCAACTCTCCAGACCGTCCCGGCGAGTGGACCGGGTGGAGTCTGCGCGAGCTTCCAGTTCCATCGGGAGTATGGAACAGTGGGTAACCCGATCCAGTTGTTGGCGGGTTCTTACCAAGTAACGGCTAGCGCGATCATCGACGGAAAGAGGAAGACCAAGACCGTCGGGTTTAACGTGGACACCTGCGATTTCAACCCACAGGTGATCATCGACTTCTAGTAAGTTCTAGACTTTGGCCAGAACAGGCGGTTGCGAGCAGATGCTCGCAACCGCCTGTTAGTTTTTTCCGCTCGTGACGAGCGGAAAACCGGAGGAGGAGGGTTGTCTTTACCGCGCGCTAGTCCATCTGGCGCCGCAGGAACGTCGGGATATCGTACTTGTCGTCTTCTTCCTGATTGGCGTTGAATTGAAAACCGCCCTTGTTCAACGTCACCGTTTCAACTTCTTCGCTGCCTTTTTTACGGCGCTGCCAGGTCGGCGTGTCGAGATCGTCGACGATAGTGCCCAGGTGAACGACCTTCTTATTCTTCGGCAACGTCGCGGCGACGGTCGCGGCATTCACGATATTCGAAACGTTCGAAACCGCCTGAGCGAGAACCGGCTTTTTCTCTTCTTTCGCCGCGCCGAAACCGGTGGCGATCACCGTGATGCGGATTTCGTCGTGAATGTTCTCATCGATCACCGCGCCGAAAATGATGTTGGCGTCTTCATGGGCTTCCTCTTGGATCATCGACGCCGCCTCGTTCACTTCGTGCAAGCATAGGTCGGGACCGCCGGTGATGTTGATCAACACGCCGCGCGCGCCTTGGATCGAAATATCTTCGAGCAGCGGGCTGGAGATCGCCTTCTGCGCCGCTTCGATGGCGCGGTTCTCGCCCGAGGCGGAGGCCGCGCCCATCAGCGCCATACCCATCTCCGCCATCACCGTGCGCACGTCGGCAAAGTCGAGATTGATCAAACCGGGCGTGATGATCAGATCGGAAATGCCGCGCACCGCTTGCAATAGGACGTCGTCGGCTCGGTGAAACGCTTCGAGCATCGTCGTGGTTTTGGCCGCGATGGAGAGCAGACGTTGATTGGGAATGACGATCAACGTGTCGACGGTTTGCTTTAACTCTCCGATGCCTTCTTCGGCTTGGCGCATGCGCTTCTTGCCTTCGAAGATGAACGGTTTGGTCACCACGCCCACCGTCAACGCGCCCACTTCGCGCGCCACCCGCGCGATCACCGGCGCACCGCCGGTGCCGGTGCCGCCGCCCATGCCCGCGGTGATGAAGATCATGTCCGAGCCTTCGAGAAAAGCGCGGATCTTTTCTTGATCTTCCAACGCCGCGCGCCGGCCGATTTCCGGATTGGCCCCGGCGCCCAAGCCTTTGGTCACCAAGCAGCCGAGTTGAATCCGCACCGGCGCCACGCTCGCTTCCAGCGACTGCGCGTCGGTGTTGGCGACCATGAAGTCGACGCCGGTGAGTTTGCCGCCGATCATCGTGTTGACCGCATTGCCACCACCGCCGCCGATGCCGATGACCTTGATACGCGCGTTCACGCTGTTACTTTGTTCCACTATCTCAAACATAATTGTTCCTCCTCCCAAAATCGTTAAAGTTATGGTTGCAAGCTAAAAAAAATCACTGAGCCAGTCCGACATCCGATGTTTGACCTTGGCGAGAATCTTGTCGTCGCGCGCCCGATAGGCGCTGCGCTCCTGGCGCTTCATGCCGCGCAGCACCAAGCCGACGGCGGCGGCATAGGCCGGGCTGTCGACGACGTCGACAATGCCGCCGACATGGGACGGCAAGCCGAGCCGCACCGGTAAACCAAACGAGCGCTCGGCCATTTCGACGGCGCCAGGCAACAGCATCGAGCCGCCGGTGATCACCACGCCCGACGCCAGCGCGCCTTCGTAGTCCGACTTGGCGATCTCTCTTTGGATCAATTCGAAAATCTCGTCGAGCCGCGGTTCGATGATTGCGCAAAGAATTTGCCGCGACACCGAGCCGGCGCCTTTACCGGCCAAGCTCGGCACCTCGACCCGTTCGTCTTCGCTCACCATCGTCGCTTTGGCGAAACCGTAATGCTGCTTGATGCGCTCGGCGTCGTTGAACGGCGTGCGCAGGCCGGCGGCGATGTCGTTGGTGACGTGATTGCCGCCGATGCCGAGCACCGCGGTATGCTTCACCGTACCGTCGTGATACAGCGCGATGTCGGTGGTGCCGCCGCCCATGTCGACCAGCACCACGCCGAGCTCGCGCTCTTCGTCGGTCAACGTCGCTTCCGCCGCCGCCAACGGCGCCAAGACGATCTCGGCGACGTTGAGCCCGGTGCGGTTGCAGCATTTAATAATATTCTGCGCCGAGGTCAGCGCGCCGGTAATAATGTGAACCTTGGCTTCGAGACGGACGCCCGACATGCCGAGCGGTTCTTTAATGCCGTCCTGGTCATCGATGATGTAATCCTGCGGCAGGACATGGAGCACTTCGCGATCCATGGGAATCGCCACCGCCTTGGCCGCGTCGATGACGCGCTCCAAGTCGCGCTGCGTCACTTCTTTATTTTTTACCGCGACGATGCCGTGGCTGTTGAACGCCTTAATATGGCCGCCCGAGATGCTCGCATAGACGGTGTGAATCTCGCAGCCGGCCATCAGCGCCGCTTCCTCCACCGCCTTTTTCACCGAGTTGACCGTCGACTCGATGTTGATCACCACGCCCTTGCGCAGTCCCTGCGAGGCGTGCGTGCCGAGACCGATGATTTCCACGCCATGATCGGTCATCTCGCCAACGATGGCGCAAACCTTCGAGGTGCCGATGTCCAAGCCGACAACGATGCTGTTCTTCTTCGCCATAATCCTCTATCGCCTAGCCGCAAAAGTTTTTTTAATTCCCCACCCGGCGCAACCGCGCCACCACTTGATCGCTAAAGCTCAGGTCCAACGACGCCAAGCGCTCCTCGTGCCCCTTCCACAGCGCCAACAAACG
>Ga0137461_1000075_pt1 | contig 20270 bp, 14 predicted proteins | sample EasRivERMGT746_2_FD_104650 | JGI IMG/M metagenome (GOLD analysis project Ga0137461, IMG submission 104650) | Soil microbial communities from meander-bound floodplain in the East River, Colorado, USA - East River MetaG ERMGT746_2 | ecosystem: Environmental > Terrestrial > Soil > Floodplain ... | reverse complement strand
GTTTCGCCAAGACGATTGTTTTCTGTGTTGACCAAGAACACGCGGACGAGATGCGCCGAGCGCTCAATAATCTTAACGACGATCTGGTCAGACAATATTCCGACTACGTTTGCCGGATCACCTCCGACGAGGGTAGCGTCGGCAAAGGCTATCTGCGCAAGTTTCAGGAACTCGAAACCGTAACTCCCGTGTTGGTGACGACTTCGCAATTGCTCACGACTGGCGTCGATATTCCTACTTGCAAGAATATCGTCATCGCCCGCGTGGTCAGCTCGATGGTCGATTTCAAGCAGATCATCGGGCGAGGCACTCGCGTGCGCGACGACTACGATAAATTCTATTTCAACATTCTCGATTACACCGGTTCTGCGACAAGGCTATTTGCCGATCCCGACTTTGACGGCGAACCCGCTTTCGTGACCGAACAGGAGATGAGTACGACGGGTGAGATCATCAATGAAATGATAACGGAGCAACCGACGGTTGCCGAATTCGATGAAGAAAGCGGCCCGACGATCGCGGACGATTCGGAAGGCGTGCGGCGGAAATACTACTTCGACGGCGGTCACGTCGAGATCGCCGCGCATTTGGTTTATGAGCTCGATCCCGATGGCCGACAACTGCGCGTCGTGAGATTCTCCGAATATGCCGCGGAAAAAGTGCGCACGCTTTATCCTTCCGCGGCTGACTTGCGAAAACAGTGGGCCGACCCGGCGTTGCGCGCCGAGATCATCGCGAAACTGTAGGAGCGTGGCATCGACTTCGATCAATTGCGCTCGACGAGCAACCAACCGGAAGCCGATCCTTTCGATCTATTGTGCCATCTCGCTTTCAATGGTCCGTTGCGGACGCGGCGCGAGCGCGCGGATCGGGTGAAGAAGGAAGAAAAGGTTTTCTTCGAGAAATTCGCCCCGGATGCCAAAGCGATACTTAGCGATTTGTTGGAGAAGTATGCGGAGCACGGCACCGCGCAGTTTGTTATTCCCGACGTTCTCAAAGTTCCGCCGATTTCGGAGAGTGGCAACGTGATCGAGATTGCCAAGCTATTCGGCGGGCCGGAAAAATTAAAGGAAGCGGTGGATCAACTTCAATCGCTTCTCTATGCGGCATGAGCTAGTCGTTATCCAAATGCAGAAACCTTACAGTAAGTTGAAGGTTTATGCCTAATGTCAGAGACAATTTGCAAAAACCTTAAAGTGAATGTAAGGTTTCTGCATGAAAAATAGAGGCGAGAAATCACAACTTCTTTACGAGATCGCCGAAAATCAGCAAGGATACTTCACTTCTGCGGATGCCAAGAAGCTGGGATACGACTACCCCCATCATCATTTCCATGTAAAGCAACGTAATTGGATTCGAATCGATCGCGGAGTTTATCGTCTCAGCAGGTTTCCAATCGCGCCGCACCAAGATTTGATTCGCTGGTGGCTATGGAGCCGGAAAAAAGCGGTCTTATCGCACGAGACAGCGGCGGCACTCTATGACCTTGGCGATCTGCTTCCAGCAAAGATTCACATGACAGTGCCCGTTAGTTTTCGTAAGAGCCCAACCAAGAGCCTCGCACTGCACAAAGCGGCGTTGAGTGAGCTTGAAATAGAAAAGCGCGACGGTCTTCCCGTAACAAAGCCTTTGCGTACGATACTGGATCTCGCCCGATCACATCTGGACGACGAACGACTAGAAGCAGTTGCGAGGGACGCGATTCTCAAGGGGATCGCAAGCCGCAGAGAGATACTCGACGCATTGGCAACATCGCCGAAAGGGATCGATCCCGCAACTCAAACCACGCTCCGACTCGCGGCACGTGTAGGGGTTGAAAGATCATACACCGATCCGTCCGCCGTTGACGAACCGCCGCAAGTCAGAGAAGAATCCGCTGGATCACTGCAATCTCACCTCAATGTTCACAGCGTTTTGGGCGAACTTAAGGCGGGACTCCGGCGGGTGTACGGAAATCGGTTGCGGGGGATTTATCTCTTCGGTTCTTACGCGCGCGGCGAAGCGGATCGCGAATCTGATTTGGATATTTTAGTGGTGCTTGATGCTTTTGATCGCTATGCCCATGAGGTTAACCGCACGGGGGTACTCGCTGCGGACCTTTCCCTGAAATACGGGGTGACCGTTAGCTTGGTATTCCTGCGTGAACATGAATGGCTCAAAGGCGACACCCCGTTCCTGTCGAACGTACGCGACGAGGCCATCTCCGCATGAAAGAAGCTACACAAAAATTGCTCGAGAAGGCGGCCCGAGTGCTGAAATTTGCGGAGCGGCTCAGAACGGACGACGACGGGGAGTTTGCCGTGGGTCGCGCGTATTATGCGATGTTCTACATTGCCGAGGCTCTTTTGAATGAAAGGGGCCATCGATTTCGAAAGCACGGTGGAGTCCACGGAGCTTTCGGCGAGCACTTTGTAAAGACTGGGTTGCTCGACGGCAAATATCACCAGTGGCTTTTGGAGGCTTTTAGCCAAAGGATCACCGGAGACTACGGAATTGATTCTGACTTGACTGCTGAAGATGCGGCAGTATTGATCAGTCAAGCGCGCGAATTTTTAAAGGCGGCGACTCAATTTCTTGAGAAGAAAGATTAGTTCATGGCCCGCACACAAAAGAACAATCAACCCCTGACGACCGCCCAGCGGCTTTCGTCCATCGTTAAGTCCTGCCGCGATATCATGCGGAAGGACAAAGGGCTCAACGGCGACTTGGACCGGCTGCCGATGCTCACGTGGATCATGTTCCTTAAATTCTTGGACGACATGGAACAGATCGCCGAGCAGGAAGCGCGGATGGCCGGCAAACGGTTTCGTCCGGCGCTCGAATCGCCGTACCGCTGGCGCGACTGGGCGGCGAAACAAGACGGCATCACCGGCGACGAGCTGATCAGTTTCGTAAACAACGAGGAAGCTGTCCGTCCCGACGGTACGAAAGGTCCCGGACTGTTCGCCTATCTGCGAGGTTTACAGGGCGCCAACGGCGGCGACCGGCGCGATGTCATCGCCACGGTTTTCAAAGGCACGATTAACCGCATGATCAACGGTTATCTGCTGCGCGACGTGATCAACAAAGTTAGCGACATTCACTTCACCAGCAGCGACGAGATTCACACTCTCGGCCATCTCTACGAGTCCATGCTGAAAGAGATGCGCGACGCCGCGGGCGATTCCGGAGAGTTTTACACGCCGCGTGCTGTAGTCCGCTTGATGATGGAAGTCATCGATCCTAAACTTGGCGAAGTGATCCTCGACCCCGCTTGCGGCACCGGCGGTTTTCTTGTCGAGTCGTTCAAGCATCTGGAGAAGCAGTGCCAGACGGTCGAGGACCGACAGATTCTTCAAAATCAGAGCATCTTTGGCGGCGAGGCCAAACCACTTCCTTATCTGCTCGCGCAGATGAATTTGGTCTTACACGGTTTGGAGTCGCCGAAGATAGACCCGTTGAATAGTTTACGTTTTCCGCTGCGCGAGATCGGCGACCGAGACCGCGTGGACATCATTATGACCAACCCGCCCTTCGGTGGCGAAGAAGAGCGCGGCATCCTCGGCAACTTTCCCGAAGACAAGCAGACTTCGGAAACGGCTCTGCTTTTTCTCCAGCTCATCATGCGCAAGCTCAAGCGCCCGCCAAAGCCTGGACGCGTCGCAGTCGTTGTGCCAAACGGCACGCTCTTCGGCGACGGCGTGTGCGCGCGTATAAAGGAAGAACTTCTCAAGGACTTTAACCGTCACACGATTGTGCGTCTCCCCAACGGCGTCTTCGCTCCGTACACACCCATCCTGACGAACCTCTTATTCTTCGACCGTTCGCACCCGACGGAAAATGTTTGGTACTACGAGCAGCCGCTGCCGGAAGGACGGAAAAACTACACGAAGACGCAGCCGATCCAGTTCGAAGATTTCGCTGGGTGCCTTGCTTGGTGGCAGAGCCGGGAAGAGACCGAACGCGCATGGAAAGTGCCCGCGTCCGAATTGCTTGCCAACGGATACAACCTCGATCGCAAGAACCCGAACGCTGCCACCGACTTCGAACATCTCCCACCCGCACAACTCGCGGATGATATTCTTAGGAAGGAACAGCGGATAGCGGAGATAATGGGAAAAATCAAAGCGACGCTGACCGCACACGACACATGAGTTTGTCTTGGGCCGAAGTCCCTCTGAGTGAGATCGCAAAATTGATCCATAGGTCAATCGACGTGATACCTGGCCAACTTTACAGAACGATCGGCGTTAAATGGTGGGGCGAAGGCGCCTACGAACGGGCTACAATCGATGGCTCACGCACATCAGCAAAGACGCTTTCTCTAGTTCGCGAGGGCGACCTCATAATCAACAAAATTTGGGTACGCCACGGCTCGACCGCAATTGCCTCGTTCGCAGTAGACGGATGTGCAGCGTCCAATGAATTTCCAACCTTTATGTTGGACGAGACGCGCGTCATTCCGAAATGGATTTACTGGCAAACGAAGACTCCCTTGTTTTGGTCAAAGTGCGACGCGCTTTCACGAGGGACGAGCGGTAAGAATCGAATTAGACCGGAATTTTTCTTGACAGTTAGGGTACCTCTACCACCAGTTTCGGAACAGCAGCGGATCATGGCGCGGATCGAAGAACTGGCCGCTAGAATCAATGAGGCGCGTGGGTTACGGGCACAGGCAGCAGAAGAAATTGAAAACTTATGTCGAGCCGTAATCACTCAGGATCCAACTGCCAAGCTCACGCCGATGCGTGATCTTGTCGCGTTGCGATCACCTGATGTCACGGTTCAACAAGACGAAAGTTATCAATTTGCCGGCGTCTACTGCTTTGGGCGGGGCGTTTTTAGAGCGCAAATGAAGACGGGTATAGAGTTCGCATATGCGAAGCTAACGCGATTGACGACTGGTAATTTTGTATATCCGAAACTTATGGCGTGGGAGGGTGCGCTCGGAATTGTTCCACCGGAATGCAATGGCTGTGTGGTGTCTACCGAATTTCCTGTGTTTGAAGTGTTAGAAGATCGCGTGTTGCCCGAAGTCTTAGACACATATTTTAGATCGCCAAATGTGTGGCCTGAATTGTCCGGATCAAGTACGGGAACCAACGTCCGACGTCGGCGACTTAATCCTAGTGACTTTCTTGATTACAAGATGCCGTTGCCTACGAGGCCAACCCAGAAACGTTTACGACAAGTGCGGAAGCAGGTGGATGCGTTGAAAAAGATCCAGGCTGAGACCGCCGCCGAACTCGACGCGATGCTGCCGTCAATCCTCGACAAAGCGTTTAAAGGTGACCTGTAGAAGAGGTGATGCTTCATGGCCAAGCGATCTCAGCTGGTGTGCCAACACCTGGAGAACATTTCTTCCGACGCATTGGATAAATACCAGGACGTGATCCGGAATTACGTTCGTGGGCGACAGGGTATCTACGCGCTGTATCGCCGCAACAAACTTTACTATGTGGGGTTGGCGAGCAATCTCAGGAATCGACTCAAGCATCATTTGCGAGATCGGCACAAGGGAATTTGGGATCGTTTCAGTGTTTACCTGACGATCGGTGACAGTCATCTTCGCGAGCTTGAATCGTTGATCTTGAGAACCGTCAAGCCGCGAGGCAACACGCAAACCGGCAAATTCTTTAAGTCTGAAAACCTGCGTAGTCGACTTGCGCGCGATCTCAGAGCAAAGCATCGTGAGGAGCTGAATTGGCTAATTGGCCGGGCGACAGCTCCAACGAAAAAGCGTACGCGCCGAAAAAGCGGGCGAGAAAAGGGTAAACCAGTGATGTCGAACTACGTCAATCGGTCAACACGGCTGCGAGCGGCATACCGAGGGAAGCTCGTAAGGGCTAGGATACGCCGTAACGGTTTAATCCGTTACAAGATGAAAGACTTCAGTTCTCCGTCCCTCGCCGCCGCGGCGGTAGTAAAGCGAGCGGCTAACGGCTGGACCTTCTGGAAATACGAACGGGCACCCGGGGACTGGGTCTTATTGGATGAGCTCAGGCGGTAAATCCATAATATCTTTCATGCCAAAGCGCCCGTTGAAACTTACGCTTAGAATTCCACCTTATGAAGGACCGCGCAATCAATGGCGACGGAAACTTCACCGGATTGTTTTGGCGAAGCAGATGGAATCGTTTGTACGTTACGCGGAGTCCGACAAATTGGAAATTCGGGTACGGCTTTATATTGAGGGCACCGCCCTTGCGAAGCACGATGTGGACAACCGGTTAAAGGACATCATGGATGCACTGCAAGGCAGGGCAGGTGGGTCTAAAGCTAAGCGTAGATTAGTGGCGATCATTCCGAATGATCGTCAGCTATACCGCGTAATCATGGAAAAAGGTGCACCGCCAAAACAGAGCCATGGTTATGGTCATCTGACGATACGCAGATTTAGCGCATAATCCTCCCGCTCTTCACGTGCTGTATTTGTAAGCGGCAGTGTAAGCGGGGCCAGGCCTTCATTTCTTGACTATCCGGCGTTTTACACGATTCACAATTCGTCACTATGAGTTTGAAGGTAATAATCGATTTCTGATTTCGTAAAGCCACGGGTCGTCCTTAATCATCCGCGAAAAGTTGGCGTGGATTAAATGTTCGATTAGCTTCGAAGTCGATTGCCGTAATTCGGCGACCTTGTCGACGACGTTTTGAATAGCCGCCGGCATTCCGATCTCTTCGTTTTTGTTCAACCACTTCAGCGCACCGGGGTTGTCTGTCTCGGTCAGGAGTAGATGGTCGGGGATCAGCTTGGTGATTTCTTTGATGTAATCTGAGTAAAGCACCTCGACTCCGATGGTGAAGTAGCAGCCGAAGTCGATCATCGCTTGCAGGATATCGAGCGGGCCGGAGTACCAGTGGATGATGGCGCGGCGGAGATCGTACTTCTCAAGCAGGTCGAGGATTTCTTTTTCGCCGGCTTTGGTGTGCAGGTTGACGAATTTTCTCTGCTCGGCGGCGGCGGCGATGAAATATTCCAACACTTTTCTCTGCGCCGGATAAGTCGACGCATCTTTCACCCAGTGGAAGTCGAGGCCGATCTCGCCGATGGCGGGGCTCATTTCGATGTAGCGGCTGAATTCCGGCAAGCGGTCCGCGTATTCCGCTGCGCGTCGTGGATGGATGCCGAAGGTTGGCAGAACCAGATCGGAATGCTCGCCGATTTTTTGCAATTCCAGATAGGACGGCACGTCCATCGCTGTGGCGACGGTGAAGATGCGATGCTCTTCGATTTCTTTGAGCGCCTGATCGAGCAGGTCGCCGTATTTATCTAGATGGACGTGGGCGTCAATCAGCATTATTCGGAACCCTCACCCTTCCCCTCTCGCACTTCGTGGCCGAGAGGACAGGAAAAACGTCGTGCGCGTGTGAACAGGTTTACTTTTTCCGCCAATTAATCCACAAGCCAACGAGCGCCACGGCCGCGGTGGCGAGATACATAATCAGAAAACTTTGGTCTACCAAATCAAGTAACGCGCCGAGCGTCAAGGAGCCGACGCCGATGCCGAGGTCGTAGAAAAATTGAAACTGCGCCAGCGATTGGCCGCGCCGTTCGGTGGAGCTTTGGTCCACCGCCAACGTCATCAGCGCCGGCTGCGCCGCGCCGGTGCCGAAGCCGGCGACGGTCGCCGCGGCCATGAGCCAATCGGACGACGTCGAAAAAGCCAGCAGAATTATTCCGGCGAGATTCAAAATCAATCCGGGAATGATCACCGCGCGCCGGCTCACTTTGTCCGAGATCGGTCCGGCGATGGGGCGGCTTAGAAGGATACATAGTGCGTAGACGCCGAACCAGATGCCGGGATTGCTGACGCCCATTTTTAGCGCGTGGATCGGTAGAAAGGTGAGAATGCCGCCGTGGCCGAAGGAAAGAAAGGCCACGCCGATGGCCGGGTCCAGCGATTCTTTGACCATGATGTTGTCGAGCCAGCGCTCCGCTTTTCTCGGAGTGATCTGCGCTCGTTGCGGTTCAGATACCGGCGCGGCAAAAACGAAACTGAAAACCAGTAACGCGGTGGCGCCGAGAAATACGCCGGTGAAGTGAAAGCGATGGTACAGCGCGAAGCCGAGCACGGGTCCCAACGCGGAGGCCAGGCTGCTCGCCATGCCGGCGTAACCCAAAAGCACGCCGCGGCGCGCTTGCGGCACGATGTCGGCCGATATCGTCGATACCGCGGTGGTGCAGCCGGACCAGCCGAAACCGTGCAGCACGCGGAAGGGCAGCATCAGGAGAATTGACGGCGCCCAGAGGTAGCCGAGCTTGCCGATGGTAAAAATAGCAATGCCGTAGAGCAGAAAGGGTTTGCGGCCGATGCGGTCGATGAATAAACCGATGGGAATGCGCATGACCGTTGCGGTGACGGTGAACACCGCCATCACCGCGCCGATCACTGTCGACGACGCGCCGAAGGTGATTAAATAGAGCGGAATCAACGGACGGGTGACATGATGGGCGAGAAATATTCCGAAGCGGCAGAGCCAAGTCAGCACGAAATCCTTGCGCCAAGGATGCGCCGAAAATTCTTGCTGTGATGACTCGCTGGTAGACATTGGAAGCTTCGATGATTGCGGTAGGGGGGTAGCAAAGTCAATTGACAGATACGGACGGTTGGCCGCACCCTTCGACGGTGCTCAGGGCGATCGGGCCGCAAAGAACGCAAAAGCACAAATTAAACTTCGGACTTTTTCTCGCAAAGGCGCAAAGGCGCTAAGCTTTGGAGAAAACCAATTCCGAACCTTTGCGAGCTTTGCGCCTTTGCGAGAGATAAATCCGAAGCCCCATCACGCAAAAGTTCTCGTTGCAAACTTTCCGGAGTCCTGACAGAGTGAGGCGGTTTTGCCGACGGGAAGGAATGACTTTATGACCACACCAAACACGACGGTTGCGGTTTCCTCGGGCGCTGAAGCTTTTCTCGCGCAAATGCGCGCGCTGGGTTCGGTGCGCTACATGTTCGCCAACACCGGCACGGATCACGGGCCGTTGATCGAAGCGATGGCGCGCACGGCGAGCGAAGATCCGCGCGATATTCGGCCCATCGTCGTGCCGCACGAACAGGCAGCGGTGTCGATGGCCCATGGCTATTACAACGTCACCCAGCAGCCGCAGATGGTGCTGGTGCACACGCTGCCGGGCACGGCGAATGCGCTGGGCGGCGTCATCAATGCGGCGTCGTGCAATGTGCCGCTGTTTCTCTGCGCCGGCCGGACGCCGATCACCGAGGGCGAGCTGCGCGGCGGCAAGAGCCAGAATATTCATTGGCGCCAGGAGTCGCGCGATCAGGGCAACATCGTACGCGAGTTCGTCAAATGGGACTACGAAATTCGCACCAACCAAAATCTCGCCGCGGTGGTATCGCGCGCTTACAAGATCGCCATGAGCGAGCCGCGCGGCCCCGTGTACATGACGCTGCCGCGCGAGTGGTTGGCCGAAGCCCTGGAGTCGACCCAAGTTTTTTCACCGGATGCTCTCGCACCGGCGAGCAAGGCCCAGGCCGATCCGGCGGCGTTGGAGAAAATCGCCGACTGGTTGATCGTCGCCGAGAATCCGCTGATCGTGACGAAATATCTTGGGCGCAATCCCGAAGCTGTGAAATATTTAGTCGAGCTCGCCGAGTTGCTCGCGACCCCGGTGGCGCAACAAATGACCTACGTGAACTTTCCCACCGATCATCCGCTCTATCTCGGCACCCAGCCGGCGAAGTACATCCGCAATGCCGACGTTTTGTTTTTCATCGACACCGACGTGCCGTGGGAGCCGCCGAACCGAAATATCTTGCGCGACGGCGTAAAGATTATTCACCTGGAACGCGATCCGCTGTTCACCGGAATTCCCGGCTGGGGTTTTCCCGCTGACTTGCCGGTCACCGGCTGTTCGGAAGTCACGCTACCGGTGTTGAGCGCGCTCATTCGCAACAAGATTGCCGCCGGCGCGGTGGCGCGGGCGAAGCTCGATGAGCGGCGCGAGAAAACCGCGGCGGAGCATCGCGCCGTGATTAGCGAGATGGACGCGAGCGTAGAAGCGGTCAAAAACCAAAAACCGATTCATCCATATTGGTTGTCGAAATGCATAGGCGACGCGATGGACGAAAAGACCATCATTGCCAACGAGTCGGTTACCTCGAGGCTTGCGGATGTCATTCACCTGAATCGTCCCGGTTCGATGTTCAACACGCCGCTGGCGGGCCATCTTGGTTGGGGATTGGGCGCGGCGATCGGCATGAAACTGGGCGCGCCGGAAGCGACGGTGATCGCCGCCGAAGGCGACGGCTCTTATATGTTCTGCGCGCCGACCGCTTGTCACTTCACGGCGCAGAAATATCAGATTCCATTTTTGACCGTCATCTATAACAACCAAGTATGGAACGCGAGCTTGAATGCGGCGCGCGGTCTGTATCCCGACGGCGTGGCGGCGAAGACGCGCAACTTTCCCGGCACGGACTTGAGTCCGTCACCGAACTTCGAGCTGACCGCCCAAGCCTGCGGCGCCTACGCGGCGCGGGTCGAGGAACCGAGTGAACTGCCCGACGCAATCGCGAAAGCCTTGAAAGTTGTTAAAGAGGAAAAACGGCAAGCGTTGCTCAACGTGATCTGCAAGAATCCGTTGGCGTGATGGGCGGAGAGAAGATCGGAAATTTAACCACAAAGGGAACAGAGATCAAAAAGTAGGGGCCGGTCGTGACCGGCCCTTGCTCGGATTCGGAGATTTAGCCGCACCCTTCGATGGACTCAGGGCGATCGGAACGTGGTTCGACAAGCTCGCCACAGGCACTGTACGCAAAAAGGAATCGGAAATTGTAGGGGCGGGTTTGAAACCCGCCCTCTCGGCTTTGGGGCTCGATCGCGAGGAAAGTTGAAGTTAGTTTAGCGCGCCGCTGCGCCGTAAAGCTCTTTGTTGAAGCCGTCTTTTTCCAATTCCTGTATCAGGCTGTTGTCGATGAAGCCATCCAAGTTCAGCGTTGCCGCCTGAGCGCTCAAGTCGGGGATCGTGCTCAGCGCGGAAGTTAAAACACTCCGATTCACCGACGGTATCCATTCGAAGATTTCTTTGTAGACGTCAAGGGTTTTCGCCGCCACTTCCGGATCGGCGACCTTCAAGTATTTGCCGATGCTTCTGATCGGCAGCTCGCGCTCGGTTTTGAGAATTTTGATTCCTTCGATATAGACTTTATAAACGACTTCAGCAATTCGCGTTTACCGCGCAGCGCACTTCGGCTGGTGACGATGCCTTGGGTTGGATAGTTGAAAGCGAGCTTGCGCATATCGATGAGCGTGGTGTAGCCCAACCGTTCGAGTTGAAACATCTGGTCCACCTGGACCACCACGCCGTCGACGTATCCCGCCGTGAGCGCGGCGACGCGCTCGCCTGAACCGCCGAGCTGGAGCGCGATCAGATCGCGGCCTGGGATCAGCTTGTGCGGCGTGAGCGCGTCGCCGAGGGCAAAGTCGGTGAGCGAGCCAAAGCGGCTGATGCCGACGCACTTGCCTTTGAGATCTTGCGGCGTGCGGATCTTCGGCGCGACTATGAGCATGTAATTTAGGCGCTCGATGCCGCCGGCGATGACCGCGAGATCGGCGCCTTTGTGCCACGCCACGATTGCCATTGCCGGGCTCAAGCTCGCCGCCGCGACTTCGCCGGCGACCATGGTTTGAACGATCAAAGAGCCGCCGGGAATGTAGATCAATTGTTCATCCAAACGATGCTTCTTAAACAGTCCCGCGCCGACGCCGATGTAGATCGGCAGTTGCGATCCGGCAATCGACACATGGGCGAGCTTGAAAGTCTGCGCCGGCGCGGTAGACGGTTAGCAGCACAATAAAGGCGAGTGTTGGGATGCTAAGGTGTTTCATCTTGGCGGCAAATCATTAAGCGCTCGCATAGGTAACATGGCGAACTTTAGAGCGTCAAGCCCAAAGCGATTCATAGACGCGAATTATCGGCTTGATTTCAGCGCGCGCCAATACTATACACTCGAACACTCTTTTCCGCGCTAACTAAAGACTATTTTTGAGTCGATACTTGTATGCAATGTTTCCATTGCAAAAGCGAAAACCCAGTCGAAGCCAAGTTTTGCGATCAATGCGGCGAGCGGCTTGACTGGAAATGTTCGGACTGCGGCGAAACTAACCGGACGAGCGCCAGGTTCTGTAAAAAATGCGGACAGCGATTGGAAATCGGTTTGCCGCTGGCTGGAGAGGCGGTCAAGCCTTCAGCCAAAAACCTAGACGTGCCGAAACATCTGGCGGAGAAAATCCTCGCATCGAGACGCTTCATCGAAGGCGAACGCAAACAGGTCACCGTTTTGTTTGCCGACATCAAACGCGCGTCGAGCCTGATTGAGAGACTCGATCCGGAAGAGGTTCGCAGGCACATCGATCCGTTGCTCAATATCATGATCGATGCCGTGCATCGTTACGAAGGCACGGTGAACCAAGTTTTGGGCGACGGAATCATGGCTCTGTTCGGTGTGCCCTTGGCACATGAAGATCACGCCGTGCGCTCCTGTTATGCGGCCCTAGCCATGCAAGAGGAGGTGCGGCGTCATCTTGGCGAGCTGGGTCAAGCGGATGAGACCGGGATCAAGATCGGTATCAACTCCGGTGAAGTCGTGGTTCGTTCCATCAGTAACGACCTCAATTTCGATTACTCCGCTCTCGGCCACACAACTCATCTTGCGGCGCGAATGGAGGAACTTGCGGCGCCGGGCGCCATTTTACTTACAGCCGCCAGCGCACGCGAGGTTGAAGGCTTCGTCGAGTTGAAAACTTTGCCAGCCGTAGAGGCCAAAGGGGTTTCGCAGCCGGTGGCTGTCTTTGAGCTGGTTGGCGCTACTTCCGCCCGCACGCGACTCCAGGCCGCGGCGCGCCGCGGCCTTACACCCTTTGTCGGACGACAGGCTGAGATAGAACTCTTCCAACGACTGGTCGAAAAAGCTGGCAGCGGCGGCGGCCAGATCCTCGCCATGTTAGGTGAGGCTGGCATGGGAAAGTCACGCCTGGTCCACGAGTTTACGCAAAACTATTTACCGCCGGATTGGCGCGTCGTCGAGGCAACATCTGTCTCCTACGACAAGGCGACCGCTTATTTCCCGGTGATCGATTTGTTGCGCCGTTACTTCTCAGTGTCCGAGGGACAGACTATTGAAACCGTCCAGGCAAAGGTCGCGGAGATGGTTTTAAAGTTGGACGTAACGCTGACCGATACCATTGCGCCGATCCTGACGTTGCTCGACGCATTGCCGCAGCGGGATCGCAACCGGACCACCGGGCGGTCATCCTGCCTAGAGCAACATTCGCAGGTCGTCGAGGCGATATCGAGGTTTAACGACATGGAGCCACAGCAACGGCGGCGCCATACTCTGGACGGCTTAAAGCGAATTTTAATGCGCGAAAGCCAAGAGCAGCCTTTGCTGCTGGTGTTTGAAGACCTCCAGTGGATCGACAACGAGACCCAAGCGTTTTTGGACAGCTTGGCGGACAGTTTGCCAACGGCGCGAATGCTACTCCTGGTCAATTATCGACTTGGATACAAGCACGCGTGGGCGGATAAATCCTCTTACAGCCAGTTTCGCGTGAACCCGTTGCCGCCCACCGGCGCGGACGAGTTGCTGCAATCGTTAGTGGGTCAAAACGAAGAGCTGGCGTCTTTAAAAAATCTTTTAATCGAACGGACGGAGGGTAATCCTTTCTTCATCGAAGCAATTGTCCGCTCGTTGGTTGAAACCGGAATCCTCAGTGGATCGAAAGGAGAGTACCGGCCAGGCCGGAGACTCGACACCATCGGCCTCCCCGCTACAGTGCAGACCGTCTTGGCCGACCGCATCGACCGATTGCCTGTCGAGGAAAAACAACTGCTTCAAACCGCCGCCGTCGTCGGCGTCAATGTTCCGTTGCGCTTGCTGCGCGCCGTGGCCGGGTTGGCCGACGACGAACTCTACCGTTGCTTGAAGAGCTTGCAGACTGGAGAGTTTCTCTATGAGACCAAGCTCTTTCCCGAACTGGAGTATTCCTTTACGCATGCTCTGACCAACGAGGTGACCTACGGTGCGCTGCTTCACGGACAGCGGACCGCTCTGCATGCGCGCATCGTCGGCGCGCTTGAAGATATCGCTGGCAATCGGCCAGAGGATTGTGTGGAAGCGCTCGCGCACCATGCGTTGCGCGGCGAGCTGTGGGAGAAAGCCATCGAGTATCAAAGGCAGGCTGGTAACAAAGCCATGTCACGATCGGCTTTCTCAGAGGCGTTGTCGAGTTACCAGCGGGCGTTCGAGGCGCTCAATCAACTTGCCGAGTCTCGCGATAAAGTCGAAATGCAGATTGATCTACACCTCGACTGCCGTAATGTACTCTTCTTGATCGGGGATCTAACCCGGGTCGCCGAACATTTGCATCGAGCGGAGATCCTCGCGCAGTCTCTGGGCGATCAGCAGAGAATGGCACGCGTGCTAAATTTTCTGAATAGTTATTACGGTTTGGTCGGTGATCCACAACGCGCCATCGAAATTGGTCAGCGCACCTTGGCCCTCACGACAGTCAACGAGGATGCCGCCCTGGGCGCCGTGACATACTATTATCTCGGCGTAGCCTATAAGCAGACGGGCCAGTACCGCCAGGCGATCGACGTTCTTAAGCGCGGTATCCGAAGTATCGACGGCGACCTGCGCAATGAACGCTTCGGTACCGCTGCCGTGCTTTCGGTAACTTGTCGGAGCCACTTAGTGCAATGCTTGACCGCAGTCGGCCAGTTCAGCGAAGGCATCCGGTTGGGCGAGGAAGGGATTCAAATCGCCGAGGAGGCCAATCATCCGGCGAGTCTTATACACATGACATGTAGTTTGGGTGCCTTGTATCTAATGAAAGGTGACCTCGGGCAAGCCATTTCAGTGCTCGAACGCGGTCTGCAAGTCTGCCAGTCTGCCAATGTACCCGTTTACCTGCCGTTAGTTTTCTCGCGTTTGGGTTGCGCTTATGCGCATTGCGGACGGATCTCAGAGGCCATCCCTTATTTAGAGCAAGGGGTTGAGGATATCGAGTCTACGGGAAGAGCATCCTTCTTGTCGCTCAGCACCGTCTGGCTGGGTGAAGGGTATTTACTGGCCGGTCGTGTGGCTGAGGCCCGCGCGTGTACTGAACGCGCGCTTGAATTATCTAGGACGCACAAGGAGAGGGGACATGAGGCGTGGGGGCTCAAGCTGCTTGGCGACATCGCCTTACATCACACACCGGCAAAAACTGACGAGGCCGAGAGCTGCTACCGGCGCGCTTTTGCGCTGAGCATTGAGCTCGCAATGCGGCCGCTCGAGGCCCACTGTCGTTTTGCCCTTAGTCGCGCCGACGCCGTTATCGGAGTGGCGGCACCGGGCCGCGATGAACTCCGTGCCGCTGCCGACCTCTATCGTGCGATGGAGATGACGCATTGGCTGCCTGGGGTGGACCAGGCGCTAGAAAATGTTTCTGTTTGATGATGGGCCGCAAAGTTCGGAAAGGAGAACTGCCGAAGTGGATGTCTTTTCTGAAGTTCAGTCGACGGGTCGGACCGGCGACGCCCGCCGTATACAGCCAGTCAATCCGTTCGTGGAGTTCAACAAAGCGGATATCGAGACTGCTATCAGCGATCGTTTCGAGCGCCAAGCGCGCGCATATCCCAGTCGAATTGCGGTTAAGACGCAAAGCCGAAGACTGACCTACGATGAGCTGAATAGGGCCGCGAATCGAGTGGCCCATACGATTCTAGCGCTCTGCGGCAAAGCTAACGAACCCATTGTGCTGCTGTTCAAGCAGGGGGCGTCAATGATCACGGCGATTCTGGGAGGTCTCAAGGCTGGTAAAATTTGCGCCCCGTTGGACTACACTCTGCGGCGCGCCAGAGCGAGCCAAATTCTGCGCCATATCGGCGCTGGGCTCATCCTTACCGACGGCGAAAGTTTCTTCCTTGCTCAGGAGTGGGGCTTGGAGCCGTCGAAAGTTTTAAACCTCGACAATTTGGCCGGCGCTTTGTCGGAGGACAATCCAGGTCTGTCAATTTCGCCGGACGACCTGGCCTATATCAATTATACTTCCGGCTCAACTGGCGAACCCAAAGGTGTGGTGTGGAACCATCGCAGCGAACTTTACAGCACCATGCTCAGGATCAATACTTTGCACGTATCGATCGACGATCGGATCAGCCTGTTGCGTTCCAGCAATGTCGGCGCGACGCGCGATACTTTTCTGGCGTTGCTGAGCGGCGCGACGCTACTGCCGCTGGAACTCAAGGAAGCGGGTCTATCGACTCTGGGAAATTGGTTGATTGCGGAAGAAATATCCATCTTCAGTTGTGTCGCGACGGTCTTCCGTCACATGGTGAAAAGTCTCACCGGGAGAGAAACGTTTCCGAAAATTCGTCTGGTTCACATCGGCGGCGAGCCGCTCGCTAAATCGGACGTCGAGCTGTACAAGAAATATTTTTCCGACCGATGCCTGTTCGCCAGCAGATTTGGCATGAGCGAAACCCCGACGATCAGTTACTACTTCATCGATAAACAAACCGAGATTGCCGACGACCGAGTGCCGGTGGGTTACCCGCTCGAGGGCAACGAAGTTCAGTTGTTGGACGACGACGGCAAAGCGCCGGCGGCGAACAGCGTCGGCGAAATCGTCGTCAAGAGCGAGTACCTTGCCCATGGCTATTGGCGCCAGCCGGAACTTACTCGTGAAAAGTTCCGCGCCGATCCCGCCGGCGGCAACGCGCGCGTTTATCGTACCGGAGATCTCGGTTACCTGCGGCCCGACGGCTGCCTGGTGCATATGGGGCGAAAAGATTTTCAGACCAAGATCAGAGGCCATAGAGTGGAAGTCTCGGAAGTAGAGATGGCGCTGCTTGGTATCGAAGGCATCAAGCAAGTGGCGGTGGTGGCGCGGGACGATGACGGTGACGGCCGGCGATTGGTCGCTTATGTCATTCCTCAAGAGAGCCGGGCTCTGGCGGTCAGCGCATTGCGCGCGTCGCTGAAAGAAACCCTGCCCAGTTACATGCAACCGTCAGCCTTCGTGATTCTCGACGCTCTGCCGTTGACCGCCAGCGGCAAGGTCGACCGCAGGGCTTTGCCAGCGCCGGCAAGATCGCGGCCGCAAGTCGACGTTGTCTATGCAGCGCCGATAAATTCCGTTGAAAAAGTCCTGGCCAATCTTTGGGCCGAGGTCTTAGGCGTCGCCGAGATAGGCATCGACGACGACTTCTTGCAGCTCGGCGGCGACTCGCTGCTCGGCGCGCGCATCGTGGTTAGCGTGAATGAACGTTTTTCCCCCCAAAGTCCATTGAAGATATTGTTTGAAACCCCCACGGTGGCGCGTTTGGCCGCCTATCTGATCGAGCAGGAGCGGATGCCGGGCGCAGTCGAGAAGATCGCCGAGATTGTCCTGAACGTCGATGCCATGTCGGCCGATGAAATACGCGACGCCCTCGACGAGAAGTGAAGCATAAAATTATGCGATGCTCGTCTTGCAATTCGCTAAACCTAGCCGATGCGATCTTTTGCGATGGCTGCGGCGCACGGCTCGAAGCGAAATGTCCGAGCTGTGGAGAACCCAACCGGCGCGCCGCCAAGTTTTGCCGCAACTGCGGCGGGCGCCTCGCCGCCGCGGGCGATGAACCGACTGAAGTAGCGCGCCCATCCCAAGCGGCAGAAATTGCCGACCGAATGCCCGCGTCTTCGCGCTTCAGCGAAGGGGAGCGCAAACGGGTCACCGTGCTGTTAGCCGATATCCGCGGCTCGACGAGCTTGATCGAAAAGCTCGACCCGGAAGAAGTGCGTAAACATTTCGATCCGGTGCTGCGCATCATGATGGACGCGGTGCACCGTTACGGCGGCACCGTCAATCAGGTTTTGGGCGACGGCGTCATGGCGCTGTTTGGCGCGCCCTTGGCGTATCAGGATCATGCGCTGCGCGCCTGCTACGCCGCGCTGGCGATGCAAGCCGAGATGCGCCGCTTGGCCGAGCGCGCCGCGGCGGAAAAGCGCGGCGCGATTCGTATCGGCGTCGGCATCAATTCGGGCGAGGTTGTGGTGCGTTCGCTCACCAACGATCTCAACATCGACTATTCCGCCTTGGGCGACACCACCCATATCGCGGCGCGCATGGAAGAGCATGCGCCGGCGGGCGCCATCATGCTCACGGCGGCGACCCTGCGCGAGGTGGAAGGCTACGTCGAGGTGAAATCGCTCGGCGCCCTGCAGGTCAAAGGGTTTTCCAACGCCATTGACGCCTTTGAGTTGACCGGCGCGACGGCGGCGCGCAACCGCTTACAAGCGGCGGCGGCGCAGGGTCTGTCGCGTTTTGTCGGGCGCGCGGCGGAAATCAATCTCATGCGCCAAACGCTGACGCGGAGCGCCGCCGGGGGCGGCCAAGTCTTGGCCGTGGTCGGCGAAGCGGGCATGGGAAAGTCTCGGCTGGTGCAACAATTTCGCGACGATGAGGTGCCGGCCGAGTGGCGCGTGTTGGAAGCGCCGTCGGTATCCTACGGCAAGGCGACGCTGTATTTGCCGGTGATTAGTTTGTTGCGCGATTATTTTTCTCTGGCGCAATCGGACCGCCCCGACATCGTGTGGCGCAAAGTCGCCGAGCAAGCATTGCAATTGAATCCCGCTCTGAGCGACGCGATCGCGCCGATATTGAGTTTGTTAGACGCTTTGCCCAACGCTCAGGGCGATGGCGTGGAGCCGCCATTGGGCGCTGAGATTGCGCGCTTTACCGCGCTGGAGCCCCAAGAACGGCGGCGCCGTACTTTCTCTGCTTTGACCCGGCTGTTCTTGAGCGAGAGTCAAAAGCAGCCGCTACTTTTGATCTTCGAAGATCTCCACTGGATCGACAGCGAAACCCATGAATTTCTCGATGCGCTGGTGGAGCAACTGGAACAGGGGCGAATTTTTCTGCTGGTCAACTACCGGCCCGGATTCAGCCATAGCTGGGCCGATCGGGATGACTATACGCGCTTGCGTTTGAATCCGCTGGCGCCCACCGGCGCCGATGAGTTGCTCGATTCGCTATTGGGCGGCGACGGCGAAATGGCATCGCTCAAAGCGATCCTGATCAAGCGCACCGAAGGCAACCCGTTTTTTCTCGAAGAAAGCGTTCGTTCGTTGGCCGAAGCCGGCGTGTTGATCGGCGCGCGTGGCGACTATCGCGCCGCGGTGCGCATCGAGAGCGTGCGCATCCCCAACAAGGTTCAGACCGTGCTGGCGGAACGCATCGACCGCTTGGGGCGGGCGGAAAAACAGTTGCTGCAAATCGCCGCGGTGATCGGCGTGGTGGTGCCGCTGCGTTTGCTGCGCGCGGTGGCCGGCTTGGCCGAGGAAGAGTTGCACGCGCTGTTGGCCAATCTGCAAGGCGCCGAGTTTCTCTATGAGAGTAATTTGTTTCCCGAGTTGGAGTACAAGTTTACCCACGCTCTGAGCAACGAGGTGGCCTATGGCGCATTATTGAACGAGCGCAGGGCTGATCTCCACGCGCAGATCTTCCATGCGCTTGAAACCGCGGCGGGTGAAAAGGTGCACGAGGATGTGGAAACCCTTGCGCATCATGCTTTCAGAGGCGAGCTGTGGGAAAAAGCCGCCGTGTATCTGAATCAGGCCGCAACCAAAGCGCTGACTCACTCGGCTTTCGGCGAGGCTCTGGCGAGCTACGAACGCGCCTTCGAAGCGCTCGCGCATCTACCTGAAACGCAAGCAAGATCGGAACAACAAATCGATCTGCACCTCGACTGCCGCAATGTGTTATTTCTGCGCGGCGATCTGGGGCGCGTGGGAGAGCAACTGGCGCAAGCAGAAGCGCTCGCCGAACGGATCGGTGACGGGCGACGCTTGGCCCGGGTGCTAAATTTTCAAAATAGTTATTACGGTTTGATCGGCGATCCGCAACGGGCCATCGAAGCCGGCCAGCGCGCAGTAGCTTTGCCCGCAACCGATCAGGACACCGCTCTGCGCGCGGTCACAAGTTACTACACCGGCGTTGCCTACAACAAGGTCGGCCAATATGACCGTGCCGCAGTGATTTTACGCAGCGGCATGCAGAGCATCGAAGGCGAACTCAAATACGAACAGTTAGGGACAGCCGCGATTCTCTCGGTGATTTTTCGCAGCCATCTTTCGCAATCCCTGGCGATGACCGGTGATTTTTACGAAGGCCTGGCGCGGGGCGCCGAGGGCGTGCAAATCGCCGATGAAGCGAACCATCCGGTCAGCCAGATTCACGTCAATTCGAGTCTCGGCTTTCTCTATGTCTTCAAGGGCGATTACCACGAAGCGATCCCGATC
>Ga0137461_1000074_pt1 | contig 20273 bp, 14 predicted proteins | sample EasRivERMGT746_2_FD_104650 | JGI IMG/M metagenome (GOLD analysis project Ga0137461, IMG submission 104650) | Soil microbial communities from meander-bound floodplain in the East River, Colorado, USA - East River MetaG ERMGT746_2 | ecosystem: Environmental > Terrestrial > Soil > Floodplain ... | reverse complement strand
CAGAATGCTGAACTTGATATGGACTGGAAGCGGCACCTTTCATTAATATTTAAAGAAGGATTGAACAATTCACTTAAACATTCAAACTGTCACAGGGTCTCAATCGATTCAAAATTTGAGAATGATGAATTTGAAATAATTCTGGAAGATGACGGTAACGGATTTGACGTTAACAATCTTATGACCGGAAATGGATTAAGCAACATGAAAAAAAGAGCTGAATATATTAATGCAAAATTCGATATAGAATCACAGCCGGGAAACGGAACCAAAATTTCTGTTAAAGGAAAGTTTCCGATTAAATCACTAAATTATAATTAGATAATGCAGACACTTAATAAAATTTTTGAAAAGGGAGATTATTCTAATCCACGGAGAGTGATGCGGAAAAACGAAATTGCCCGGGTTGTAATTGTTGAAGATGATACTCTGATCAGGGAAAGTATTGTCACCTTGCTGAATGATGACGAGAAATTCCTTTGCATTGCTGATTATGGCAACTGTGAAGATGCAATAAAGCATCTATCCAAAGATGATCCGCGGATAATACTAATGGATATCGGGCTGCCGGGAATTTCCGGTATCGAAGGCATCAAAAGAATTAAATCGGTTTATCCGAAAATTGATTTAATTGCAGTAACTGTTCACGATGATGATGAAAAAGTTTTTAACGCATTATGCGCCGGAGCCAGCGGATATTTAACAAAAAATATTTCGCCGCAAAAACTGATTGATGCACTAAATGAAGTATTGGACGGCGGTGCACCAATGAGCACAAATATTGCCCGCAGAGTAATCAGCTCATTTAGAAGAAACACTCAATCTCCACTCACATCAAGAGAAACAGAAGTTCTTCAGAAACTGGCACGGGGTAAAAGCTATACGATGATTGCCGAAGATCTTTTTATTAATAAAGAAACAGTGAGAACTCACATAAAAAATATTTATCAGAAACTGAAAGTCAACTCAAAAGCTGCAGCAATTGATCGTGCAACAAAAGACAGGTTAATCTGATCTTTTTTGTTATTCCTTCCTGAATTCTTCTGACAACTTTAAAAAATCCCCCAATCTGTAGTATGCTATTTAATGGCTATTATTTCTAAAATATTATCAGAAAACTAAATTATAATTTTCAATCAACCAGATGAGAGGTGTAAAATGAATTTATTAAATCACAATTTCGGATCAGCGGAATTATTTTTTATCAGAGGATTATTAATCATTTTTCTTTGGGGATTATTCTGCGGTTACCTGTTTGCTCAGACATTTGTAAAAGTAACTGATACAAATAATCCTGTTGTAACAACATCAACCGATCCAAATTACTCTGGCTCGGCGTGGATTGATTTTGATGATGATGGATTGATAGATCTTTACACAACTAAAAATTTTCTTTTCAGAAATCTTGGCAACGGAAATTTTGAGAGAGTGACAGACTTCCAGCATCAAAGCGCTAATCAACTTGGCAATGGAACAAGCTGGGCAGATTTTGATAACGATGGTGATATTGATCTCTTTCTTTCGGGTAATCCCTCTTTGGTTTACAGAAATGATGGAATCGGAAATTTTGAGGCGGTTGATCAAAGTCCGTTGGGAACTAACGATGATAATCGCGGCTGGACGGGTGCCTGGGCAGATTACGATAATGATGGTTTTGCTGATTTGATAATCGCACATCCGAGAGGTTTTCTTGGAGCGCCGAGTATCCCAAACCGTTTTTTTAAAAGTAATGGTGACGGAAGATTTACACAGATAGATACTTTCGAGTTCACAACTGTTCTGGCTCCATATACTGTAACAACCTGGTCGGACTATGATCTGGATGGTGATATTGATTTATTTATCGGAAGCGGTCTTGCAGGTACTGCAGCATTGGATTTTCTTTATGATAACACTTTAAATCAAACAGGAACTGCTGACTTTGAAAGAATCACAACAAACCCGATTGGTACAGATTTACAGGATGGACAGGTTTGGAACTGGATTGATCATGATAATGACGGCGACCTCGATGCTATGCTAACGAATTATGGCGGTGCACCTAACAGGTTCTACAAAAATAATAATGGAACTTATGTACAACTTTCAAATAGTTTAACTGTAAATGGTAATTATCTCGGAAACACCTGGGGTGATATTGATAATGATGGTGATCTTGATGTTATTTTAACTCACGAAGGAGCTGCACAAATTTTTATTAACGAAGGTAATGATATCTTTACTCAGCAAAGTATTTTTGATGGAGGTGCACGAAGTGCCAGCCTTGCAGATTACGATAACGATGGCGACCTTGATTTGTTTATTTCTGGTTCCGGCGGAGTTAAAGGTTTGTATGAAAATACAACTTCAAATGGAAACAACTGGATAATTTTTTCTCTTGAAGGTACAGTTTCAAACAAATCTGCGATTGGAACAAAAGTGAAATTAAAATCATCAATAAATGGAATTCCTGTCTGGCAAATGAGGGAAATTTCTACTCAGAATAATTTTAACGGACACAACAGTTTGTCTGTACACTTCGGATTAGGAAATGCTGCTGTAATTGATTCCTTAATAATTCAATGGCCATCGGGACAATCAAAAGTCCTAACAAATATTGCAATAAATAATTTTTACACTGAGGTTGAAGAATTCCCCACAGCATATCTGAGAACAAATTTTACCGCAAATGAAATTGAGGGACAAGAACCTCTTGCAATTCAATTTACTGATATGTCATTAACCGATCCTGATTTTCCAATTACTGCATGGCAATGGGATTTTAATAATGATGGAATTATCGATGCAACAAACCAAAACCCGTCATTTGAGTATACCAACGCCGGAATTTATACCGTTACATTGGTTACGTCAAACGGATCTTCAACGGATACATTGACCAGAACAGATTATATTACTGTTATAATTACCGGGATTGAAAATGATGGTGGTAATATCCCGGATCAGTTTGAATTATTCCAGAATTATCCGAATCCTTTTAATCCTTCAACAACTATTAAGTTTTCGGTTGCTGATGAGACAAATATTGCAATAAAAGTATACAACATGCTCGGCAGTGAAGTAGCAACACTTGTGAATGAGAAAAAAACACCGGGATTTTACGAACTAAATTTTGGGGGTGAAAATCTGCCCTCCGGATTCTATGTTTACCGGTTAGAAGCTGGCAGCTACTCTTCCTCAAAGAAAATGCTGCTGGTTAAGTAACCCATTTTTGAAAACCTTGCTGTATAAATGAGAGTTTGGTGTCGTGCCACCCGTGATTCCTTACTTTCAGCAGCAGGGTTTTTTATTTTTAAATTTCAGAATAAACCTGTCTTTTAAAAGTTCAGTGCCTGCTTCTTTTTGATTATCCTGTAAAATCATTTTTTAATTAACTATTTTAAAATCAATGAATAGATTAATTAAAATATTTCATCACATCCTTTTTGTTTTTCTAATTACACAATTAAACATTTCAATCTTAGCTCAGTCAAAAGAATCCGGTTTAGATAAAACTTTAAATTCAATTTCATCAGATAACATATCACGTCATGTTCATTTTTTGGCAAGCGACAGTTTAGAAGGTAGAGGAACTGGTCAGCCAGGCGGAAACCTTGCTGCAAAATATCTGGAATCAGAATTCGGTAAGATGGGATTAAAACCAACCGGTAATGATAATTCGTATTACCAGTATATACCGATGCATTCTTCAATTCCACTTCGTTCCTCTCAACTTGATATTTTTATCGGTGATGATAAAATTCCGTTCTTTCTGGGAGAAGATTATCTGCTGTTCACATCAGGTGAGCAAACTTATTTACCAATGCCAGTAAATATGGTTTTCGCAGGCTACGGAATTCACGCACCTGAATTTGATTATAACGATTATCATTCAATTAATGTTGAAGGAAAAATTGTTGTTTATATTGAAGGTGAACCGGAATCGGAAGATCCGGATTATTTTTCTGGACAAGTGCCAACAATTTACAGTCTGCCGGAATCCAAACAGCGGTTAGCTTTTGCAAAAGGTGCTGCCGGAAGCATTATGATTCCATCCGAGATTTATAAATACTCACTAAACTGGCAAACGCTGCACCATCAGTTTTCATTTGAGGATGTTGTACTTGCTTACACAGTATCAAGCAGTTTTAATATTAAAATAAATCCAATCGCTACAGAAATATTATTTAGTGAATTAGGATATAATATAGATGAAATCTATGAAATGCATCGCAGCGGAAGAATGAAAAGCTTTGCTCTTGAATCAAAATTATCTTTCAAAGGAACGTTCAGAGAAAGGGATTTTTTGTCCGCCAATGTCATTGGAATGATTCCGGGTAGTGATTCAAAACAAATGGACAGCTATTTAATTGTTTCGGCACATTACGATCATTTGGGAATCGGACCGGCCATTGATGGTGATTCAATTTATAACGGCGTACTTGATAATGCCATTGGAACTGCAGTAATGCTGGAAATCGCTCGTTCAATTATTGAAGATGAAATAAAACCCGCGAGATCAATTATTTTTATTGCAACTACAGGTGAGGAAAAAGGGTTGCTTGGTTCTGCCTACTATGTTCAAAATCCTGTGAAGCCTCTTCATAAAACTATAGCCAATATTAATATTGATGGAATTGCCTTGTTTAACGATTTTACAAGCATGGTTGGAGTTGGTTCTGAGCATTCGACTCTAAAAAATTATTTGATAGCTGCTCTTGATAAATTTGGACTGAGGATTTCAAAAATTCCTGATGAATTTTACCAGTTCGATGCATTCAACAAATCTGACCAGGTTATGTTCGCAACAGCAGGGATACCATCAATTCTTGTTCTGGAAGGCCCTGACAATAAACATTTGACTTATGATGAAGTAATAAATGGAATGATTGATTATAATATTTATCACTATCACAAACCCTCTGATGACTTAAACAATATTGTCATTGATTATGAAGCTGCCGGACAACACGCTGAAGTATTAAAAGAATTAATTCTTTCAATTGCAAATTCAAATGAAGAACCGGAATGGAATGAAGGATCTTCCTACATCAATGCAAGACTAAGATCTATCGCAGAAAAAAGATGATACAAAATATTTTTGCTAAAAAATTTATCTTACTCTTAAACCCGCCTTTGGCGAGGCTCGCCATTGGCGGCTCACTCTTACTCTTCATTTCATCCTGCAGTTTCCAGCCGTCCGATTCAACAACAATAAAGATAAAAGGCTCAGACACGATGTTCAGATTGACTGAAAGATTAGCTGAAGAATTTATGAAACAGAATCCCGGAATTTCTGTTTATGTTGAAGGAGGAGGAACGGCAACTGGAATAAATGCATTGATAAAAGATGAGATTGATATCTGCACAGCATCAAGACCCCTTGAACCTCAGGAAGCAAAATTGCTGGCTGATTACTATCAATCGCTTGCAATGGTTTATCTTGTTGCAAAAGACGCATTGAGCATTTATGTGAATAAATACAACCCGGTTAAATATTTAACACTCGAACAAATCAAAAATATTTATCAATGCAAAATCAAAAACTGGAAAGAGATTGGAGGAAAGGATCTTCTGATTATTCCGGTTTCAAGAAATCCAAACTCAGGTACATATTTGTATTTCAAAGATCATGTTTTGCTTGGTGAAGATTATTGCGAGGAAATTTTAATTCAGCCAACTACTGAAAGTATTATTGATTTTGTCAGGTTGAATGAAAACGCAATCGGATACGGAGCTGGTGCTTTGGCGGAAGATGTTTTTAATGCTTTTGTTGATGATGTTGCTCCGACGGAAGAAAATGCAAGGAACGATACTTATCCAATTACCAGATATTTACATTTTTTTACCAGAAAGAATCCCGGTGGAGTCGTAAAAAAATTTATTGACTGGACATTAAAACCGGAAGGACAAAAAGTTGTGAAGCAAACAGGATTTATTCCGCTATGGCAAATTCCGGAAGAATAAAATTTTTAGCTTCTTTGTATAATTGATTCTTACTTTTTACTTTTTACCACTTGCAAAATTTGAATTCCCTCCCCTTTTGGCTAAATTTGGCTTCAATTTTCGATTATTTTATAAAGATTTATGCGTTATCCTCATTCAGAAATAGAATCAAAATGGCAAAAGTTCTGGGAAGAAAATCAGGTTTATAAGACTGATTTTTCAAAGACCGAGAAAAAACTTTATCACCTGAATATGTTTTTATATCCTTCAGGTTCAAAACTTCACACTGGACATTGGTATCACTATGGGCCTTCAGATAGCTGGAGCCGTTTTAAAAAACTAAAAGGTTTTAACGTCTTCGAACCGATGGGTTATGATGCTTTCGGTCTTCCTGCAGAAAACTATGCAATCAAAACAGGAATTCATCCGAAGGACAGCACTTTAAAAAATATTGCTGACATACGTGAACAATTGAAAAAGATGGGATGTATGTATGACTGGCAGGCGGAACTGATGACTTGTTCGCCCGAATATTACAAATGGAATCAGTGGCTTTTTCTTCAGCTTTATAAAAAAAGATTGGCTTACAGAAAAAAAGCTCCGGTCAACTGGTGTCCGAATGATCAAACTGTACTTGCAAATGAACAGGTGCTTGCAGACGGAACTTGCGAAAGATGCGGAACGATAGTTATTCAGAAAAATCTTTTTCAATGGTTTTTTAAAATCACTGATTATGCTGAAGAATTACTGACCGGGCTTGATAAAATTAAATGGCCGGAAAAAACAAAACTGATGCAGCGTAACTGGATAGGCAAAAGTGTTGGTGCTGAAGTTAATTTTAAATTGGAATGCGTTAATGAATCGATAAAAGTTTTTACAACAAGACCTGATACAATTTTCGGTGCAACTTATATAGTTCTCGCACCTGAACATCCGCTCGTTGATAAAATCACAACTGATGAATTCAAATCCAAAGTTGATGAATACAAAGATTCAATTAAATCATTGACAGAGATTGAAAGAACTTCCACTGTAAAAGAAAAAACGGGCGTGTTTACAGGTGCTTATGCAATCAATCCGGTAAACAATAAAAAAATTCCTATCTGGATTGCTGATTATGTTTTAATAACGTACGGTACTGGTGCGATAATGGCTGTGCCCGGGCAGGATGAAAGAGACTGGGAGTTTGCAGAAAAATTTAATCTGCCGATTTTAAGAACAGTTCAGCCTGATAAAGATTTTAATGGAAAAGCTTTTCTTGGTGATGGTCCTGCTAACAATAGTGATTTTCTAAACGGGCTTTATGTCGAAGATGCTAAGAAAAAAATTATTGAATGGCTGGAACAAAAAGGAATTGGCAAAGCAACAATTAATTACCGTTTAAGAGACTGGCTGATTTCACGACAAAGATATTGGGGAACACCAATTCCGATTATTCATTGCGAGAAATGCGGTGAAGTTGCAGTAAGCGAAGACGAACTGCCGGTTGAACTTCCATACGATGTTGATTTTAAACTCGGCGGTGAATCGCCTCTTTCACGAAATGAAAAATATATAAATGTGAATTGTCCGAACTGCGGAAGCAAAGCAAAACGTGACCCGGATACAATGGATACTTTTGTTGATTCATCGTGGTATTATTTCAGATTTCTGAATCCAAATTTTAATGAAGCAATATTTGATAAAAAGATTGCGGATAAATGGATCCCGGTTGATCAATATGTTGGCGGAGCTGAACACGCAACAATGCATCTGCTTTATTCAAGATTCATTCATAAATTTCTGCGTGATATTGGATTGACAAACAGTAATGAGCCGTTTCAAAATCTTCTTCACCAGGGAACAATCACAAATGCCGGTGCAAAGATGTCGAAGTCAAAGGGCAATGTTGTTAACCCTGATATGCTCACTGAAAAATATGGTTCAGATGTTTTCAGACTTTACCTGATGTTTATGGGTCCTTATGAAATGGGTGGTGATTGGAGTGATAAAGGTATTTCGGGAACTGACAGATTTGTTGACCGGATTTATGATCTATTCAATAATCATAAAAATATTTTAAAGGAAGTTAGTTCGAAAGAAAAGTATGACTTGAATTCACTTTCCGAAACAGAAAAATTTGTCTACAGGAAAACAAACCAGACCTTGAATAAAGTTGATGAAGAGATTGAACATTTCCGGTTCAACACTTCAATTGCAGCAATGATGGAATTGCTCAACAATCTTAAAGATCTTCAATACTGCACAAAGGAAATTCAATCGTATGTATTGAAAAGATTAGCAGTGATGACTGCATCCTTGGCTCCTCATCTTGCTGAAGAATGCTGGCAGATTTTGGGAAATGAAAAATCGCTTTTCGAAAATCCGGTCTGGTTTAGTGCTGATCCTGAAGCGCTCACGGAAGAAACAATCAGTATAGCAGTTCAGGTAAACGGAAAACTCCGCAGCACGATTGAAATTCCGGCAGACAGTTTACAAGATGAAGTTAAGCCATTGGTGTTCTCTGATGAAAAAGTTACTAAGTTCACTGAAGGAAAAACAATCGTTAAAGAGATCTTCGTAAAAAATAAAATTTATAATATTGTAGTGAAATAAATCACAATAGAACACAGATAACACTGATTTGACGGATTGTCGCGGATTAAATCTGTTTAATCCGTGTCATCCGTGTTCTATTCCATAAGAGGAAAAAGATGTTAGATTTAAAATTTATCCGTGAAAATCCTGAACTCGTAAAGCAGGGCATCAAAAATAAAAATGAAAAAGATACGGTTGATGATGTCCTGAAACTTGATGAGGAGAGACGTTCCTTAATAATCAAGACAGATGAACTCAAAGCGAAACGAAACGAAGTTTCTTCCAAAGTTCCGCAGATGAAAAAAGCCGGAGAAGATGTAACCGGAGTTTTAGCAGAGATGAAACAGGTTTCCGATCAAATAACAGAGCTTGATGCAAAACTAAAAAACGTTGAAGATGAAGTAGAAAAGCTTTTGCTGTTTATTCCGAATATGCCGCATTCTTCAGTGCCTATTGGAAAAACTGCAAATGAAAATGTTGAAATCAGACAATGGCTGCCTGAAGGATTTTCGTTCGATGATAATAAAAAAGCAAAAGATCATGTTGAGTTAGGAAAAAGTCTGGGCATTCTTGATTTTGAAAGAGGCGCAAAAGTTTCAGGTTCCGGTTTTCCTGTTTACATTGGTAAAGGTGCAACACTTGAACGGGCATTGATAAATTTTATGCTTGATGTTCATATTAACAAGCATAATTACAAAGAAATTTTTCCTCCATTCCTGGTTAATAAAGAATCTATGTTTGCAACAGGTCAGCTTCCGAAAATGGCAGATGACATGTACCATATTGAAAAGGATGGCTTGTATCCGATTCCGACTGCAGAAGTGCCAATCACAAATCTTCACCGTGATGAAATGTTGATTGAAAAAGATCTGCCGATAAACTACGTTGGTTATTCAGCTTGTTTCAGAAGAGAAGCCGGTTCCTATGGAAAAGAAGCAAAAGGATTTTTACGCGTCCATCAGTTCAACAAAGTTGAGATGGTGAAAATTGTTAAACCGGAAACTTCTTATGAGGAATTAGAAAATCTTGTTAAAGATGCTGAAGATATTTTGCAGGCTTTAAAAATTCCTTACAGAATATTGATGCTTTGTACCGGTGACCTCAGCTTTAACGCAACAAAGTGTTATGATATTGAAACCTGGTCTCCTGCTGAAAACAAATGGCTTGAAGCTTCTTCCTGCAGTAACTTTGAAGACTTCCAGGCAAGAAGAGCGAACATAAGGTTTAAAAGAGAGACCGGTAAAAAACCAGAGTTCGTGCACACTTTGAACGGTTCTGGTTTAGCCACAAGCCGTCTAATGGTTTCACTGCTTGAAAACTATCAGACTGTTGATGGAACCATAAATATTCCTGAAGTGTTACAGGAATACACTGGATTCGGCGAGATCAAATAATAATCTAACCACTCATAATTTCTGACGTACTGCTTATCAAATCATAATTGTTTAACCACAGATTAAGAGTAAGTTTAAGATTAAAAATTAGAATTACGGTATGAAAAACCTTTTTACACTTAAAAAATATTTTGCAAGATATAAGAAGAAACTCTTTTGGGGATTCATCTTTATAATTCTTTCGAATATCGGAACGGTTTATGTTCCACTCCTTCTTAAGGATTCTATAGATGCACTTCAGAAAACTGTCAGTTCAGATATTTTACTGCAGTATGGTTTAATGATAGTCGGTGCATCCTTGTTTGCGGGTATTTTCAGGTTTATGATTCGCCAGACAATCATCGTTGTGTCAAGGGAGATTGAATACGATTTAAGAGGTGATTTCTGGAAACATATTCAAAATCTTCCGCTTCGATATTTCCAGAATACTTCAACCGGAAATATTATGGCTCATGCAACGAATGATATTAATGCCGTAAGAACTTTTCTTGGTCCTGCAGTTATGTACTCAACTGATACTCTCGTTCGCTTACTCATAGTACTCGGAATTATGTTTTCGCTGAATGTCAGTCTTACAATTTATGCGCTGATTCCCCTGCCGCTTTTATCAATACTGGTTTATAAAGTCGGTAAACTTATACATGAAAAATACACAATCATCCAGGAAAAATTTGCAGAACTGACAACAATGGTTCAGGAGAATTTTTCAGGAATTAGAGTGATAAAATCTTATGTGCGTGAGGACAATGAGATTAAAAAATACGCAGAGAACAGTAAGGATTATCTCCGCAAAAATATGAACCTTGTTCGAATACAGGCTTTGATAATGCCGCTGCTTTTTATGATTACCGGACTATCAATTATTATTGTCATCTGGCTTGGCGGTACAAAAGTAATTCAGGGGACGCTTACTCTTGGTGAAATCACTGCGTTCATTATTTATCTGGGGATTTTAATCTGGCCAATGATAGCATTTGGCTGGGTGATAAATATTATTCAGCAGGCTGAAGCAAGTATGAAACGATTAAATAAAATTTTTGCTGAAGATGTCGAGATTCAGGATCCGCTTGCAACAGATCAATCAGTTAAAAGTATTAAAGGAGAAATTGAATTCCGTAATGTTTCATTCCGTTATAATGAAATGCTGCCCTGGGTTTTAAAAGATATCAATATTAAAATTCCAAAGGGATCAACTCTTGCAATAATGGGATATACCGGATCAGGAAAGACTTCTTTTGTGAATTTAATTCCGAGGTTATATGATGTAACTGATGGAGAAATTCTTGTTGATGGAATGAATATCAAATCACTTCCACTTGACGTACTTCGAACAAATGTCGGAATCGTGCAGCAGGAATCATTTCTTTTTTCTGATACAATAATGAATAATATAGGTTATGGTTTAAAAGAGATAAACAATAACAGGGTTCACCACGTTTCTAAAATTGCAAACTTTGATAAGGATGTCGACTCGTTCCCGGACAAATATGATACAATTGTTGGTGAAAGAGGAATAACATTTTCCGGCGGACAAAAGCAGAGAGCAAGCCTGGCAAGAGCTTTAGCTATCGATCCTAAAATTCTTATCCTCGACGATTCATTTTCATCTGTTGACACTCATACTGAAGAAGAAATTCTCAATAATTTAAAAGAATTTATGAAAGAGCGGACAACCATAATTATAAGTCACAGGATATCCACTGTTAAAGATGCTGATAATATTATTGTTCTTGACAATGGAAAAATTGCTGAAGAAGGAACACACGAAGAGCTTATCGCAACCGGCGGAATTTATGCTGATCTGCATTACAAACAACTACTTGAAAAAGAACTTGAAGAATTAAAATAATTTATGAGCGATTATAAAAGCGAAGATGAAGTATTAGGTAAAGCGTATGATGCAAGGCTGATGAGACGTTTGCTGGGTTACGTTAAACCTTACAAGCATTTTGTCATCTTTGCAATCCTTCTGAATATTTTTGTCGCAGCTCTTGGTCCAATAAGACCTTACTTAACCAAAATTGCTATTGATGATTACATTGTAAATTCAGATTACGATGGTCTGATTCTGATCGGCGTACTGTTATTCGGATCACTTCTGCTTCAAGCTGTTATTCAATATTTCCTGACTTACTTCACTCAATACCTTGGACAAAAAGTTTTGTATGATCTTCGCATGCAAATCTTCAGTCACATCCAAAAACTTGCATTAAGATTTTTTGACCGTACTCCAATCGGCAGACTTGTTACCCGTGCAACCAACGATGTTGAAGCACTAGGTGAGCTTTTTTCATCAGGAATTGTGATGGTATTCAGTGATGTATTCATTATAATCTGGATACTTGCATTTATGTTTTTTATGGATTTCAGTTTATCGCTTGTAACCCTTTCAGTTTTACCTGTGCTCATCTATGGAACATTTTTATTCAGAAAAAAAGCAAGGGAAAGTTATAGAGATGTTAGACTTCACTTAGCAAGATTGAATTCTTACATGCAGGAACATGTTACAGGAATGAGTGTTGTTCAGATATTCAGAAAAGAAAAGGATGAATTCAAAAAGTTTTCAAATATTAATGAAGACTTCAGGACAGTTAACATAAAATCAATTTTTTATTACGCAGTTTTCTATCCGAGTGTTGAACTTCTCAGCTCAATTGCAATCGGATTAATTGTCTGGTACGGAGGTGGAGAAATTATTCAAGGTGCACTTACAGTCGGAGTTTTGTTTGCATTCATTCAATACACAGAAATGTTTTTCAGACCAATCCGTGATCTTTCAGAAAAATATAATATTATGCAGACAGCAATGGCTTCATCAGAAAGAATTTTTAAACTGCTTGACAATCATACAATAATAAAAAATCCAGACAATCCCATCAAACTGAACGGAGTTAAAGGAAAAATCGAATTTCAGAATGTTTGGTTCGCATATAACGGCGATGACTACGTGCTGAAGGATATTTCATTCACAATTAATCCAGGTGAAACAGTTGCAATAGTTGGTCATACAGGTGCAGGCAAGACCAGCATCATAAATATTCTCACAAGATTTTACGATATCAACAAAGGGAAAATCCTGCTTGATGATATCAATATTGAATCGATCGATAAAAGAGATTTACGCAAATATATCTCGATGGTGCTGCAGGATGTGTTTCTTTTTTCCGGCAACATTAAATCAAACATAAATCTTGAAAATGAATTTATTACTGAAGAAAAAATAAAAGAAGCTGCGGCAGTAGTTGGTGCAAATAAATTTATTGATCGGTATGAAAACTCTTACAATGAAGTCGTGAAAGAAAGAGGAGCTACGCTCAGTGTAGGACAAAAGCAATTAATTTCTTTTGCAAGAGCGCTCGCATACAACCCGCAGATATTAATTTTAGATGAAGCAACTTCGAGTGTTGACACTGAAACAGAATTTTTAATTCAGCAGGCAATTGAAAAATTACTTGTTGGAAGGACTGCAATAGTAATTGCTCACAGGTTATCAACTATTCAAAATGCTGATAAAATCATTGTTTTGCATAAGGGAGAAATAAGAGAAACAGGAAATCATCAGGAACTACTTGCAAAACGTGGAATTTATTATAAATTATACCAGTTGCAATATAAAGATCAGGAAATGACCGTCTCTAAAACCTAAAAAACAGGGAAAGTGAAATGCCTCAAATTCAGTTCAGGACATTAGCCCGTCATATCATTGAAGAAGAAAGAAAATTCCCGCACGCAACTGGTGAACTTTCAAGCTTGCTTCACGAACTTTCTTTAGCAGCAAAAGTGATTTCACTTGAAGTAAATAAAGCCGGACTCGTAGATATTCTCGGCTTCACAGGTGATAATAATGTACACGGGGAACAGGTAAAAAAACTTGATATGTATGCTCACGATATGCTGATAAGAGCAATGGATCATGGCGGTCATCTTTGTGTGATGGCTTCTGAGGAAGATGAAGATATAATTCTTATTCCGCCCAAACACAGACTTGGCAAATATGTTTTATTGTTTGATCCTCTTGACGGATCATCCAACATTGATGCGAATGTTAGTATCGGAACAATCTTTTCCATTTACAGACGCATTTCTCCGGATGGCCAGCCGGGAACAATGGAAGATTGCCTCCAGACTGGCGAAAACCAGGTTGCTGCCGGTTATATAATTTATGGATCGAGCACAATTTTTGTTTATAGTGCCGGAACCGGTGTTCATGGATTCACACTTGATCCTGCTTTTGGTGAATTCATTCTTTCGCATCAAAATATTCAGACACCGAAAAAATCAAAAATCTACAGCATCAACGAAGGAAATTATCTTTACTGGCATCCCGGATTGAAGAAATACATTAAATATCTCCAGGAAGAAAACACAGCAGATGGTCGTCCATATTCAAGCAGGTATATCGGATCGATGGTTGCTGACATTCACAGGAATTTATTGTACGGCGGAATTTTTATGTATCCGTCTGATTCAAGAAATCCGAATGGAAAGTTAAGACTTCAATATGAGTGCAACCCGATGGCATTCATACTTGAACAAGCCGGCGGTCGTGCTACGAATGGGAAGCAGAGGATTTTAGAAATTAAACCTGATTCATTACATCAGCGTGTTCCGATATTTATCGGCAGTGAACACGATGTTTTAATGGTAGAAAAATTTATGAAAAAAGAAAAAGCGGCAGCAAAATAATTTTCGAATTAACCGATCCGACTATTTTTTTAATTCCCGGATAGCTGAATCAATTTTCTTTGCAAGCTCTTCAGTGGCAATTCCTTTAATCCGGATCTTTGCACTGTTAAGCAGAATACCGGGTGCATCGCCTTCGCCAGTTAAATATTTATAAAGTCCGAATCCCAGCCTGTTCCTGTCATTTGCAAAAGGAATATACTCATTGAATGTTTCAACAACTCCATAAACTTTTTTCTCTAGCGAAGAATCGGGAAAAAACTTTGTTCCCGGCGGCGGTAATGTTGACATAAAATTTCCTGTATTTGTACACCCAAAGTTAAGGCTGAAGAGGGTAAACTTCAACGATGATTGGATGTAGATTCAATTATTAACTAAATTTGCCGCAATATTATTTAACATTCAATGAACAATGAAATTAGCCGGCTTAAACAAAATTCTTATTATCAGGCTTAGTTCTTTTGGTGATGTTTTACTTTCGACTCCGCTTATTCGTTCAATTAAAAAAAAGTATCCAAAGATAAAAATTGATTTTATTGTTCGCGAAGATTACACAGATCTTGTCAAAAACAATCCGCATCTGAAAAAAGTGTACTCTTATGCCGACAGCCACTTTGAACGTCACAGCCTGATCAATTCTTTAATCGCTGAAGACTATGATCTTATCCTGGATTTGCAGAATAATTTCAGAAGTAAAGAAATCACCAGGGTGCTTAAATGCCCGAAGCTTAAGTTCAGAAAGAAAAATCTTGAAAAATTTCTTTTAGTGAAATTTAAAATAAATCTTTTAAGCCAGGTTGCTCCTATTCCGGTCAGGTATTCAGAAATTCTTGAAAATTTTGAGCTGGATGATGATGGTCTTGAATTAATTACTTTTAATAAACCTGATGAGCGGTTTCAGTCAGGAAAGATTTATATCGGCTTATGTCCCGGGTCAAGACACTTTACAAAAAGATGGCCTGAAGAATATTATATCAGTCTAGGAAAATTATTGGAACAGAAAGGATATAACATCGCCTTATTTGGTGGATTTGATGACATGGTATTGTGCAAAAATATTGCCGGTCAAATAAATAATTCTCTGAATTTATGCAATGAAGATGATCTGCTTCAGACTGCTGCCAATATGAAAATGTGCAGATTAATATTCTGCAATGATTCAGGATTGATGCACCTTGCTGCAGCAGTGAAGATTCCCGTGATTGCTATATTCGGTTCAACAGTAAAAGAATTTGGTTTTTTTCCATACAAGTCAAAAAGTATCGTGCTCGAAAATAAAAACCTGAAATGCAGACCATGCACACATATCGGAAGGAAAAGCTGTCCAAAAAAACATTTTAAATGTCTTAAAGAAATAACACCCGAATCGGCATTTAGCAAACTTAAAAATTTGGTTCAAGTTGTATGAAAATGATCTGGCAATTCTGCTACAATTTTATTTTTCTGCCGCTGTTTTATCTGCTCGTCAGGGTTTCTTCATTATTCATACAAAAGATAAGAAGAGGAATAAGAGGACGGAAAAGAATTTTTGAAGACCTGATAATTAACCGCACTTTAATTAATAAATTAAATAAAAATATTTGGTTTCATTCTTCATCACTCGGAGAATTCGAACAGGCTAAACCTATAATCGAAGAACTTAAAAAAAATAAACAGGTAAACATAATTGTTTCATTTTTTTCTCCATCCGGATACGAGAACTCGCGTAAATACCGTTACGCAGATTTGATAACTTATCTTCCTTTCGATACAAGAGTAAACGCAGAAAAATTTGTGGACATTGTTCAGCCTGACCTGGCTGTATTCATGAGATATGACATCTGGCCAAATCATATCTGGGCACTAGCACGAAAAAACATTCCCTGCTTTCTTGTTGATGCAACAATGAGGAGAGGCTCTGCCAGAAAATGGCCGCTGATAAAATCTTTTCATAAATCATTATTCAAAAAAATTAATAAAATATTAACTGTTTCCGAAGAAGATGCAAACCGGTTTAAAAGTTTTGATTGCAGTCCGCAGCAGCTAAAAGTAGTTGGTGATACCCGTTTTGACCGTGTTTACAAAAGAGGCCTTGTAGCAAAAGAAAGCAAACTGATCAACCCTGCAATACTGAAAGGAAAAAAAATATTAGTTGCCGGCAGCACTTGGGACCAGGATGAGGAAATTATTATTCCGGCATTTCAAAAACTTGCGAAGTATGACAAAGATGTACTGCTGATGATCGCGCCTCACGAACCGACATTGCTTCATCTTGAAAAGCTTGAAAATGAATTTGCCCGTACATTGCCGTCAATCCGATTTTCATACCTGAATGACTATTCGGGACAACGCGTAATTATCGTAGACTCGATTGGAATTCTGCTTACACTTTACACTTACGCCGATGTGGCATTTATAGGAGGAAGCTTTAAGCAGAATGTTCATAACGTTCTTGAAGCTGCGGTGTATGGAATCCCGGTTTTATTCGGACCGAAAATTGAAAAATCTCAAGAAGCTAAACATCTTGCAGACACAGGCGGAGGAATAATCATCCATAATAAGCTTGAGGCATACAGGAACCTGCGTTTACTATTCAATGACACTGAGCTGAGAAAAACCAGGGGAAAAAGTTCGCTGGATTATGTTCAGAAAAATATTGGTGCAACAGAAAAAATTATTAAAGAGATATACAACATTTTTTAATCGCAGAAAGTTTTTACATATACCTCTCTTTTAAAACATTCATATGATGTTTTTCGTGACCGGCAATTATATAAAGAATAGCCAATACAGTAACAGAGGATTCATTTGCAAAACCTTTTTTCGTTAACATCTCCGGTGTAAAACTTCTGAACAGCAGAAGATTCGATTCCCTTAGAAGCCGGAATTCATAATTCAAATCGAACAGTTCACGGCGGTTAAAGTTTCCTTCAGTCACATAATCATTCTGATCAAAGCCGGGTAAAGATTTTTTTTCACCCCGAGCTATACACAAAGCACGGTAGGCAAATATTCTTTCGCTGTCGAGCAAATGACCAACTACTTCTTTGATTGTCCATTTACCATCTGCATACTTGTAATTTCCCTTATGTACAGAAAAAGAATTTAATATATCCTGAGTATTCTTGCTCTGCTCATTAAGAATTTTTAAAATATCTTCTCCTTCAATCTGCTTAATGTAGTTTTCATAGTAAGTTGAATAGTCACCAGGACTTGGTCTCATAATTCCTCCAATAAATTATTTCCAGTTTAATGGTCGTCCGACCATATTTTAACTTCAAAAATTCCATTTGATGCAGCGACACCTCTTAACATACTCGGTGTGTTGAAAGGAAAAGCAAAATTTCCGTCCTTATCTACTGCAATAATTCCTCCAGCTCCTTCAGGTAAAAAATTAAAAACAACTTCATTTGCAGCTTGCTCTAAAGTCATTCCCTTATATTCCATCAGCGCAGAAACATTAAAAGCTATAGTATGTTTGATAAATAATTCACCAGTGCCTGTGCCCGAAACTCCGCAGGTTTTGTTATTCGCATAAGTTCCGGCATTTACAAGCGGAGAGTCACCGACTCTTCCCGGCATTTTCCCGGTCAGTCCACCGGTTGACGTTCCCGCAGCAATATTACCGGATTTATCCAACGCAACGCAGCCAACTGTACCTTTAACTTTTTCCAGCATTTTCATTTTCCATTGCTGATACCTTTTCTCAACACGAAAATATTCCTGCTGAACTATTTCAACTCCAAGCTGTTCACCCAATTTATCTGCACCTTCACCCGAGAACAAAACGTGCGGGGTTTTTTCCATAACAAGTCGTGCAAGCGAAATTGGATTTTTAATTGTCTTCACACCGGCAACTGCACCTGTTGAAAGATCTCTTCCATCCATTATTGATGCATCAAGCTCAACAGTTCCTTCAGAAGTTAAAACAGCTCCTTTACCTGCATTGAAGAGAGAATCATCTTCAAAAAATTTTATTACCTGCTCGACAGCATCAAGACTGCTGCCTCCTGCTTCAAGAATTTTCTTTCCGATGGTTAGTGCTTTTGTTAATGAATGTAGATATGCTTCTTTAATAGATTCTTCGATATCAGGATCGATGTATCCTGCACCACCGTGAACTACAATAGTGTATTTTAAGATTTCATCCTGCGAGAATAAATTTTTGGGACGTAAGATTAAGAGTAAGAGAATGAGTAAGAAAACTATTTTATAATTTGATGCTGTAAAGATTTTCATAAAAAATCCATGTAAGTTTAAAACACTTTAAAGTGACTCAAAATTTGCATGAATAAATTAGTAATCTTTCCGGTAATATTCTTCTTTCTGCACACATCTCCGAAACTGCAGGTTGACCTGAGTTTTGAGATGTGCTGCGGTTACACAAAAGAACGAGAAAAACTTTTTTACCAGGATGATTCACTTCACACAATTTACCTGGTTAAACAGAGATGGCACACCGCAATAGTATTTGAAACAAAAATTGTTGATCAAACTATCTTCCCTGAAATAAAATATTTTGAAAGCTTTGAGCTAGTTGATATCGGCTGGGGCGATGCTGAATTTTACCAATATCCCGGTTTCGATTCAGGATTAGCATGGAAAGCTTTGTTTTATCCTACACCGAGCACTTTAAGAGTTGAAGGAATTGGAATTTCCAAGGAACAGTATTTTGAATTTTCTGAGATTGTAATCGAATTAAAAATTAACAATGAACAATTAACAATTTTGTTGAATCATATTAATGATACCGTGAAGAGAAATGAAAATAATCAATCAAAAATTCTAAGCATTCAATATCTTGAACGAGTTTATTTCTTTGAAGCAAATGGAAATTATCACCTCTTTAACACCTGCAATACATGGCTTGCAGCAGGATTAAAAAAAGCCGGGTTTGATATTAATGATGATATTGTTCTCACTGAACAATTATTTAATGAGGCAGCGGAAGTTGGAAGAGTGATTAAGGTTGAATAAAAGGTCCTGGTATAACATTTTTATATTTTTCATTGAGTATTCCCTTTATTTAAGCAAAATGGTTTTAATTGATTTGTAGTAATTAGCAGTACGCATTTGGATAAAGTAAACTCCTCCGGGGAGAGAATTTCCTTTATTGTCTTTCCCGTCCCATTGAATTGTATATTCTCCGGCAGGAAGATTTTCATTTAGCAGTAGTTTTATTTCTTTCCCTAAGATGTTGTAAACTTTTATCAAAACAGTTTCTGATTTATTTAATTCGAACTTAACATTTGTTGAAGGGTTAAACGGATTTGGAAAATTTGAATACAGATTGGATTCTTCAATTATACTTTCCGATTGCTCTTTTATATTTACTGTAAAATTTGGTTCGAATATTCTGGTTATATCTTTCCAGTAAGACTGTCCCATTGAATCCATTTGTGTATATGTATCAAAGAATAATTCCTTTTTGCCATCTTTATCTAAGTCAAATGCAGTCACAGTCCAGGTTTCTCCTTCTCCGAAATCTCTCAAATTGAAATACCAGATATTATAATTATGGTCATTTGGGCTGCCCGAAAATTTAAGAATCAACAAAAAATAATCTGCACAAATGATTATTTCTTCTTCTCCATTTCCATCAATATCATCAGTAAAAGTTGTAAGAGGATTCAGAGAATAGTAATCGGGTATTTTAATCTTAAATTTAGGCACGTAAATATTATTTGAAACATATTCAAAACAAGTAAGAATAAT
>Ga0137461_1000073_pt1 | contig 20277 bp, 36 predicted proteins | sample EasRivERMGT746_2_FD_104650 | JGI IMG/M metagenome (GOLD analysis project Ga0137461, IMG submission 104650) | Soil microbial communities from meander-bound floodplain in the East River, Colorado, USA - East River MetaG ERMGT746_2 | ecosystem: Environmental > Terrestrial > Soil > Floodplain ... | reverse complement strand
AGTCGCGGACCCGCACTGCAGCACAAGTCAGAAAGGACCCGCCGGGATTCCGCCTGTGCTGCGCTGCGGGAATTCTGTGCCTATGCTGGGCATGCACATGCTCAACTGCACGCGCACACCTCCCCCCCTCCCCCCATAGGGGGGGGTGTGCACTTGTGCACCCCGTTTGGGCGGTCACTTGTGCGCACTTGTGCACTCAGCTTGTGCAGGCTCAGGGGGACGGCCGAGACTGTACTTGGGGGACCTGTTCGGGTACTTGCCGCACTGCACATCGACCAGCGCGCCCGTGGTACGCAAGCGTTGCATCGCAGTGATCAACTCCCCGCGTGTGAATCCATGCGCCATGTTCGATGAGAGCACGAGCTTCGGTAGGTAGTCAGGCGTGGACGCACTCGCAGTCGAGCGGATGCCGTGCACCTTAAATGCATCGATAGCGCTCAACAGGATGGCCTCAGCGCGGCTTTGTCTGCCCCCGTAGCGCTCACTCATGGGTGGCAGGGGGACCGCCTGGGGAGCGTATACGCCGTCCTCGTAGAGCAATTTTCTGCAGTCGTGGATGGTGTAGTTCGCCTTGCGCTTGGCGAGGTAGCGCACGGCGGGGTCGGCGACCTCTTCGTCATCGCTCTGCGGTTGGTCGGGAGGCTTGTCGCCCATGAACCAGCGCATGCGCACAGCGTTTTGCCATGCCGTCGACCCCGAGTATTCGGAGCCCGCCGCCTTGCTGGGGTGGCCGAGGAGGACGACGGCGAGCGGCGACGCGGTGAGGCCGAGCAGGCCGTTCAGAAATTCGGTGACGTGGTGGCGGTCGTTCTCGTTGCCGCCGAAGACTTGGCCGATGTTGTCGAGGATGAGCACGGCGGCGTGGTAGTCGTTGACCTGCTCGCGGAGCTCCGCGTAGAGATCAGTCCAGACGAGCGCGCCGTACTGCGTGCACGTGAGACCGTTTGACCGGCCCAAGCGCGGCTCGACGATGTAGTGCGCGGGTAGCGCGGTGAGGTCTACATCGAAGTATCGGCAGATGGCGAGCTGCCGCCTCCAGAGTTCGTCGCGATCGTCTTCACACGCCCAGTAGAGCACTGATTGCGGTGCGGGTACAGTCTCGACATAGGCAACGCCGAGCGCAAGCGCGGTCGCCATGGTCTGCGCGAGTAGCGACTTGCCCGTGCCGCCGGGCCCCGCGATCAGCGTGGCACCCGTACTCAGCCATTGCTCGACGAACCACGTGCGGTCGGGCGGCTGCGTCTGCGCGAGGTCGTGCCAGTCGATCGCGCGTCTCCCCGCGTCCGCGCGCGGCGCGCCCCCGTTTCCGCTCGACTCGCGCGCCTTGTCCGCCTTGAATCTCTGGTAGGCGTCGACCTGCTCGAAGTTGATCTCGGGTCCCCGCAGGGCGTTGCAGTACTCCAGGGATGCTTCCGCACTCGTGAAGCCGAGCTCCATGAGTCGGGAGATCGCGGCATCAGCGTCGCGACCCGTTCTCATGCGTTACCAAGACTTGACACAGGGCACCTCAAGGGATGCCCGGCAGGGGAGCGGGGAGGACACAACGGTCGAGAGGATCGTAAATCGCCCGGTGTGGTGCTCCCCCGCCAGGACTTCGCTCGGTGTACTGCCGCGCGCGAGCGAAGACTACAATTTTCCGCTGGCACGCGCCAGCTCGAAACGCACCTCTTCAAGAAATCGTTTGAGCATGGCATCACGTGCGACAGCTTCCCACGCTAATCGCACCTCGTCATGCATGAAGGTGGACGGCAGACTGGGGCCGAAGAGTTTCTTGATGGGCAGGCGTGCCGCGCCGGTACGCGCGAACACGTGACCGCCAAATCTGTCGAGGACGAACGCCTTGTTGGCGCCGAGTGCCACCAGCTTGCGCTTGCCCGGCGTCACCAGAACTGTCACGCCGCGCGTTCCCTGGCGCGCCGCGTAGTCGCGTAGCGGGATGGGCGCGCCGCGCACCGTGATCGTCGCAAACTGTCGCGACTTGCTGGCGCGCGTGATGGCGAGCGCCTGTCTTACGGTCGAGGCTGTCAGTGCACGACGTCTGCGGATGCCAGCGCTCGCCGCGGTGCGCACGTTTGCCGCGACCTTGTTGAGGGCGCGCACGCCCGCGCGCACGGCGAGACGCTCGGGTAGCGCGTCGAGGAAACGCCGGACCTGCTTGGCGTCGAAACTGATCTCGACCGTCGCCACCTATAAGTCCACGGTGAGCAGCAGCGTGAAGATGTACTCGTCACCCGTAGCCGTGGCGATCTCATTGGTCACGCGATACGTCTGCCCGATGATGCCACCACTGAGGCGCGCGCTCGTCAGCTGCTTGACGGTGTCAGTCTGCTGGCTCGCGATCGTCAAGCCGAGCGTGGTCGCCCACGCCGACGTCGCGATCGTATCAACGCTGTCGTTGCCGATCTCGCGCACCGTCCACACCACGCTGCCATCGGCGCGCACGTCGCCCACTGTAAACGGCCACGGCTTTGGCTCAACGGCGCCCGTCTGCCCCGCCGTCGTGCACTCCAGCTGTCGGCCCGTGGGTCGCGTGGGCTGAATGAACACGCCCGTCTCGAAGCGCTCGCCTGGGCTCCAGTAGCGCGTCAGGTATGACCACCACGCAATCTCGTAGGTGATGGCCTCACCTGATTTCATCGTGCGCGTGTCGACAAGTCGTTCAGCCACGGCGACCTCGCAGTCTGTGTTCTCGCGGTTGCGGAGCAAGGAGTCTACGCGCTCGCCGGAAGGGGACGACAGTCACGCGCGTGCCCACGCGCGCCGCGCCCAGCGTGCTGCCCACGAGAACGCCCTGCGCGTCTTCGAGCACAGCGGTAAGCACAACGATCTGCGCGCCCGGCTGCACGCTGATGCCCTGGATGATGGCGGCGTCCGCATCGAGTTGCGCGGCGACCGTGCCTGTCCGGCTCGGCACGAGAAACACGCCGGTAAACGCACTGGAGCCGTCGTCGAGCGTGGCGACGATCGCGCCCTCGTACGCCTCAGGCGAGATGTGTTGGCCGACGCCGGCCCCAGTGAATTCCTCGAGTACGCCTGCCATCGTGCCCGTGCGAGACGCTGGCGCCGTGCGCGTGCCAGTGAATGCGCCCGCGTCTTCTCCCAGGCTCGTCGTGATCACGCCCTGGATGGCACCGGCCGCGGCGAAGACACCCGTGATCGTGCTCGTGTCATCGCCGAGCGCGGCTGCGATGGACCCGGCAAACGCGGGGTACTCAATCGCTGCCCACGACGGGCCGATGTTGACGGTGACGTCGAGGACTTCAACGTGAGTAACATCGCCGACAAACGCGGCGAGCGTATCGGTCTGCGCGGCTACAAAGCCGGTGAACGCGGTGGCCTGCGTGAAGAAGCCGGAGATCGCACTGCTATCAGCGCCCAGCGTGGTGCTGATGTTGCCGACAGCACTGCCGGTGCCCGTAATCTGCGTCCAGTAGTCGGTGTGCCAGTAGTCGGCGTGCCAGTAGTTGGCATGCCAGTACGCGCCCGCAGCGCCGACGGCGGGGATGTCAGCCCAATAGTCTAGGTGCCAGTAGTCCTGGTGCCAGTGATTTGCATGCCAGTAGAGGCGCGCCACATCACGCGCTCGGCGTTAGAGTCATGGCTGTGCGCTCGTTGCTGCCGTTGATCGTCGCTGCCACGCGAGTCGCCACGCCGTTCGGCGTGCTGATCGTCGCCCCGCTGTTAGACGTCACGCCAGCGAGCACGCTGAGAATGATCGAAAACGCTTGCTGCAGAGTGTACGTGCCCTGCGCCTCGACCTGGGTGGCTAGCACGGCGGCAGCAATCTCCGTGGCAGCGCTCGCCGCGAGTTCGCTGCTGCCAATGGCGTCGACAGCGATCGCCGTGTTCGTGATCGTGTCAGCTGCCATGGCGCCGACGAGTGATTCCACGCGGCCCGACGTGAGCGTGTTGGGCTGCGTGCCACGCCACCGCGTGAGGTCAGCGCTCGCATCGACGAGACCGGCGACGAGCACAGCGGGTGCAGCGCGCAGCCATGCCTCGACGTCTGCCTGCGCTGGGTTGAGCACGAAGACGCTGTCCGTGCTCGGGTTGGTCACCCAGTTCGGCACGACGGTGGCGACACGCGTGCTGCCCACGTATGCGGTGACGACGCGCGCTTGCCCGATGCCAGTGCCCGCGACGATCTTCACACTCATGCCGTTGTACAGGTTGTCGGTGGTCGACGCGCCCGTGTCGAGCGTGATCGTGCCTGCCGCACCCGCCTGCGCTGTCGCGCGACGCACGTACGCGGCGAAGCCCGTGCCGTCGAACTCTGATTCCAGGTTATCTGCAGCCGTGGCGTCGCCACTCACCTGCGTGGCATTCGCGTTGATCAAGCCACCCGCTTGGCTGATTGCGCTGCCCGCCAGCGAGATGACGTCGGCGCGCAAGCCCGTGCCGCTGCCGGCGAGCAAGGCGTCATAGACGGCGGCGGGAACGACGGTGAAGTCATCCCATACAGGAAGTGCGCCGGCCTCGGCGACGTGCAGGCGCAGCTGGCCGAGCGTGTCGGTATCCGTGGCGTCGAGCGTGACCTCGTAGTTGCCGTTTTCCTCGTGACTCAACGTCTGCGCTGCTGCTTTCTGTGCCCAGGCGCCACCGTTTTTCTTCAGGCGCACATCGGGCTGCGTGATGGTGAGCGCGGTCTCTGCTGTCACGCCATCCGTAGCGTCGAGAAATGGGCCGACGGGTACGTCGACACTCGTGGACTGCCGCAGGATTCTCATTTAGCCACCTCTCCGACGACGTGATAGAGCGTTGACGCGCGCCGCGTTGCCACCGCCAGCGCCCGCCTCGAACTGTACTGGGAAAAACGAGCCGACGACATCGCTGTCGTTCTCGACGAGCAGCCACAAGTTGACCGCAGCCTGTAGCGATCCCCTGACCGCAGTGAACGTGATCGATGTGTCATTCCACGCGGTCTCCGTCTGCCCAACTGACGCGCCGAGTGGTGCGCGCGGCTGCAGGGCATACGCCATGCTGCCGCTAGCCGCATTGGTCTGCGTCCAGTTGAATGCGCCCGTCGCGCCGGCCGTGGTGCGCACTTCGCTGGAATGCGCGACAGAAGAATCAGTGCCGCCCGTCGACAGGCGTTCGGATCGCTCGATGAGCGTGGCCGGGTTGGTCGCGGTCTCCCCGGCAACCGCTAGGTCGGGCGAGTTGTACACGGCGAGACACACCATGCAGTTGTCGACGAGCGTAGTGATCTGCGCCTGTGTCTCGTCGCCGCTCGCATTCTCTTCGCCGACTATCGTAGCGGCACCCGTGAACGGATTGCCCGTGCCGATGCAGTTGCGGTACACGGTGAGCACGCCTGCGCACGAATCAGTCAGCGCGGTCGCCGTGATTACGCCGCCGCTATCCGCCTGCTCGAAGCGCTTCCAATAGAGCTGCCCGCTGAATGTTGACGTCGCGAAGAGCTGTCCGGTCTCGCGCGCCCAGCCAGCGCCCACGTTGTCCGTGACGCTGCCATCGCCTGTTCCGCGATGCGTGAAATCCAAGACGCCGATGTCGCCGTCGAGCACGGCGGGAATGGTGATCGTGAAACTCGTCGTCGTCGTCGTGCCGCCGAGCGCGCTGGCGACGAATGACGGCGCAATCGTCGGCTCTCCGTCTATCGCATTGACCGGTGAGATCATCACGCGGCCCGTACCCTGCGCAGCCTCGAACAGTGAGCCGCCTATCACGATGCCGGTCTCCGCGTCGGCGAAGGTACCGGGTGTCACCGTGTCGACGGCCAGCGAGACGAGATCGTTGCCCTCCCACGTATCAATGAGGAAGGCGATGCCTGCGCCGCTCGTGTAGATGCCGGGGACGCCAGTCGCATACGTCGCATCGGTCTGATTGCCTGGCGTTCCCGTCTGGCTACCATTGATGAAGGGCCGCAACTGCGTGCCCTCAATCTCCAGGCGGATCACCTGCCCGTTCGCGATACCGCTGCCATTGGTGCCGATCTGCGTGAAGCTGCCGGACTCATAGCGGAACAGAAAAGAACTGATGCCATCAGCCGCGAAACCGTAGTAGTTGTTTGAGCCGTCTGCGCCCATGCGCACGCAGACGCCGCGATATTGACCGGTTTCCACGCCAGAGATCACAGCCTGCGAGAACTGATCTGCGCCGTACGCCTGATGATTCGAGCGCGAGGCGACGTCCGCGCCGCTGTTGGTTGCTACGGCATTCGACTGAATCTGGTGATCAGTCGTGCTGCCGACGACGTAGGACCAGTTCGCCGAGTACGTCGGCAGTGCAGTGCCGTTGGTGCCGGTAAATGCGTCTGTTGCCATGGCTCACCCCGACCTGATGTGCGGGCAGCGCGTGTCGCGGCGGATTACGACGTTGTCGTAATAATTATCGAGCGGCGCGTGCACCTGAGATGAATTCTTCTCTGTCGTGAAGTTGGTCAGCGACAGTTTCCACTCGCCCACGTTCGGGTTGTTCGCCGTATTAACGGCGGTTTGCCATCCGGTCAGCAGCGTGTCGCCGGCATCCATGTTGGCAGTCGTCGTGACGCCAACCGGCGTGGTCTCGTCATTCAAGAACAGCTCGACGCGACCATTGCTGCTGTTCTGCGGGTTCGCCATGATCACGTGGATGTGGACGACGGTCCAATCGGCGATGTAGGGCCGCGTGCTCTCGAAGTGCGGCTCTGAACCGCTGTCCGAGTACATCGCCCAGCGTCGATTCTTGCCAACCTCTTGGATTGTTTCCTCAAGCGCCTGGCTGGTCGAGTCGCCCGACACGATGCAGCGCTTGCCCTCAGCGTTGCCGCTGAAGTTCGTGTGCATGTGCGCGAGGTATTCAGGCGTGTGGCGCAGCGCGAAGCGAACCCAGTACTCCGCGCCGAGACCGGCGACCCAGAAGGTATGCGGTGTGCCTACACCCACGCCCTGATTGCGGCGGAACGCGATGACGAAGTCACCCGATGCCTTCTGCGTGCCCTGGGGAGTGCGCAGACGCAGTCCGGTACGCGATCCACTGGAATATCCCTGGAACTCACCCTGCCCGGCGATCAGACGCGGGCCGACCCACGCGCTGCCGTTCGCGGTCTCCGGCACCGTGTGAATTTCAGAGACGAACGGCGTGTAGCGCCCCTGGAAGTTGAGTCCACCGGAGAACACGAAGCCGCCGCCGATGAAGTTGGCGGCGTTCGGATGTCCGCGCAAGTAGTTGTCGGCGTCCGTTGTGTTCGTCATCTGCACGCCACTGCCCTGCCCGGCCCAGAAGATCATCTGAGCCTCTGCGCCGTGGTTCGTCGTCTCGAAGTCGAGCGCCTGCAGCGTGTTGCCCGTGAACGGAGTGGCGTCGGCTTCTGCGATGAGCTGCGCCATGGTGACGCTGGCCGCGTGTTTGTAGATCATCACCCTGGAATTCGTCGGCCTCCACTGGCAGACCATGATCACGCCGTGATTGTCTACGGAGCAAATGCTGGTGTGGAATGTCGAGTGCGCGTCATCCCACCCGGAGTCGAACGGCGGCACGGAGTTGGTGCCAGAGGCGAGCTGCGTCCACGTGCCAGCGCCGCGCGGATCGAGAACTGCGAAGACGCGCGTGCTGCCGTTGTCGAAGAGCACGAGCAGATTTTGAGTCACCGGGTCGCGCACGATATCCGCATAGCGGCAGTCGAACGTTCCCGTGTACGGCCAGTCGGCGAGCGTGGTGATGGTGCCGTCGACGTTGAAGCGGCGAATCTCAGCCGATGATTGTCCGCCGCCGAATACCACGCAGCCATTTGCAGCCTGCCCGGTGATGAATGCGCCCGAGTACTCGCAGAATAGATGGATGCCGCCGGAAGTCGTTGAGCTGGCAGAACTCGCGTTCCACGTGTTTGCCGTGGGGTTGTACTCGCGAATGTTGTAACTTGGATCGTCGCAGGACGCGAGCACGACGCGCCCGCGCGCTGGGAACTCAGCGAAGGAGACCGCGCCTTCCACTGCCCACGTGGAATTGTTGATGTCGGCGCGCGCGGTCCACGCACCGTTGATGTTGTCGAGATCGATGGAGTAAAAGACGGTGCTGTTATATCCCATCGTGTGGTAATACAGCCGCCGCCCAGGGACGTCGATGGCGTTGTGCCCGTAGCTGTGCATCGGGCTGTTGGTGAAGCGAAAGAACGGGTTCGGCAACTGGCTCCACGTGTTCGTCGATTCCTGATACATGACGAACTTCGGGTTGTTGGTGCCCGAGCCGTTGTCGTCGCCGCCGTACCACAGCGCGCGTTTCTGCTGGCTGTCCCAGCACATGCGCCAACCGTATTCAAAGATCGACGACGAGTTTGGCGCGCCCCCGCCGTTCCACAGGGAATTGAGCGTGCCGCCCTGATTGAGCACGCCCCATTGTCCGGGCGCAAGAGAGGCGGCAAGCGCTTCCAATGCGGTCTGCGTGCCCTGACCGCCGCCGAATGCGCTTGTGTTAGCAGCGAGCGTGCTGGCGATCGTGCCAGTGCGATTCGATGCGAGCGAGAAAAATCCGGTGACCGCTGGCGAGTTTGCGTCGAGCTGAGTTGCGATGGCGCCAGTGCGCGCTGGTGCTGCACTCACGAATCCGGCGAGCGTGCCGACGCCTGGGTCCAGCATGGAAGCTATGGTTCCCGTGCGCGCCTGCACGACGGCGTGCGTGCCGACGAAAGCGCTCGAGGAATTCTGCAGCACGGCTGGAAGTCTGGAGAGCCGCGTCAGTTGATCCTTGAGGCGTATCGGCATCAGCTCACCACGGTGGCCATGTCGATCGCGAGCTTCTTGCCTGCGGCGGCAACGAATGGCACGGCGTTATCTTTGAAGTGCACGACGCTCGTGCCGAAGATTATGGCTACTCCCGTCACGGTAGCGCTCCACGCACCGCTTGCACTCCACGTCGGATTGCCGCCGCCCGAGTGGACGTAGGTGACGATGCCGTTGAGCGTGGTCCACGCGCCGTCCAACACGATAGGCGCGTATCCGTTCGCGACAGCAGGTTGGGCGAGATCAGCGAGAATCGTCAACGGTCCCAGGCTGTCCGCCGCGTTCGTGTACGCGATCAGCGTGAAGTCTGTGCCGTTGACGTAGGTGCGCGCGGCAATCTCATCCAGTCCGCCGTTAGGCGTGCCCTGAATCATCAGGCATTGCCAGCCGTGACCGTCGCACTGGAGATCGCGACGGTGCCGCCCAACACGATGTTGGTGTCGTCGAGCTGCATGTCGCCGGTTCCCGCAGCCTGCGTCGAGACGTTGCCATCGAACACGTGGGTCGTGCCGTCGCTCGCCAGTATGCGAAACCAAGTCGCTGTGCCCGTGGCGTTCGCGCTGGTGTCAGAGGCGATCGCGTTGAGCGTGAGCACGCCAGCCGCCGCGCCGGGCGCGAAAGTAGCGTTGCAGGTGAGCTGAGCGAGAATCGTGGTCTCCGCGCCTCCCGTGGCTGGCCTCGTGCCAGAATAGAGTCGGAGGATCGCGTTAGCGCCTGCGCGCGTCGTGATCTGGTTCAGCATGTTGTTACGCAGTGTGACGTTAAGGCCGAGTGCCATTGCGAAGCTCCTCTGTGAAGGCGACCAGCTGCGCGCCCGTGAATTGCGGCCCGTAGCGTCTCAGAAATTCGTCGAAGTGATCGCCGAGCGTCTTGTGCGCGGCGAGTAGCAGATCATCGGGTGGCGTCGAGGTCCCGCGCAGTCGCAGGACAGGGCGTTCGATTGTCAGAGCCATCTAAGCAACCTGCAGAGTAGGAAGCAAAGCCACCTTAGAGCCGGCGAAGGTTGGTTGGCGCATCGGGTGGCACAAGGTCCAAAGGGAAGGCGTCGAGCCTCGCGAAGTCCGACTCGTTGCCGCCGTCGTCGACAGCGGTAACGCCAACGTTGAACACGCCGTCCACGCCAGCCATGGATGGTACCTGGGCGAAGTCGAGGTGCGCGACGTCGCCGACGTCGATGGGCGGGTCCGTGTAGTCAACAACGGAAGCGCTGAGGCGCACGCGGTAGCCGACGACGTCAGTCGAACTCGACTTGTTCCACGCGATCACGTTTGGTGCAAGTTTAGCCACGCCAAAATCCTCCATTGCCCGCCAGTCAGCGCTGACGCTGAGACCGATGTCAAAACGTTCGTCTGCCATAGAGTTGCGGGCGAAAAAAAGCCCGCGACTGCGAGGAGCGCGGGCTGGGGTTGGTGTCATTCGGTGCGGTTACAGGGCGCACCCGTCCGGAGAGGAAATCTATTCCGTTTTTCTACCCGCGTCAACTCATGGCAGTGCGCCTCTCGCAATGATCGCTGCAGTAGTCCGCCGATTCGCCCACCGCTATGCCGCAGTTCTTGCAGCGGTTCGATGCCATCTTGCATGGGTCGCTGCAGTATTCTCCGGTTACGGCCATGCCGCCGCACGTCTTGCAACGCAGAGATGGTGACGGTTCAGACGTTTTCACAGCGACGCCGCCTTCGCCATCATGTGCGTAAGCGGTGTCGCCGAAAGTTACCGTGCCTTTGAAGAATGGAGTCGATTTCGTTTTTGGTTCTTCCATCGCGGCGCATCCGCATTCCGGGTTGCCGCAACGTAACGGCAGCATCTCAACTGCTGCCGGTTCGACAGCGGTTCTCAGGAATTCGCGCGCCCGCTGGCACCATTCAGCCAACGGGAAGCCGCGATCTTCCCCAATGAAGTCCTCAGCGTTTTCGACCCCAGCGAGCAACAGCTCTACCGCACCGGTCGTTGATGGTTTGAATGATCCCGGACAAAACGGGCAATTCTGTTCGCGGCGACGCCCGTGCGCGCACCGCGCTGCTGGTGTCTCGACAGCGCCTCCAATGGGCTTGCCGCTGAGAATCGAGGCCGCAGTCTGCCGCGCTGTGGTGTTCATCAGGCGATGCTCGTCGGTCGCGATGAGCGTGAGGCCGGCCCGCAGCCGCTCAATCAGTTCTCTATTTGGGCAATCACCAATCATGCCAATGCAATCGTGTATCTGATTTGAGGTCTGTTCGCTCATGGCCACTCACCGTATGTCCACTTTTGAAAGCCGCTTCGCTCACGCCGCAAGCAGTCAAGACAATGACCGCAAGAACATTCCGCAGAGCCAACGAGCCTTGCGTCCCTGAGTGCGGATGAATAGCCGGCTATCCAAGAAAAGTCGATGCTCGTAGACGGCTTATGGCCATGTACCCGTTCAAACGCCGTGTCTGCAGCCTGAACTTCTTGCGCAGTCGGGACAGGGTTCTGTTTTGAGGTCACTTGCTCCTTCCTGGGCAGTGCAGCCCGTAGTGGTCCGGTGGCGGGCATCCGCAGTGCTCGCATGTGCCTTCCTCGCGACGCTTCTGCCGCGTGTACTGCCATGAGGCTTCCGCCAGCTTATAAAAGTCGTCGTCCGCCAGCAGCCCGTTGATGGCGTCGGTAATAAGCATCCGTTCATTTTCGTTTGGGTAGTAGTCGCCCACGTTGCCGTTGGCGTCCTCGCACTCCCGCATCTCGTAGTCCTCAATGTAGCTGGTGACGAACTTGTCAAGCTCGCTCCATGGCGTCTCGAGGACCACACTCTGCTCTGTCCGGTTGTGACTTTCGGTCATAGCTTGTCCAGTGTCTCAAGAACGATGCAGACCATGTGATCCTCAATGTCGGCAGCCACATCCACATCAAGGCAGTGGCGGCATTGGATTGACGAGGCGTAACGGATAGCCTTTTCGTACAGGTCTGGCTGTCCGTTTTTTAGATTGGCGTAGCGCGCATCGCGTGCGCGCCCACGCCTTTGCTCAAACGTGAGCACCGTTTCTGCGGGACGGTTGTGGCTTTCAGCCATGGTATTCCGCCTCCAATAGCTCCAGCTCCTCGACCGCCTCTCGATGCGCAATCTCCGCCAGATGCAGCGCCGCCTCGGCCTTGATGAGCCGACTAGCAGCCACAAATAGGTTGTTGTAGGCAATCTGAATCACGGCATGCCTGCCAGGGCGATCGGCGCGCTGTTCAGTGGTCCGCTCGCTCATCTCAGGTCCCCCATGATCTCGATAAGGTCGTCTATGGCGTCCTGCTCGCTGCGCCCGCTGCCGACGTAGCAGTCGTCCTTTTCGTCGTAGTACGCGATCCAGTCGAAGTCTCGCTTTGGCATCGGCGTCGGGTCGTACCTCGTGATGATCTTCACTTGTCACTCCCGGACTGTGGTACCGCTGTTGTGTACGCCTTCATTTGATACAACCGTCCGTCTCAATCCATCTCGATCGTGATGCGCTTCGACACGTGCGACCACGCCGTGCCGCACCACTCGTCGAGCAACGCGCGGCAGTGTTCGTAGCGCGGGCGTAGGAAGCGCGGCCAGTTCGCTGCGGGAAGCTGGATGAGATCAGGCCACGCCTCACTGGCGCGCAGCAATTGCCAGACGCGTGGCGCACGACTCATGCAGAAGTCTTCAAACAGGGCGAGGCGCGCGAGGCGCGCCAAGTAGTGATGACCGCCGACGCGCACCGGCCAGTCTTCGCGCTGCGCGACGAGTGAGATGGACACCTTGAGATTATCGAAGAGGCACGGGTACACGCTATCATCGCCCGCGAACCGATAGGCGAACGCGCAGTAATAGCGCTCCTGAAGACCACCGCAGGCATGCGCGGCGTCCGCTGCAGTCCACTCTGGGATGCCACCGGGTACGTGGTCGAGATCAATGCCGAGAACTGCTGAGCGCGCCATGAGCTCATCGGGTCTCACTGTCTCATCGCATCCAGGTTGCGTTCGACATCTGACTTTGTCCTCCACACCCACCAGGGTGCGCCGCGTTCCACGCACCACCGCATGAAGCGGCGCTGCTGCGGAGTGTACTCGTGTTTCGCGCCCTCGCGTTCGCCCGTCTTGATCTCCACGGGCATCCATTTGCCGAGACGCGGGCACCAGCACCAGCCCTCCAGCGGGCCGACGCGCACGAAGTGCCCGCCGAGGTGAAGCGCGTGCTCGACGAGCTCGCCGTGATTGGCGTCGAGCTGCATTGGTTTCTGCCCGCGCGCGCTCGCGAGGAACTCCAAGTCTTTCTGAATGCGACGGCGAGGCGGATAACCCATTCACTCCTCCACGTTGATCACGAAATCACCCCACTGGATGACATCGCCTGCGCGCAGCAAGGAATGAGCGAGCTGGAACGGCTCGGCGAGCTGATACCCCCACACCCTAGACTGCAGCTGGACGTCGCACCACTCTGCGCTGCCGCCGCGCGAGACGATGACGAGCTCGACGTCGGCAGCCGTATAACTGCCCTGGCGGTTGGTCATGAAGTTGACGCGCGCCGAGGCGAGCGTCAGCCGCGTGTTGTCTAGCAGCCTGATATAGCCGACCGCGCGCCCCGTCACGATGGAGATGCCGAGCGCGCGGACGATGTCGCGTCTGTTGATCGCAATGCTGCGCATGGGATGCCAGCCCTCGGGCTCGAAGCAGCGGTTGCCGGTTGAACGCAGCGTGCTCACGCACTTATAGTCATGATGAATTGACCCCACCGGATCATATCGCCTGATTTGAGGTAGGGACTGGAGAGCTTCACGTCTTCGCCAATTTTGAAACCCCAGGCGCGCGTGCGTAGATGCAAGTAGCACCAGTCTGCAACGCCTGTGCCGAGCACGGGCGTCTCGAAGCACTCCGCCACGTACGTGCCATGCCTTGTGGCTATCAATTCAACTGGACTTAGTGCGAGCACCGTCGGAACCGGCCCTATGCCAACTATAGAGACAGTTGCGGGCACGCGACCGGTGACAATTGCAGCGCCGACTTCCTTAATGAATTGAGGACGCGTTATCTCGAAGCGGTTGGCGTCCATCACGCCGTCGATGCGCTTGTGAAAGCTGCGCGTCTCTTTCCACACATTCGCGGCGGCGTTGGTATCGAAGTTGTCTAACGTGAGAAGCCACGGCTCACCTAGCGGCTGCGGCTCAATGATCGACATTGAGTAGCTCCTGCTGCGCTGGCTCCTCAACCTGCAGACTGAGGTGCGCACCGACGCCCGCCGACGTTTTCAGCCACGCGCGCACGACGTACTCCTTGCCGCCGACGCGCAGCTTGCCGCGATGCGTAGCCTCTTCACGACTCTGCCGATCAGCGTTAGGGTACAGATAGCCGCAGTTGTCTATGTCGCGTGCCATGAGCTCATCGGGCTTCTTGTCAGGCACGCTTTTCTCTCGGGTAGAGATCGGGTCGCAGCACGTGTCGGCTGACGCCTGTGAGCGCTTCCACGCGCAATACTTTGTTCGCCGGGCACCCGCGATCGCGCCACGCTTCGACCGCCTGTCTGGAGACGCCCAGCTCTTTCGCGAGCCTACGGCTGCCCCCACCCTGTTTGATTGCACGACTGACTGGCGACATGGGCCGCGACTCTACGCCCGGCAACGTGAGGTTGCAATACCGTGACTCCGGCGTATGATGTGCAACCCCAAGTTGCGAGGATCACGTCATGGCAGAGCCACGCCTTTATCTCGTCAGAATCGACCAGCCCGCGACATTTCTGGTGCGCGCGTACTCACGCGGCGGCGCGCGCCGCTACGCCGCGCAGAAGGCTGTGACTGCGATAGCGCCAACCCAGGAGCAACTCATCGAGTGCGGCGTCCTGCAGATTCCAGTGATAGACGCGACGCTGCCGACAACGGATGACGACTCATGAGCACCGACGTCATCGTTCCGTTTTCACAAATCGAGCGCATGGCGGCGGCAGTCGCCAAGTCGGGTCTGTTCGGCATGAAGACGCCTGATCAGGCGCTCGCGCTCATGCTGCAGGCGCAGGCCGAGGGTTATCACCCCGCGCTCGCCGCGCGCGACTTTCACATCATTCAAGGCCGACCCGCGTTGAAAGCGGACACCATGCTCGCGCGCTTCCAGGCGGCTGGCGGTAAGGTTGAGTGGCTCGAATACACCGACAACAAGGTTGTCGGAAAATTCTCGCACCCACAGGCGGGGACCGTGACGGTCGACTGGGACATGGCACGCGCAGCGCGCGTCACCTACTACGACAAGGACTCGGGAAAGCAGGTGCCACTCACACAGAAGGACGTGTGGCGGCAGTACGGTCGCGCGATGCTTCGCGCTCGCGTCATTTCCGAGGGCGTGCGCACGTGTTTTCCTGGTGTTGCCGTGGGCGTGTACACCGTCGAAGAGGCACATGACATCTTGCCGGAAAAGGACGTCACGCCGGAGCGCCCGCGTCTCGCTGCGGCGGTCATGCAAGCCACGCGTGCAAAGTGGGAACATCTCGAAGGCTGGGTCGCCGTGATAAACGCGGCCCCCGATCTCAAGGAACTGCGCAAGGTATTCGGCGAAGCCTACGAGCAGGCGGTCGCCGCGCGCGACGGCGACGCCGTCTTGGAACTCAACGACGCATACGGTCAACGAAAACTGGCGCTAGAAGCGCCTCAGGAGAAGGTCACGTGAGTATCAGAGTTATCGAAGCTCTTGGCGTGCTCGGCAAGCAGGTATGCGATCCCGTCACGGCCATCGCGGGCACCGTAGTCTCAGTCAGCTTTGATCTGGACGGCTCGATTGGAGCACTCGTCACGCCCAAGGCTGGTGCGGACAACAAGTATCCGGAGCGCAACTGGATTCCAATTGAGCGCCTCGACATAGGCGGTCGAGTGGTGTCGCCACCAGAGTTCGAGATGTAGCGATGAGCTGCGTTGCCATCGGCATCTCGTGCTACGCGCTGGGCTTCGCCGTCGCCTCGCTGCTCGCCTTCATAGTATTTGGTAGGAGATCATGAAGCTCTACGTCATAGGTGGTAAGAGCGGGCCGATTAAAATTGGCATCTCACAGTCCCTCACCTTGAGACTGAAGCAGCTTCAGACCGCCAGTCCAGTTAGGCTCTCAGTGTTATTCGCGATTGATGTTCCCGACGAAGCAGCGAGACAAGTGGAGGGGCACATTCACTCGACCCTGCGGATGTGGCTAGTGAACGGCGAGTGGTTCTCGTGCTCGGCAGACATGGCGATTGAGGAGATCATTAATAGTACGAAGTCGGTACGACCTACGATGCAAGCGATGTGCGATTACTATAATGCTCTCATCGCACAAGGTGTGGAGCGTTGGGATGCCGTCGATCTGACGTACAGATGGGAGAGAGCAGCGACACATAAGGGCATTGGCAAATGAAGCTATACGAAATCACCAAGCAGTTTGCTGAACTCAACACGCTCGCCGAGCAGGACGATCTATCAGACGAGATGATCGCCGACACGCTAGAAGGATTGCGCGGCGACTTTACCAGCAAGTCGGTCTCAGTCGGCAAGCTCATCAAGAATCTGGAGGCAGACGCACAGGCGATCGACGAGGCTGCGGCGACCATGCTGAACAGGGCGCAGCGCGTACGCAATCGCGCGGATCGCGTGCGCGCGTACCTGCTCTTCAATATGCAATCGGCTAGCATCACGCGCATCGAGTCGCCGTGGTTCGTGCTCGCCGTGCGCAAGAATCCGGAAGCCGTAGTGATCATGGAGGGCGCGCAGATACCTGACGAGTACATGGTGCAGCCGCCAGCGCCGCCGCCGCACGCCGATAAGAAGAAGTTGAAAGAGGCACTTCACGCCGGGGTGCATATTGACCGCGTGTATCTCGACCAGGGCGAGCGCCTGGACATCAAGTTATGAGTGAGGCGCGGCGCGTAAGTCACTGCCGATCCTGCGGCGCGGATATAGTTTGGCTGCCTACGGCGTCAGGTAAGTCGATGCCTGTTGACGCGTCGACTGTCGACGACGAAGACGAGCACTACGAACACAGCAAACACGTGAGCCACTTCGCCACGTGCCCGAGTGCTGACTGGTGGAGAAAACCATGAGATTGCCGCAGCTATGAGCGACTGCATCATTCAGCTGGCGCTGATTTGTCTGTTCGACCCGGCGAACGTGTCGCTTACCGGGGAGGCTCTCTGGAAGGTGGACGGCGACTATGACTTCTATTACGCCGGGGAAGTATACGACGGCTGGCATGGCTCGCTGAAGTTGGCAGTTGACGTGCCGGTGACGCCGACCTTCACGATGCACTACGGCTTCGAGCATCGTAGTTACCTGAGTGCTGGCGATCGCGGATATGAAACCGCGAACGTTGGCTTCACATGGAGACCGTGGGCGCGACAATGAAATGGGCACGCATCAATCGCAATAGCTTGGCGCAGTTCATGAAGACACGTCTGCGCTACGTGCACGTGAGCGCGCCGCTTGTCATTGTGCAGGTCCCAGGCACGGCGATGTTTAGAACAGTCCCTAAACGCCCAGGTATCACGTACAGGCGAAGCGCGAAAGTATGGCCGACCCGATCGCCCGTGTGATTGAGCTCAACATGCGCCGCTTGCTGCGCGATGTGGCCCAACGCGCAGTCGTCATTCACCCCGCGTGGCTCGCGCGCGTCGGGGTGGGTGACGTCGTGGCATGGGCAACTGAGCGCGGTATGGTGCTCAGCACGAGGCGACAACTCAGCGGGAGGGCGATATGCGTAGCTCACAAAACACTTGGCGACTGATCACCGAAGAGGCAAGGCGCATGCTAGCCAAGGTCTTCGTGTTGCCGTTGTCGAAAGGGTTTCAGATTGGGCCGACTCAGGACGAGCAGGCGCGTGCGTGGCGGGAGTTTAAGGAAGAGTTGGGACGTGAAGCGGAGAGACGAGAGCGCGAGAAGAGAGCCATCAGCCGTGAGTGAGATACAAGCGTACCCGCTGGCATGGCCTGCCGGTTGGCGGCGTACTCCGGTTCATCGAAGAGTGCGCGCAAAGTTCGGCACTAAGGAGCGGCGCTACGGGTCGTCAAATAGTGACGGCACGCGCAGCACGTGGCGGGACTCGAAGCAACTGACCGTACCGCAGGCTTGTGATCGAGTGCTTAAGGAACTTCAGACGTTCGGTGCCAACGAGGCGAACGTGGTGATCTCCACCAACGTGCGTCCTACACTTTCCGGACTGCCGCGCGGCAACGAGCGGAGTCCTGATGACCCAGGCGTGGCGATCTACTGGATACGAAGAGGCGAGAAGCAGAGATGCATGGCTACCGACCGCTATGATCGCGTGGCAGACAATCTGGCGGCTCTAGCTGCGACGCTTTCCGCCATGCGAGCGATCGAGCGTCACGGCGGCGCAGAAATTCTCGACCGCGCGTTCACTGGCTTCCAAGCGCTGCCAGCGCCGGAGCAGTGGTGGCAGGTACTCGGTGTCGCCTACGGCGCGACGCACGAGGAGATCGAGCAGGCGTACAAGCGCCTCGCCATGGAGCATCACCCTGATCGTGGCGGCGATTCAGACAAGATGGCCCGCATCAATGCAGCGCGCGATCTAGCGCTGATGACGTGAGCTTCAATCAGCGTTGATCCACGCGGCGAGTGCGTGCTGATCAGCGCTGCATTTCGCGTACGCCACCATGTTTGCCACCCAGCAGCCCTGAATCAAGGCGAGTTGGTCTTCGAGTTCCAGATTGGCTGCCTCCTCGCGCACCTTGCAGGTGAGCGGGCACAACGCCATGGACTCAATCGGCTTCGCGCGGGACGGCGCGATCGGCGGCGCTGGCGGAGTCGTTGAACACGCTGAACACATCAGCACCGATGCGAGGATCAGGGCAAGTCTCTCCATTGGGCATCACCTTGTCGCGGTAGACGATTCGTGTGACCACGCGTGCCTGGACGTCGGCGAGCTCCATGGCTGCCGTATTGGCGCGCGTGGTGAGCGCAGCGCGTTCCTTTTCCCACATGCGCTGCTTGATGTCGTGGTCGACGATCGCGCGCTCCTGGGCCACGCGTGCGTCCTCTGTGGCGTCTTTCAGCGAGGCGTCCCAGCGCCAGCCCTGGACTTGCCATGCGAGAAAGCCGCCAGCGACGAGTGCGGCAGCGCCGACGATGACGTGTGATTGAAACGGAATGGGCATGGCTATCACCTATGACTTGGTTCCCAGGAGTTCTGCTTCGAGCTTCTCGATGATCTTCACGGTGAACGCGATCTCGTCGAGATCGTCAGGCGTCGGCTTGGCCTTGGAACGCAGGCGCTTCAGTTTCTCCCGGTAGAGTTCGAGCATGAGCGCGCGATCGCCTTGCTGTTGCTGCGCGGTCATCTGACCCGCCTCGGCGCGGTCGATGTAGAAGCGATCGACGCCCACCACGGCCAGCACAACGGTGACGCATACACTCGGCACGCCGAGAATCCATTTCCAATCCACGGACTATTTCCTCACGCAGGTGTCTAGCACCTTGCGCTCGCGGTCTCGCACCTCATCCTGACTAACGCACGGCGCCGCCGCTGCAACTGGCTCCACTCGCGTGGACGCGCCCTCTCCGGAAGGCGCGTTAGCATTTTCAGCCGCAACGCGCGGCGCCGCCGCCACACATTTCTCCACGCTCCCGTGAAACTTGATCGCGGAGTCGAGCATGCAGAGCAGCGCTCTGCCCGTATACGCATCGCCTGACAAGAAGAACTCGCGCGCGTCCATGCGCAGCGTGCACTGTGAGTCGAGCTTCGCGCTGCCACCGCTGACAGCGAAGCCGGGCACAGCAGCACCTCCGCTGATTCCCACGTAGCACGTCGCAGTCGTGTTTGCGTTAGGCGGGTAGACGTTCGCCACGTTCTTCAACGTGACGTGGTCTGGATGCGTGTCACTGACGACCACCGATGAGACGCTGTCACTAAGCGCGTCTGCGCTCGACGTCGATTGCGATGATGCCACTGCATGTGGATCGCTCGGCTTGTCGGTCGCGAAGACGAGACCAGGGAACACTATCAGTGCCAGTAGCAATTTCATGGTGCCGCCTTGCGTGATGACGTTGCTGTTCATTTGGCCGCGCAGGTACGTGGCGACCGCGATGAAGCCGAGGTGGAACTTCAGCGTGTCTTCGGGGATGAGTCCTGAAACGCTGGCGAGTGCGGCATCCATACCGATTGCGACTCCCAGCAGGCGCGTGCCGTGACTCTTCCAAACGCCCCACATCCACTTGAGTGGCTTCATCTGCGTCGCTCCTGTTCAAGTTTATCTAGACGGCGCAGCACGTTCTGCTGGCGTTCGTCTACGAGTGTCAGCTGCGTGTCTTGCCGTTGCATATCGTGAGTAATGCTCGACATCTGGTCGAGAAGAGCGCGGAGATAGATCACGGAGAGTCCGCCGAGCGCGCCAACGACAATTGCCCACGCCCAGAATGCAGTGGCGAGTCGCTGCGACATCTTGATCAGGGCCACTCGATCCTTGACTCCGTTTTCATCGAGTGCGTCAGGCACATCTGGCGTCAATTTCATACCTCGTGTCGCCACTGAAAGTGAGGAAACTCCTTGAACTTGATCCAGCGCCCAGCCCATTCGAGACCAGCGGCCTCGCCGAGTACGCCTACGCGCTGCCAGAGTTCCAGGTCATCGGTGTCGTCGT
>Ga0137461_1000072_pt1 | contig 20486 bp, 16 predicted proteins | sample EasRivERMGT746_2_FD_104650 | JGI IMG/M metagenome (GOLD analysis project Ga0137461, IMG submission 104650) | Soil microbial communities from meander-bound floodplain in the East River, Colorado, USA - East River MetaG ERMGT746_2 | ecosystem: Environmental > Terrestrial > Soil > Floodplain ... | reverse complement strand
TTTGCCATATTTCGTCAACTGTATCGAGATAGTTCTTATCCCGGCGGATATCCTCCGGGTTTCGTCCTTCGCGATTGATGTTTGGCTGGATGATCTTCGATATCGTTCCCGGCCGCGGCGATAAAAGGAATATCTGATCCGAAAGGTAGGCCGCCTCCTCGATACTATGGGTGACGAAGATCACGGTCTTTTTTTTATGCCGGAGCAGATCCAAAAGCTCCTCCTGAAACTTGCGCCGCGTCTGTTCATCGACTGAAGAGAACGGCTCGTCCATCAGGATAATATCGGCGTCGACGGTCAGAGCCCGCGCAAGCCCGACGCGCTGGCGCATGCCGCCCGAAAGTTGGTGCGGATAGCTCGCCGCGAAAGTGGTCAGGCCGACTTCGGCGATATGTTTGCACGCGATTTCACAGCGCTCTCCCTCGGGCATGCCGCGCAACTCCAGACCGAAAGCGACGTTGCGCAACACGTTCGCCCAGGGCAGCAGCGCGAAGTCTTGGAAGACAAAGGCGCGCTCGGGTCCGGGTCCATCGACCTTTTTTCCTTTCACCCAAACCTCGCCGCGGCTGGGTGAAATGAGTCCGGCGATAATCTTCAGCAGCGTGGTTTTGCCGCACCCGCTAGGGCCCAGGAGCGTGCTCAATTTACCTTGGGGCAGCGCGAGATCGACCTGCGCGAGCGCTTCGACCCCGGTCTCATAAATCTTGCCCACGGCTTTGACCTCGACGATGGCGTCAGCCGGCATTTTCAAGGCCTCGCATTTCCGGCGGGAAGAGCTTGCGCTCGAGCCGCTCTAGCGCGTGGATCGTCAGGGCGGCAAAGATAATTATCGAAACGATCGCCGCGAACATCTGCGGATAGTCGGCCACCGAGCTGTTATAGGTAATCAGATCGCCGATTCCCGTCGGGGTGATCAGCAGCTCGGCGATCACGATGCCGATGAATCCCATCGCCACTCCCAACCTAAGTCCGGCGAAAATTAACGCCGCCGCGTGAGGCAAAACGATCTTCACCACTTCCTGCCGTTTGGTGCCGAGAAAGGCGCGGCACATCTGGATCAACGAAGGGTTGGTATTGCGGATGCCCTTGTAGGAATTCATCACGATCACGGGTGCCGCCAGCACGACAACAGCCAACACCTTGGAAAGAATCCCGATGCCGTACATGTAGGTGATCAACGGAATGATCGCCGCCATGGGCGCGGCTTGCAGGACGATGAAAATCGGCAGGCTGAACCATTCGATGGTACGGGAAAGTCCCATCGCGATACCGAAGCCGATGCCGAGCATGCCGGCGAGAACGATGCCGATAACGAGCGGTTGGAGCGTCGACCAATAGGCTTTGGCAAGACTGCCGTCGGCGATCATGGACAACAGCGCTAGCAATGTCTTACTGAACGGTGGAAACGAAAAACTGATCGGCCAGCGTCCGGCGATCTCCCACAGCCCGAAGAAAAGCGCGAATGAGATCAGCTGCCAGATGAAAGGAGAGACAGTCAAGCGTTGTTGCTTCACGGAGTCGATCACTACCGGTGTTTTCATCCATTTCGTTGCGCACGATGAGTTCGCTTGTAGGCGCAGACCGGAGCCTGTCCTGAGTCAATCGAAGGATGTCTGCCCTTTCGGCTGGGCGACCACATAGGGTCGCCCCTACACATTTGCCTCTTCAGGCTTTTGTGTGGAAGATGTGTCACGTTCATTTTGTTTTGTTCACCACGAAGGTCACGAAAGGTTCGGATGATAAAGACTCCGAACTTCGTGCTCTTCGTGTCCTTCGTGGTGAAAACATCTTCACAGTAAACCCGGAAGGACCACATATTTTCTGCACCGCGCGGTTTTTCACTTCACGTTCGCCAGCGCAGCCTTGAGCGGAGCAAGATACCAAAAATCCTCGACCTTGAAATTATCGCCTTTTAGCGCGCCGGAGAGACTGTAGAACTCCAGATCGTTCTGGGCCGCGCTGGCGGCGCCGCCGTCGATGGGAAACACGCCGTTTTGCACGGCCTCTTCGAAGAACGGCATGATCTCGCCTTCCAACTTGGCCGGCAGATCGCTCAGCAAGCCGAGCTTTTTGCGCTCGTCGAGCACCGATTTGGGATTGGCATTGATGGCGCGATTCACCTTGACTAGCTCTTCGATGAAAATCCTGATGCCCGCCTGGTTTTTGTCGATGAACTCGCGGGTGGCGAAGAGCGCTTCGTCGCTCGCCTTCACGTTGCCGAGCGGCAACAGCATGAACTTGTCCGGCGCTTCCTTCATCACCATGTTCTTGTTTGGCGCGTCGAGAATCGACGCCTTGATGTTTCCCTTCAAGAGCGCCAAGCCGCGCACCTGAGACCCTGGCACGTAACTTATGTTTTTAAACTTGATGCCGTGCTGCTTCGCCGCCAGAATCATAATCGCCTCGGTGCCCGAGCCGCGCCCTTGCACGGCTATCTCCTGGCCATCGAGATCCTTCCAGCTCTTGTAGCTTTCCTTATTCACGATCGGGAAAAATTGCAGCGCGCTCAGCTGGACGAAAAAGCGGATCGGCACGGTGACTTTCTGGAGCGCCGCGTACGGCGTGCCCTGACCCACGTCAGCCTGACCGTTAATCACCGCTTGGGTCGCCAGCTCTTCGCTTTTGAATGCGGTGATTGCGATGTCCACTCCCCGCCCCTTGGCCCGCTCCACGGCGATCAACAGCGGTAATTCATCGATGGAAATAACGTCACCCAAGGCATATCTAATTTTCGTTCGCGCCTGCGCCGCCGCCTCGCCGGTCAGAGCGAAAAAGACTGCCGACAGGATCACAAGATTGAGAACCGATTTCTCTATTCGAATCATCATAGCCACCTCCCAGATTATGAACTGATGGGCGGAAGTACCGCGAAACCGGTCTGACTGTCAAGCTGTTTTTCCAAACTCAAATTGACACCCGGCCTACCCTTTGTTATGCGAGAGGCTGGGCTAGTAATGTCTCTCTCGGGTATGGTTGAAATCCCTCGCCTTCAGGCGAAATGAAAGTTCGTCGTGCCGTCGAACGCCGGCAACCAGGTGACGGACAGCGTCCGTCATACCGTTGAAAAACGGTATCCAGGTTAAGGGGATGGACCCCGGTTTTCACCGGGGTGACGATAAGGCGGGAATGACGGAAGGGGTTCGACTTCCAGTCGACAAATTCAGAACCCATCGGCTTGGAGCCAAGGGGCGTTCAGTTTCTTGAGGAGCCAAACATGAAGAACGGTTTCAAAGCAATGGATTCGGACATGCACGTCATGGAGCCCTGCGATCTGTGGCAGAAATATATCGACAAGAAATTTCTCGACCGCGCGCCCATCGGCTTGAACCGCCATAAGCGCGATCTCGGCGTCCAAGTCGACGGCAAGATCATGCCGCGCCCGACGCCGAAGCCGATTCCCGCGCTGCGGCAGATCCGCGAAAAGATTCTCAACGAACGTTATCCCGAGGAAGAGGCGCGCGACTTCGACAACGTCGCGCAGGTTCGCGCCATGGACAAAGAAGGTTTGGATGTGGCGATTCTCTATCCGAGCCGCGGCTTGTTCGTGCTCGCCGTCGACGGTCTCGATCCGGAGTTAGCCGCGGCGATCGCCAAAGCCTACAACGACTGGATGCACGACTTCTGCAAGATCGCGCCCGACCGTATGTACGGCGCGGGTATCGTCGCACCGCACGATGTCTCGTCCGCCGTCGAAGAAACCCGCCGCGTCGTGAAAGAACTTGGCTTTAGAAGCGTGTTGATGCGACCGAACCACGTCAACGGCAAGATGTGGAGCGATCCGTATTACAATCCGCTCTGGGAAGAGTGCCAAAAGCTAAACATCCCCATCGGCTTTCACGAAGCCGGCCGCGTCTACTTGCCGCAGCCCGCGCTGTCGGAGTTTATCCCGAGCTTCGCCATGTTCAACACGCTGTCGTTTCCGATGGCGAACATGTTCGCCTGCGCCGACATGATCTACGGCGGCGTCATGGCGCGCTTTCCGAAATTGAAAGTGGCGTTCCTGGAAGGCAACTGCGCGTGGCTGCCGTGGCTGCTCTGGCGCATGGGCGAATACGCCGAGCTCACCGGCGCCGCCGAACATCCGGAAATGAAACTGGAGCCGCTGGAATATTTCCAACGCCAATGCTGGGGCGCGGTGGAGTGCGACGAACACGTCGCGAAATTCATCCCCGAGTTCGGCCTCGAAGACAACATCGTCTTCTCCACCGACTACCCGCACTTGGACGTGAAGTATCCGCACGCGGTGGAGAGTTTTCTCAAACTGCCCTTCACCGATCAGAGCAAGCGAAAATACCTGTGGGACAACTGCGCGCGGCTTTACGGATTCGGATACTAGAATTCGTTCAAGGTTCCCTTCGGCAGGCTCAGGGCCTGAGTTTATCGAAGGCAAGGGTTCAAAAGTTCAACGCCGGATTCAGACGGAACTTCCGATTGAACCTTGAACGCTTGAACTTTTGAACGGCGTTGACTTTGTTTTCGTCGAGCGGTTTTGGATATGACCTTTCAATCCTGGAAGACCTTCGTTGCGCTGGCAGCCTTACTCGCCGCCGCTGGCGGGTTTGGCGTGTGGTGGTGGCGGACCTCTGGGTATGTCTCCACGGACGACGCCCGCGTCAAAGCCGAGATCGTGGCGGTCAGCGCGGAACTGACCGCCAAGCTCAGCTCACTCGCCAAAGAGGAAGGCGACGTGGTCACCCGCCAGGAAGTGCTCGCCACGCTGGATCGCCGCGAGCTGGAGATATTGTTCCAACAAGCCGACGCGGAGGTGGACCGCTTGCGTAACAAAGCGCAGCAAGGGGCAAAGGAAATCGAACTACACGTCGCCAGACAAAAAGAAGAAGTGGTGAAAGCGGAGGCGGCGCTCAGAGCTTCGCGCCACCAATTCGATGACGCGCGCGCCCATGCCGATCAGGCGAAAGAGGACTGGTCGAGAAATCAAAAGCTCTTCGATCGAGCGCTGGTGGCCGAGCAGGAAATGGAGCGGGCAAAAACCAGCCTGCGCCAAGCGGACGCGCAGATGTCGACCATGCAGGAAAAAATCACCGAGGGCCAGTCGAACTTGGATTTGGCGCGCATCAAGTCGAAAGAAACGGCGGTCATGGAAGTCGATCTTCAGGCCCGCGGCGCCGACGTGCGCCGGGCCGAAGCCGTGCTCGCCGATTTGATCCGCAAGCTGCAACTGACGACGATCCATAGTCCCGTCGCTGGAGTGGTGGTGAAAAAAAATGCTCATAGCGGCGAAGTGATCCAAAGCGGCCAGCCCATCTATATGGTCGTCGACGCCAGCCGCTACTGGATCGAAGCCAACGTCGAAGAAACCGAGATTCGGTTTATTCGGCCCGGCAGCCCGGTGATCATAAAGGTCGATTCCTATCCGGACCAGCAATTTGGCGGCAAGGTGATCGAAGTTGGCGGCGCCACGGTTTCGGAGTTCTCCCTGTTTACACCGCAGAAGCTCACCGGGCAGTTCATCAAGTCAACCCAGCGGCTGCCAGTCAAGATCTCCGTGACCAATACTAACGGTGCGCTAAGAGTCGGCATGCTCGTCGTTGTGCGAATCAAGAAACATTCTCACTGAACTACCCCGCAGCTTGCTGCGAGGTATCGGTAGGACGTGATAAGAATTTTTCCAAAGTCGTCACCCCCGAATGTTATTATCAGGGGTCTAGTCCGGGACTCGCCTGGATTCCCGCTTAAAGCATGCGGGAATGACGGACTTCGGAAAGGAATTCAGTTTAACGAAGCAACCTGCGGGGAATCGACCCACAGAGATTGAAGCGACCCATGACTCCCGCGTTAAGCCCCGCCGATAATTCTGACGCTTTCCGCAAGTGGTCGATCGCGATCACGCTATTTCTCGGCACCTTATCCGTGGGCTTGAGCGTGACGGCGGTGAATATCGCGATCCCCACCATGATGTCGTCCTTCGGCACTTCTTTGAATCGCATCCAATGGGTACTGACCGGCTTTATGATCACTCGCACGGTGCTCATTCCCTGCGTCGGCTGGTTGGGGGATCGCATCGGCGACCGCAATGTCTTTCTCTTGAGCACGACGCTGTTCACCGCGGGATCGTTGCTCTGTTCGCTCGCTTGGAATACCGAATCGCTGATCTTTTTTCGCATCGTCCAGGGGATCGGCGCGGGGCCGCTTCTGGGCGTGGCGATGGCGATCATGTTCGAGGCCTTTCCGCGCAACGAGCGCGGCTTGGCGATGGGGCTCTTCATGACCGGTTGGTCTTTGGGCCCGTTCCTCGGCCCGATTTTAGGCGGCTATCTGGTGGAACATGTTCATTGGCGCGCGATTTTTTACATTAATTTACCCACCGGTCTGCTTAGCATTATTGCGGGCTACTATATTCTTCCGCGCACGAAATCTCACGCCGCGGCGGCGCCCCTCGATGCTTTCGGTCTGGTCACGATGATCGGCGCGACGATCGCGCTGCTGCTAGCTCTCAGCATGGGCCAGGAAGAAGGCTGGGGCAGCCGATTCATCGTCGGCATGTTCATCGCAGCGGCCATACTAACCGCGCTCTTTCTAGTGGCGGAAACTAGAGCCGAGCAGCCTTTCTTGGAGCTGAGCTATTTCCGCAATGCCAATTTCAGCATAGCGAATATTTTGATTTTCCTGCGCGTCTTCGCGTTCCGCGGCGCCAGTTTTCTAGTTTCGCTATTTCTTCAGAAGGCGCTCAACTATAGCCCCACCCAAGCCGGGATCTTTCTTCTACCCGGCGCGGTGATCACCGGCCTGTGGTCACCCCTAGCGGGGAGCTTGAGCGACCGGCTGGGTCCGCGGGTACCGATCGTATCCGGTTTCGTCATCCTCTTCATCGCGGTCTACGGTATGTCGACGATGACGTTATGGACCACGGTGACGATGATCTTTGTTTTCTTGTGCTTGAAAAGCGTCGGTGAGTCGAGCTTGAACGCGCCACTCAACACGCTGGCCCTGGGCGCGTTGCCGGAGGGCCGTGCGCGCATGGGGAGCGGCATCATCGGCATGAGTCGGGGACTAGGCGAAGCGTTCGGCGTCGGCGTCTTCAGTTTTCTACTCGAGCGCTACGCTTATCTCAATCTTTACTCGATCCCCCCTCTGCAAGGCGCGGCGTTCGTCACCGCCGAGCGCCTCGAGGCGCTCGCGCACATCCGCGGGCTCTTGATTCAGGCTGGTCAATTCGGTCTCGCCGTAGAAGAGCGGGCCCAGTCCCTGCTGGCGCACACGCTCATCACCCAAGCGCTCGCACGCGCGTACCAAGACTTGTTCTTCGTCATCGCGCTAATCTATGTCGGGCTGGTGGCCGTCGCATTTTTCTTGCGCGCGCCTGAGCCGAAAACTGAATCGTGAATCGAGCGAAGCGCGTTAGGACCGCAACCAAAGCAGCAATCGTTTTTTCACCACAGAGGCCTCGTGAGGGAAGCCGCAACCAAAAAAGAAAGGACGTGTTCACCACGAAGGACACGAAGGTCGGAAGAAGATTTAACCACAAAGCATGCCCTGAGCCCTTCGATTACACTCAGGATAAACTCCGTCGAAGGGACGCCAAGGCGCCAAGTTCGGATCTCTTTGTAGGGGCGTATGGCATACGCCCTTCCTCACAGCGAAGGATGAATATTGTTTTCACCACGAAGGACGTGGTTCGACTACGCTCACCAGGCGACGAGCACGAAGTAGGGGCGCAAAATTTTGCGCCCTTACAACCAACCCTTCGTGACCTTCGTGGTGAGTTGGATGTTCTTTTTGAGCGCGACTACTTAGAACCTCGGGGTCCGGAACATTTGCGCAAGTCACGCAAAATTTTAGCTGTAGTAGGGTGCGCTTGCGCACCCTACGCGCTCGCACGCTTCCGTCATTTCTTCGCTACGCTGATGAATCCCGCGTCGTAATACACCGACAGCTTATCGCCCTTGGGGAGCTTGAAGCCAAACTGATTGCGCAGATCCAAGACGACTTGCAGGCCCGGCAGATTTAAATTGCCGGTCATCGATAATTCGTCAACACTTGCCGCGGCTTGTTTCGGATTGAGCTTCAATTCCGCGCCAATTGTTTTTACTGCCGCTTCGCGATTGGCCGGGTCTTTCACCCATGCTCCGGCCTTTAGCCACGCGCGCAGAAAGCCGAGCATCGTTTCGCGATTCTTTTGTCCCCACTCGCGAGTCACCGCAAAGATCGTGTTGGGATAGTCAGGCAACACTTCTTTGGAATCGCCGATCTTGCGCATGCCGGCATCGAGCGCTTTGACATCGAACGGCGGATTCAGAACGCCGGCGAAGGTCTCGCCTTTGATCATCGAATCGAGCCGCGCGCCGGTGGCGCCGAGAGCGACCAGCTCATAATCGCCCTTCGTCATATCCAAACCATTCGCCAGCAACACCCGGCGCAGCACCAACGCGAACGCCGTGTCGACGGCGTCGGCGGCGAGTTTTTTGCCTTTGAGATCGCTCCACGTTTTGATCTCGGGCCGAACAAATATCGGCAGCACCGTCTTGTCGGATATCTGTACGATCGCAACGATCTCCGCGCCCTCGCGGCCCGACCATGCCAGAACGTTGTCGAAAGCCGTCGAAGCCATGTCATACTTCCCTTGACTCAAGCCGCGCATCTGTTCCGTCGAGTTCGGCGTGAGGATCGTTTCTACTTCCAATCCCTCGGCCGCAAACAACCCCTGCGCTCGTGCCACCACGGTCGCGGCATCGATACGAAACACCATGAGACGAATCTTCTTCATCTGTGCGCCGGTTTCTTCAATCGCACATGTCATGAACAACAAACTCAGCACTCCCAACAACGCAACTTTTGCTTTCATTCTCATCCTCCGATTCTCCGATACGTTTTGAACGATTGGAACGACTTGAACGTTTTGAACAATTATTTCAATTTGTTAAAGAACCCTTCCTTCTCCAATTCCGCGACAAAGCGCATATCGGCGACGTCTTCGAATTTGAGCTGCCGAATCTTGGCATCCTTCTCGCCCAAGCTGGCGAGCAGCGAGTTGATCCCGGCTCTGCTGACATAAGGAAACGAATCGAAGGCGTCGCGAAACTGATTATACGTGTCGTCGAGAATTTCCGGGTCTTTCAAGCGCGCATACTTTTGAATCGCCTTGATACCAAGCTGGCGGTTGGTCTTGAAGATATGCAAACCCTCGCCGAGGGCGCGCACCATGCGGCGCGTGGTTTCGGGATTGGCTTTCACATAAGCGCGCGTGCTGGCGATCACGGTCGATGGATATTCCGGTCCGTCGATGCCGAGGTTGACCAATTCGAACAAGCCCGCCTTCTTGGCCCGGCTGTTGGTCGGCGGCGACAGCGCTCCCGCGTCGATCTGGCCGGCGAGCAATGTCGTCAAGATGTGCGGCACCTCGGCTAATTGTAGAAGGGTGTAGTCGTTGGGTCCCAACCCGGCTTTGTTAACGACGTGAAGCACGGCGGTATGGGTTGACGAGCCGATGCGGGTGATGCCAATCTTCTTCCCTTTCAAATCCGCCGAGCGCTTAATTTCGGGCCGCGACATGATCGAAAACACAAAGCGATTGATCCCCTCGCAGAACATCACCACGTCGGCGCCGGCGGCCACCGCTTGAATCGAATTCAACGCATCGGCCGTGGTGAATTGAATCTCGCCGGACAACATCGACTGAATCGCTTTCGAAGTCGACGCGATGTGAATCAGTTCGACGTCGAGTCCATGCTTTTTGAACAGCCCCTCTTCCTGCGCGACCCAGATCGGGCCCATCACGCCGCTGATGGCGCCCCAGTTGAGACGGACTTTCTGCTGGGCGGCGCTGGAAGCCACCGTCGCGAAGATAAAAAGAGCGAGAGTGCTGATTAGAATTTTCATTGCGATAGACCAAAGGGCGACCGCCGGTCGCTACAAATTCGGACCCGAATTCCTTTGCGACCTTTGCGTTCTTTGCGGCCAACTATTCTTCGTCTTATGACCGAGGGCGCGATGAATCGCGCCCCTACATGACCTTTGTGCCCTTTGTGGTAACCTCATTTCTTCAGTTCGGCGCCATCCACGCGGTCAACACCGACGGCGTGTCTTTCAACACCGACTCCCAGGACTCGCCGCAGTCGCGCGTCACGTATAAGCCGCCTTTGCCGGTGATGCGGGCGTCGAAGCCGTAGCCGCGCGAGCCGTCGCCCATGCCGCAGAACAGCGCGTTCGCATCTGTCGGATGATGCACCAGCACCCAGGGCATCCATTGATTCTCTTTTTCCAAGCCGTTGGTCGAAAGACGCCAGCTCTCGCCGCCGTCCTCGCTCAGCAGAATATGTCCAAGCGGCGTCGTGTGTTCGCGCGACCAAACTCCCGGCGAGCCTTTGCCGCCGCACAAAACCATGCGGCCGCCCGGCATAAAATGCCACTCGTGCGAGTAGCTATGCAATTCCGTGTACGCCCAGGGCATGCCGGTCTCGACCCGGCGCCAGTGCTCGCCGCCGTTGTCGGTGCGATAAAAACCGCGCGCCGAGGAGACATAATAGCGCTCCTTGCTGCCGGGAAAATTTTCGATGTAATGCATGTCGACGTAGTCGATGCCGTCGCTGCGGTCGTACCAAGTCTTGCCGCGATCCCGGCTGAGCAACACGCCGCCATGTTCGAGCAAGACGTAAAGCAAATTCTGATCCTCGGGATGAACAAAAATGTGGCGCACGTGCGGCGACTCGACGCCGCGCAGCCGCGGCGGCACGTCCCACTTCTTTTTCACCTCGGCGCCGAAGTCGAGCATGCCGTCAAGCGGCGCCCAGATTTTACCCGAATCCTCGCTGCGAAACAGCCGGATCGGACCGATGCCCATGTAGACTACGCGCTCGTCGTGCGGATCGACGGTAAAAGTGCGCACATCGCCTTCCATGATTTTCGTCCAACTCTTGCCGGCGTCTTCGGAGCGGTAGCCGCCATCGAAGGCGACCGCGGCAAAAACAATTTCCGGTTTCTTCGTGCAACCGATCAGATGCTCTAAAGTTTTTCCTTGGAAGTGTTCGGCGACGGTTTGCATCGAACCGGAACGGTTCTCGATGATTTTCAAACCGCCATTGTGCGCGATGTAGTAACGTAATGATTCAGCCATAATTTCCTCCTGGGTTACAAAAAATGTTAGAGTAAATTGCGAATTGCCTCTCCTATCCCCTTCCTTCCCCTCGACGGGGAAGGATAGAGGAAGGGGTGAACCGCCGCAAACTAAAGACGCTGTCACACTTGCGCGCAAACTCACCCCCATCTCAATCTTCCCCCGTCGAGGGGGAAGAAGTCGGAAGGAGGATGCGCCGATTCTTCTTTCGCCTTACCCTTTACCCTTCACCCCTGACTCTTCCCACGTAGCGCCCGATAAACCTTCTCCGACGTCACCGGCAGATCGGTGATGCGCACGCCGCAAGCGTCGGCCACGGCGTTGGCGACTGCCGCCGCCGTCGGCGTATTAGCCACTTCGCCGATGGCCAAACTATTATACGGGCCCGGTCCCGCCGGCACGCTTTCCGCGACGTGGGTTTTGAGCGGCGGGATGTCGGTGATGTTGGGAATTTTAAATTCGCCGAAGCTGCTCGTGGTGATCTTGCCACCGTCATCGAACAGTACTTCTTCGGTCAACGCGTAGCCAAGCCCAAACACGATACCGCCTTCGACCTGACCTTGATGCATCAAGGGATTGATCACTTTGCCGGTGCTATGCGCCGAAACCATTTGGCGCAGCGTCACCTGGCCGGTCTCCGGATCGACGTGCACTTCGGCGATCTGCGCCGACACCGAGGCGTCGTGCGACTTCTCCGCGCTTTTATAATAACCGCGCACGTAAACCGGCGCGCCTTTGAACTTGACCACTTCGGCGAAGCTGATCTTGCGTTTGGACAGCTTGTGAAAAATCTCGCCCTTGTCGGTGGTCAACTCTTTGGGATCGACTTCCAGAGCTTGCGCCGCGAACATGAACAACTCCTCGCGCGCCTTGGTGCCGGCTTCGAAGGACGCGTTGCCGTACACGCGTGTCGCGCGGCTGCCGCCGACGCCGCCGTCGCTCGGCACGATGGTGCTGTCGGCTTGCTTCAACTGAATGGCCGCGGCCGGCACTTGCAGCTCTTGGCCGACCACTTCGACGATCACCGTGAGCACGCCGGCGCCCTGATCGACCACCGGCGAAATGATTTTCACCTTGCCGTCTTCTTCGATGGTGACAAAGACACTGCCTTCGCCGCCGCTGGGGCACCATTCGGAAAATGCCAAACCGCGGCCGACATTTTTCGGCTTGGACTTATTGTAGCCGGCGAGTTGGATCGCCTTGTCCAACGCTTCATCGCCGCGAATATGCGAGATATGTCCGCCGATCGGCGTCTCGTCGCCGTCGTGCAACATGTTTTTGCGTTTGAACGCCGCCGGGTCCATGCCGAGCTTGCGCGCGACGATATCCAACTGGCTTTCGTTGGCGAAAAACCCCTGGGGATCGCCCGGCGCGCGCATATGGCCGCAGGGAATTTTATTGGTGTAGACCATCCGTTCTTCGATCAAACAGTTGGCGATCTTGTACGGCCCGGCGCAAGTCGACGCGCCGATCAAATAGCCCGCCGGCTTCATCGACGCGTAGGCGCCGCTGTCGAAAAGAAATTCGATATGGTGCGCGACGATCTTGCCGCTCTTCTTCACGCCGGTTTTGATCTTGATGATCGATGCATGGCGCGGATTGCCGGCGGTCAATTCTTCGGTGTAGTCCATGACCATTTTCACCGGCTTGCCGGCCTGCTTCGACAAGAAATAGCCCGCCGCGACATCCATAAAGCCGCCCTTGCCGCCGAAGTCGCCGCCGATATGCATCGGATGGAAAACCAATTTCTCTTTGGCGATGCCGATGCAGTTCGATAGTTGGCCGCGCACCGCGTAGGGCGTCTTACTGCACGACCAGATATCCGCGCTGCCGTCCGCCCGGGCATCGACCACGCAGGCATGCGGTTCGAGATAAGACTGGTGCGTCACCTGTGTGGTGAAGTGGTTCTCGACGATGACATCGGCCTGTTTGAAGCCGTCGTCGATATTGCCCTTGCCCCACTTCAAATAGGCGAACACATTGCCGGCTTTTTCCACCGGCACCGGCAAACCTTTATACGAAAGCAAATCAGGATGCAGAATCGGCGAATCGTCTTTAAGCGCCGCCAGCGGATCGAGCAATGGTTCTAATTCTTCGTATTCCACCTCGATCAATTCCAGCGCCGCTTCCGCCGCCTCTTTACTCTCCGCCGCCACGGCCGCAACTTTCTCGCCGATGAAGCGCACCACGCCGTCCGCCATCACCGGAGTGTCGTAGATACAACGACCGATGCGTAATCCCGCAACATCTTTTCCCGCGATCACCGCCTTGACGCCCGAAATCTGCCAAGCTTTGCTGGTATCGATGCGCTTAATCCGGCCGTACGCGATCGGACTGCGCAGACAGCGCCCCCATAACGTCTCCGGTAAATTAAGATCGGCGCTGTACTGCGCCTTGCCGGTCACTTTCAGCTCGCCCTCGACTCTCGGTGTCGACACACCCACAACCTGCGTCATTTAGTTTCCTCCCTGTGAATTCTTATGCGGTTTCACCGCTGTAAACATCCTTTTCTAAACTGGAACCCGGCGTAATGTCCAGCGATTTGTGGTATAGCACCGATTTGACGGCAACGTGAAGTCGGCAAACGTTTTCATGCGGCGGCGGGTCAATGTCTCTGTCGATCAGCATTGGCCAGCAATTAACTTGTAATACCGTTCGTTGGATCGGGTCTGTCACTTGGAACAAATTCAACAGTTCGTTGAACTGATCCACCGCTCGGTGGGCTATCCGACCGCCTTTGTTGTGGCGCCGCTCGCCCTGTACACCTTCGTTTCCGCAAACCCGCACCGCCGCTGGGGCAAAATTTATCTTTTTTCCATGATTTTTCTTTATTGCACGGGAACTTTTTTGACTCTCACTAGACACCCATGGTTGAGCTGGGGTTTTGCGCGCAACCTCACCTTCAATTTCTTTGGGTTCTCCACGCTCCTCTATGGCTATCGTTCGATACGCCTGTTCAACGATCCCGGCAAGCCGAGTCCGGCGCGCCTGGACTACGGCCTCGCTGGGCTCTTGATTGTCACCGTTCTCGCCATGTTGTCCGTCGCGATTTTCAAAGACACCCCCATGCGCGTTTTTACCGCCGTTGGAATTTTTCTTAGTGTATTGGAAGTGCGGGAGCTGCGACAAAGCTTTAAGCCGAGGGAGATTTTATTGCGTCGCCACGTTCGCTATATCTTGACCTCCTACTACTACTTGTTGACTGTGGTCTCGATCGTTCACCTGGCCGACGAGCTACCCGGTAAGTCAAGATGGCTGTGGCCAACGATTGTCGGATGCCTGATCGTCGGTATCGCTAGCATAAAGGCGCGCCAACCGGTTGAAAAAAATAATCCGAGGGCCCTAACCTGGGCCGTCTACGCAACGATTATGATCGGGCTGTGTTTTGGAGTTTATGTCGTTTACGACCTGATGAGCGGCGCCAAGCTATCGATGCAAGCCTTTTTGATACCATGTTAGGTTCAACTGCTCCGTCGGTCAATCCGGCGCGCCCAACATTAGCATGCTAGTTGAAATTCAAGATTGGCAAGCCATTGAGCGATTTGTAGCCACGCCGCAAGCGTAACGGGCAATGAAGACGATGATCTTCGCAATCCGTAATCCTTGATTTGCAAGAGCAGACTTCCGGTCGCGCCGGCGAACGAAGCTACTCTCCTGGTAAAACTTCTTTTCGGCTTGCGACAACGCATTAGCCAATCGACTTCGTAATAGCACGCCCCTGTGTCGGTAAGTTTAGAATATTTGCGCCGAAGCACCAAGCCTTCCAAGCGATGATCGTTAAAAGATTCCGTGAAGCGTCTAACGAAGTTTCGCTCGAAAGATTCCGCCAACCAAAGGTGCTCGCTAATCTGCAGCGCGATTCCCGTGGAGTCGTGCTGTGTCGGATTACCGCAGATTTCGGTCAATATTTTGATGCGAGTCAGCTGGTCGGGGCCGGCGTGCAACGAGCATCCCAAGTGGAGAATATCCCAAAAAATCAAGCGGCTTTCTCCGCCGCCGTCCGGGACCGTGATTCCGCCATCGATCCAATATTCCAAACCGGGATCGAGCCTCAGGTTGCTTTTGATCTCTTCTCGCAGGTCCTGGGTCAGACAAAATCCGCCAGGCGGATTTCCGTGCCGGCTCCAAATCGACATCTCGTAGCCCGGTTCGATGTGGAGGAGGCACCGTATGTCGTCGAATTTACGCTGCGCGAGCCAGTTGCCCGTGAGCTCGTAAAACGCCAGGCCGGCAGGATTCATTCTGCCGCGCGGTCGGGGCGGAAATATGAACTTGGTCATTATCCGAATGTCTCCCAGAGAAAAGCTCTTTCGCGGCGGATGCTACTTAATCTTTCTTTGGTTGTAAATAGGTTTTTCCGCTGGTGGCGCTTTTTTCGTTGTCACGTCTCCGGCGGCCCGCGCTTGGAAAGCGATTCAACCAAATGGCTCGATCGCTGAAATCTCGAACCTTAAACCAGGTTTTTACCCCCACGCGCTGCGCGCGACTTTGGCGACCAATTCCAGTTTTCGCCGCATATCGTCCCACGTGATCAAATTTCCCGAAGCCGCCGAGGCAAAACCGCACTGCGTGCTCAGAGCCAGATTCTCCGTCGGCACATATCGCGAAGCCTGCTCGATGCGCCGAATCAATTCATCTTCCGATTCCAAAGCCGGCTCTTTGGTGGTAATCAAGCCGAGCACGACCGTCTTTCCTTTGGGCACAAACCGCAGCGGCTCGAAGCCGCCGGCGCGGTCGCTGTCGAACTCCAATAAATAGCGGTCCATCTTGAGCGAACCGAAGGCTTTCTCGGCGATCGGTTCGTAGCTACCCTCAGCGCCCCAGGCGCTGCGCTTGTTACCGCGGCAGAAATGGATGCCGATAACGACTTCGGGATTTCGCTTAATGCCCCGAATCATCGCGTTGTCCGCAGCGATCGCCGCGTCCAGCGCTTGGTCCAAATCGATGCCGCTTTGTCTGAGCACGTCTCGGCGCGTCTGATCGAAAAAGTTCGAGTAGGACGGCGCGTCCAACTGCACGTAAGACGTCCCTTCGTCGATCAACGCCTGCACTTCATCGCGCATGATCGCCGCGACATCTTGCAGCATGTCATGCACCGTCGGATAAAACTTATCCGATACGCCCGGCCGGAAGCGCATGATCGCATGCTGCATCGCCGCCGGCGTGCAAACTTTGAACGGTCCTGGCGCGTGCCGCTTTAAAAACGGCGCTTCACCGGGAGTGAAGCGGCCTTTCTTCGTGAGCTTGCCGCCGACAATGTACTGAAGGTTGCCTTCCTTGGACTCCGCCGCCAGCTCCTTGCCTCGCCCCTGCCATTCGAACTTCACCATAGGCTTTCCCGGCACGAGCCCGTCCATCGCTTTAGTAATGTCGGCAGTGAAAATATCGCGACGATACTCGCCGTCGGTAAATATTTGCACCCCGGCGGCTTTCTGCATCTCCAGCGCTGTGAGAATCGAACGATCCTCGATCTCGCGCACTTGCTTATCATTCATGCGCCCTTCACGCAGCGCCGCCCGCGCTTCGAGCAACTCCGCCGGCCGCAAAAGGCTGCCGATATTATCCGCCCGGAATGGCGTAGCCATAATTTTCCTCCCTGGTAATTACTTTGAAAAGCCAAGTTCCCGCCGCGCCTTTTCTAAGAAACTGTAATCGACGACCTCAGCGACTTTGATCGGCCGGGCCACTTTCGCGCTCTCGCGCGCGAGATCGACGAGCAATTGAACCGACTCGTTCGATACCAATCCATCTTTGGCCAACACCCGGCTGACATCGGCAAAAATCGCCTCCGCCATTTTACGTTCGCTAAGCTTCCAGCGCTTCATCACCAACTCGATGATTTCTGCCTGCCGGCTCTTGTCCAATAAATACGCGAGCGCGCGCAATTGCGCGCGCACCATGCGGTACACCTCGTCAGGATTTTCTTTGATCCTTTTCTCGGTCGCGCCGAATCCCGCCTGGGCAAACTCGACGGTGTCGCCAAGAAACAATAGTTCGTTGAATCCCTTTTCGCGGGCAAATATATTTTCCGGCACCGACAACAACGAAGCGTCCACTGCGCCGGATTCGAGTACCGCCAAGCGGCCGGCCGCTGCCCCGCCCATTGGCAATATCGACACATCTCGCCCAGGTTCCAGCCCCAATTGGCGCAGCGCCTGCACTGCGAGCAGCGTCGCCGAAGCGCCGGGCGTGCTGCCCGCGACTTTTTTTCCTTTGAGATCGCGTGGCTCCTTGATCTCTTTCTTGCTCATCAGAAACATCAACGGCCGCGACACCGTAAAGATCAAACACTTCAAGGGCCGGCCTTGCACCACGGCGCTGATCACGCCGGTCGCCGCGCCATTGTAATCGAGATCGCCGGTCATCAGCGCCGTGCTCGCCAGCGTCGCCGGCATCTGAATCAGCTCGACATCGAACCCCTCGTCGCGAAAGAAACCCTTGTCGTAAGCCGCGAAAGTCGGCAGCAGCGCGACGGTCGTCGACGACAACGAAAGCCGAACTTTTTTGCGGCTCGACTGAGCATCGGCGCCATCGGCGACAATCACAGCGACGAGCAGAATGACCAACGCTCCGAGTGTTCTAATGTTCATCGAATAGTCTACCTATCCTAGAATCTCCCACAACGACTTGAACGGCTTGAACGGTTTGAACCTTCAGCCATTCATCCCCACACTTTCCGCGCCACCGTCGCCACCAATTCTAACTTCCGCCGCATATCATCCCACGCGATCAAATTCCCCAGCAGCGTCGAGGCAAAGCCGCACTGCGTACTGAGCGCCAGGTTTTCCAGCGGAATATATTTCGCGGCCTCATCGATGCGGCGACAAAGCAGCTCCTGGGATTCAAGTTGCGGCTCCTTCGTGGTAATCAAGCCGAGGACCACGGTTTTTCCTTTGGGCACGAAGCGCAGCGGCTCGAATCCGCCGGCGCGCTCGCTATCGTATTCCATTAAAAAGCGATCGGCCTTAAGCGAGCCGAAGGTCTTCTCCGCGATGACTTCGTAACTTCCCTCCGCGCTCCACGAACTGCGGTTGTTGCCGCGGCAGAAATGAATGCCGACAATCGTATCCACCTTACGTTTGAGTCCTTCGATGATCGCATTGTCTCCGGCGATCACCTCATCGAGAACTTCGTCCGGATCGGCGCCCATGGCGCCCAGTTGTTCGCGCCGCCGCTCGTCCATCAAATGCGTCAAGTACGACGGCCCGTCGAGCTGCACATAGGTAGTTCCCGCGTCGATCACCCCTTGGACTTCATCGCCGAGCAGCGCCGCGAAGTCTTGCACCATCGCCCGCCGCGTCGGGTAAACTCTATCCGTGACGCCGCGCTTGTACTTACTATCCGCGACTTGGACCACACTCGGAACGCAGACCTTGAATGGCCCCGGCGCGTGTAGCCGCAGAAATTCCGCTTCTGCAGCGAAGATGTTCGCGGCTTTCTTGCGTAGCTTCTCGCCGACGACGGTCTCTCCGTCGGGTCGTCGAAAGCCGTTCGCCAATTCACGATTCGGCCCACGCCAGACCGGCGCCATGATCGATTCGCTCGGCACAAGGCCATCTAGCGAGTTTGTGAAATCAGCCATAAAGTTGCCGCGCCGATACTCACCGTCGGTGCACACATCGATACCAGCTGATTTCTGCAATTCCAGCGCTTGCAGAATCGAGCGATCCTCGATCACGCGTAGTTGCTCGATCGAAAGCCGTTTCTCCCGATGCGCGGTACGAGCTTCGATCAGTTCCGCCGGCCGCAACAAACTGCCGATATTGTCAGCGCGAAAAGACGTCGCCATGATTTTCGGCTTTCTCTCTCGATTGAACCCTTGAACCTTTGAACCTTGAACGGCAACTTTATCCCTTGATCCCCAACTCCCGATTCACCATTCGCTGCAACGTGAAGTCGAATATCCGCGCCGCCGGCACGGACTCGGTCAATTTTAGCGCCAGCGCTTCCTCGGCGAGAAACTCCTTGATCTCATCGTCGGTGGGAATCCCCGTCGGCGTAAACGCCGGCTTGCAGCGCCGATACCACTCTGTAGCCGTGGCAAGGTCGGCCTTCCACACTCGCGCCAACATTTCCGCCGTCTCCTTTTCGTTGTCGTGGAAGAAGCGCGCCGCCTTTGCTTTTACGCGCAGCAGCCGGCGCAACCAGTCCGGCGATTCTTGGGCGAACTTGGTTTGCACGCCGATGCCCTGCTGTATGCTCGGAAACTTGTCAATCGAACTTTCCAAAATGTTCATCTTGAATTTGTCGCGCGCCACAAACACGTATGGTGGTGTCAGGCCGGCGACTTGGATCGAGTTGCTCACCATTGCTTGAAGCTGCGAGGCTTCGTCTCCCACCTGCACGAATGTCAGCTCTTTGTCCGAGTCGACGCCGTGAATGGCGAGCATTTTTCGTACCGCGCTGTGCTGGCTGCCGTTGATCGTCGCGATGCCGAGAGCTTTGCCTTTTAAATCTTTGGCAGTGCGGAATTCGCCCCGCGACACTAACCAGAAAATCGGCCGGCGTAAATCGACAGACAGAATCCGCAGCGGCGCGCCGCGCATGATCCCACGCACTGCGCTGCCGACCGAGCCGAGCGCGTCGAGCTCGCCGGCGACGCCGGCGGCGATCGCCGCATTTGCGCTCATGCGGATCAGTTGCGGATCGAAACCCTCTTCGCGGAAGAAACCTTTCTCACGCGCGATGTAGAGCTCGATCGACGGCATGCCGGTGCTCGACATGCTGATGCTCACTTTTCGCGTCGGGGTCTGCGCGTTCAATCGCTCGGCAGACCAAACCGAGAGGATGACTATCAAAATGATGACGGCGTATTTCTTGTTCGCGGTTTTCACGATTTCCCTCATTTCGCATCGGCGGTTGCGATGTCACACGGATCTCACTTGAGACCAAGTTCCTTCATTACCTCTCTTTGTAAAGTAAAGTCGACAATCTCTGACGGCAGTAAGTTGAGCATGGCTATTTTTAGTCCAAACTCCGAGTTGCTGTCCAGCGATATTTTGCCCGCAAACTTGGCTTGGCAGACCGAGTTAATTTGGTTAGTATCCGTCAGAGCTTCTGGTTCCCGGCTTTTCGTTAGCCGGAAACTTGGAACTGGAAACTAGTAACTTTTATCACGCATACCATTCGCTATCGTAAAAATTCGAGGCCCATAACAATGACAACAAACTATCATTACATCTCCGGCGATTCTCACCTGGAAATCGATTCGAAACATTGGCTTGGTCGCGTGCCGGAGAAATACCGCGACCAAGCGCCGCGCCTGGTGCGCCAAGCCGACGGCAGCGACGCATGGATGATCGGCGACAAAATCAAACGCGCCGCCGCGGCGGCTGATTTATACGGCGGCAAAGGCCGCGACGCATACGTGCCGTTCGACGGCAGATACGAGGGCACGCCCGGCACCGGCAGCGCG
>Ga0137461_1000071_pt1 | contig 20522 bp, 16 predicted proteins | sample EasRivERMGT746_2_FD_104650 | JGI IMG/M metagenome (GOLD analysis project Ga0137461, IMG submission 104650) | Soil microbial communities from meander-bound floodplain in the East River, Colorado, USA - East River MetaG ERMGT746_2 | ecosystem: Environmental > Terrestrial > Soil > Floodplain ... | reverse complement strand
GGAGATCATTGACGCGTCGCGCGGCAAAGACGCGCGCCGACTAGTCGACGACACGGTGCGGCGCTTTTTCCTGGGTGTAACGATGGAGTTGGATTGGTTGGACACCGCCGGCCAAATCACCGGCGGTGGGGCGGGGTGAGGAAATACTATCTCATTCGGGGATGGTCGTGATCCTTCTCAGGTGACGTGAAAGTCCGTCATGACGGCGCAGGCCGGGCATCCAGATTCATTGTCGCTTTGAATACAAGAAAACCTGGATTCCCGCCTGCGCGGGAAAGACGGAAGGGGAGTCGACTTCCAGTCGACTGTTCAGCCCCCCCGGTTTCGAGCCGAGGGTCGTTCAGTGACTGCGATACGTGCACCTCTAAATTTCACACCCCGAGACCCGTACGATCACATACCCATGACCAGCTGAATGAACGGTTAACCGCAGCTTCAAAAAATCTTCGGCTCCTGCACCGTGGTTTCTAACGACGCCAGCGCTTTTTCTATTAGCGCGACGCGCCAGCGCAGTTCCTCCTCCGCCGGCAGCTCCGGTTGGCCGACCGGATAATGAAACTTGTTGCCACCGAGAATCCTACCGACGCCAACTTGCGCGGCGACGTTGGATAGACAGGTGATCAACACCACGGGAATTCCCTTCTTCTCGATCTCCTTCGCGATCGTAGCGCCGCTACGCGTGCCGGTGCCTCACGTGGCGGTTAATAAAACCGCGTTGATGCCGGAGCTTGAAAGTTCATCCGCAATGCCGGCGCCGAGTTCCGCCATCTTGCTCGGCATGGCGCCGGTGCCGGTGGTGACAAAATAATAATCGTGGAGCTTTTTGAATCGCTGCGCCTTCTCCAACACGCGCATGGCGTCGAGCGGCACGATGCGGTCAGGATCTCGATCCACTGTCGAAGTATCGTAACCGGTGTGCATCGCTTCGAACTCACCGCGCTTGAAATCATCGCGACCGTCGATGGAATATTTGAAATATTTAGAGCCGCGCGAACTTTCCAAGCGATCGGGATTTCCCTTGGGCACCAAACCGCCTTCAGTGACCAGCGCGAGCGTCATCTCTTTTAAACTGCCGGACAAGTTCGGAATCGCGTGCGCCTGCGCTTCGATGCGGGGGATTTCGCTGTCGTAGACCTCGCCGTTAAGCTTGGCCAACAAGAGATCGACGGCGCGGACGTAATCCGGCCGATCGGTGCGCACGGTGAAGCGGCGTGGAATCGGCAAGCAATACTCGGCGCGAAAATTCTCCGCGCCGCTTTCGTCGCGCGCGATCAATATCTCCATCAACCGGGCGAATCGTTTCAAAGTTTCCGCCATCGACGCGATGGAGGCGCCGGTTTGAATGACGAAGACATTGCGGCCAATCTCTCGGGTGCCGGGATTGTCTTCGTGCATCGCTGTGATCGCCGGGATCTGCCAATTGTCGCGCGCCCAACTGCAAACCTTGGCGCAAGCGATGCCGTATCTGCCGGCGTTGAAGGCCGGACCGGCGATAAAAATATCGGGATGAAATTCGTCGATGGCTGCGCCAATCGCCCGCAGCGCGTCTGCTTCCGCCTCGTGAAAATAATTGTCGCCGCAAGCGACGGTCGCGAACTCGGCGCCATGCGCTTTGAGAGCCTTCTCAATTTCCACGCCAACGCCCACCGCGCGCGGCAGAAAAATTACTTCGTGCCCGGCCTGCTCCTCACCGCCGATACCGGCAAAAAATTGATTCAAGTAATGGAGCACTTTCATCTGCGCGCCTCCTTAACGGACGGGCAACCACAGGGGGTTGCCCCTACACATCCTATTCCCTTTTGCGACCTTTGCGCCCCGATCGCCCTGAGCCGGTCGAAGGGTGCGGCTAATTTCGCCGAATCCGAATTTTCTACTTCGTGACCTTCGTGTCCTTCGTGGTGAATACCCATCCACGCAATTCCTGAACAAAGCTAGTTCTCATACTCGGCGCGAAAGCCGCTGCTGCCCATCTTGCTGTACGAGCCGAAGAAGATCGTCGGATCGAACAAGAACGGCAGGCGCGGATCGTGGGTCGCTTTCAGGTGGAGATCGATCTCGTTGCCGCCGATCACCGTCGCCAGCGGCGGAATATATATTTTCTCCGACACGTTACCCCGGCTGATCATGCCGTCGGCTTCTTTCGGATGATCCACCAACGGCCGCTCGTAACCTTTCGGCCCGTTGGACTCATGCAACACGGCGGTAGTTTTAATGCCCTCGTCTTCACAGGCCTTGACCGTTTGCATGAAATCGACGGTGCCGTTGCCGGTTCCCTCCATGAACGCCACCGCGCCGTCGGCGCCGAGATTGCGCGCCAAGCGCGCCACCCACAGCCCCATCTTCTTTTTTTGTTCGAAGCTGTCGTTGTAGCCGCGCGATAAAATCACGCCGAGAAAATTTAAACTCTTGCCGTGGCGCCCGAGCAATTCGGCGATAAATAGATTGTCGCAATGCAAAGCTGTGGGAATCTTGCGCTCGCTTTTGTAATTGCCGCTCACCACCGCGCCGTCGAAAAATTCCGCCGGATGAACGAACGTCGGCAGCGTCTTCGAAACCTCTTCGCCATAGTAAAAAGTGCGCGCGCAGCAAAGCTGGCTCTGCACCTGATAGATCAATACGACTTTGGGTAATTTAGCATCGACCGGCGCCAAAGTAATCAGCCGCTTTTCAGGTTCGCCGCCGGTTTTCTTCACCGACGCGAGAAAACTGGCGCAGCGCAGCGCCATATTTCTCAACACTTGGTCGAAGGCAGCATTGGACATTGACGCATCGGGCGTCAACGACAGCACCAGATGAAAACGATCCGAGCCGTAAGAATAAGGCGCGCCGACACCGGCCATGTCGAGGATGCCTTCGCGCGGCTTTTCAATCGGCGTCAATGCGTCGAAGTCAGGAAACCGGCCGGCCACCGTCACCAGAAGATTTTTGATGCGCACAGTTTGCCCACTGCCAATCAGTTGCGCCGGGCCGTCGAAACCAGGGAAGGCCCTAACGGAGTCCGACAGTTTCGCGATCGGCAGCACCGTGTCCAAAACATGAACGATGCGTTTCGATTCGCTGGGACGGACAAGCTCAAAATCAACTTGTACACCATGACTCAGATCGCTGAGCGAAACCTGAAGCTCCGCGACGGATAGCGACAATGACTTGTCCGTCAGTTCGCTGCGCTCGCCCCAGCCAATGCTGTCGATTGAATAATCCAACAATGCCAATTCCATCGAGATAATCCTCGCAAGGCGGAACAAAATCTGTAGGGTGGGTGGAGGCGCAGCCGATACCCACCGCTCCGAATGATGGGTATCGCGGAGTCTATCCTGAGCCACGTCGAAGGACTCAACCCATCCTACGCCGGAATCGCGGCGCAGCGAACTGCGGGGACTGAACCCGCAGCGAATAAAGAATGTCAGCGCGCTTCCATCGCCTGCCCAGCGATCTTGAACGCGCTGTCAATATCTTCGAACTCCGGCCGCGTACCGTCGAAATATTTGCGCCCTTCGATCAGTTTATGCTGCGCCAAGACATCGTCTTTGGGAATGTCCGTGCGCGCCGAGTTGGGCGGCTCGTCGGGGTCGGCGAGTTTCTGCAGCGCGATCTGCCCCTTGCGCGACAGATACCAGTTGATAAAAACTTTCGCGGCATTTGGGTGCGGCGCCTGACTGGGCATGGAGATTGTGCCGCCGCTGACGGAAAAGCTCGCGCCTTCTTTCCACAGGCTGCTGTCGAGAATATCGATCGGCAAGCCTTGGTTTTTCGCCTTGAGCGCGCCCGAGCAGCCGAAGCAAAGCGAAAACTTTCCTTGCCCCAGCCAGTCGATCATCTGCCGCGAGTCGCGGCTGAAGGTGATGTCTTTACTGCCAAAGAACTGCCGGATGAACGACGGCCCAAGCTCCGGATGGTAATAAAAGAACTGCATGGTCGTGCCGATCTCAGTGCGCGGGCGCGGATCGAGGGCGACGATCTTGCCTTTCCACTTGGGCTTGAACAGATCGTAGTAGGATGTCAGCTCCTTCGGATTGACCAGCGCGCTATTGTAGTAAAGCTCGCCGGAGCTAGCATTCGCCATGTAAGCGAAAACATATTTGCCCTCGGGATCGAGATAGCGATGCTTGCCGCCGAACCAGCGCGAGGTATCGACCACTTCCGGCAGCATCAAAGCCGGTTGGATGGGATCGAGAATTTTCGCCTGCTGGTGCAGCAGCCGGTAGTTGGACGAGCCCAAGCCGACCACGTCGGCGAGAAATTTTCCCGCCCGCCTTTCGGAAAAAATTTTCGTCGTGATCTGCGCCCCCGTGCCCGTTAGTAAATACGGACGAATTCCCGGATAGTCGCTGCGAAAAATATCCAGCACCTTGCCGTAGCGGTACATGTAAATATTGACCTGGCCCTCTTTCTTCGCCGCCTCCAGCGTCGCTTCCCACTGCTGTGCGCGAGAAATACCTTCAGCGCCGCGCGCGCCGCCGACTGGAATCAGCGCAAGCGTGAGAGAGCCGATGAAAAATGCGCATGCTCTGCCGATCTTCACTTCATTCCTCCACGAACCACGCAAGCATTATATCATCGGAGCAGCGCACAGGGTCAATCCTTTTGTCGAAGCATGTTGTCGAAGCAGATTCGTTTTAAAGGTTCATCCAGGATTACTGCGAAGACGTTTTCACCACGAAGGCACGAAGGACACGAAGGGCCGGATAATTTAAACTCCGAACTTCGTGCTCTTCGTGTCCTTCGTGGTGAACAAAACAATCTGAACGTGACGCATTCGCCACACATCAGCCTAAATGAAAATCCGCGCGGAAAATTGCGCGGCGGGCTTTTAGATGATATTTCACCTGCATGTCCCAATTCAGCGATTTCTGCGCCGGCTATTTCAAAAAATACTTCGAACTGCATCCCACCGACGCCATTTATTACGGCATCGAAGGCCATGATCACTTGCTCAACGACTACTCCGACGCGAGCTACCAAGCGGAAAAGGGTTTTGTCGAAGAATCGCTAAATAAGCTGCGCCAGATTCCGACGGCGGATTTATCCCAGGACGAAGCCATCGACCATGCTTTGCTCGAAGGCAGGCTGACGATCCAAAGTTACGAGCATACGAAAGAAGATTATCGCCTCAAACAGCCTGACACGTACTCGCCCATCGAGGCGATTTATATTCTCACCGTCCGTGCAACCAACGATCTCGCCGCCAATCTACTGAGCCGCTTAAACCGCGCACCGGCGGCGCTGCAACAAGGCATCGCCAATCTAAGCCGCAGCGACGCCAATCCGCCAAAGCTGTGGACCGAGAACGCCATCCAAAGCGCCAAAGGCGGCGTCAGCTTTCTCGACAGCCTGGCCGAACACCCCAAAGTCCAGAGCGAAGTGAAAGACAGCGCCGCATTGCGCAGCGCCATCGAGAAAGCCAAAAGCGCGCTCGGCGACTTCGCTGGGTTTCTCGAACGCGATCTGGTGCCGCGCAGCCGCGGCATCTACGCCGTCGGCAAGGATCACTTCAATCTGCTGCTCAAAAAGAAACACTTTCTCGCTCACAACGAGCAAAGCTTGCTGGCGCTGGGTGAAAACTTATTCGCCACGACCAAGAGAGAACTCGAAGCCCTCACTCAACAGTTGGCTCCCGGCAAAAGCGTCGAAGATGTCGCGCGCAAAATTCAAGAAGACCATCCGACCAGCGACGAAATCCTGACCGTCTACGATAAGGCGATGAAGGCCGCTCGCGCCTCCGTGCAGGATAAACAACTCGTCACCTTCCCGGCCAAAGAAGAACTCCACGTCGTCCACACGCCGGTGTTTCGCCGCCACGAGATTCCCTTCGCGGCGTATCTTTCACCTTCGCCGAAAGATCCCAATCAAGTGGGCTACTATTACGTCACGCCGGTGACCAGTGACGATTTGCTGCGCGAGCATAACTTCGTCGGTTTGGAGAACACCTCGGTGCATGAAAGTTATCCAGGACATCATTTGCAATTTTCCATCGCCAACTGCACGCCCGCGGCATCAACTTTACCGCGCTTGATGAACGAGTCGTCGGTTTTTTACGAAGGCTGGGCGCTCTATTGTGAGCAACTGATGCAGGAGCAAGGCTTTCTCAAAAGCCCGGAGCACCGCTTCGTCATGTTGAAAGACCGCCTGTGGCGCGCGCTGAGAATCATCATCGACGTAAAAACCCAGACCGGCCAGATGACCTACGATGAAGCCGCCGACTTGATGGTACGCGAGCTGCATTTTCCGCGCGAGCAAGCCTGCGGCGATTTGAACTGGTACAGCCAATCGCCGTCGGTGCCGATGGGCTACGCGCTGGGCTGGTCGATCATCAATCGTCTACGCGACCAAGAACAAAAACGGCTCGGTGGTAAATTCGATTTGCGCCAATTCCACGACAAGCTCCTCAGTGCGGGAAGCATCTCGCTGCCGCTGGTGAAGAAGAGACATTTCACCGCACGATCCGAAACGGCTTGAACGATTTGAACGATTTGAACGGCTTGAACCAAGGGCCGCTTCGCTAACTCGTTCAAAATGTTCAAATTGTTCAAGCCGTTCAAAACGTTATGAAGAAGAATGAAAAACCACGCGGCCCGCTTTTAGGCGCCCACATGTCCATCGCCGGCGGCGTCGGCAACGCTTTTCTCGAAGGCAAGAAAGTCGACTGCGAGGCGATTCAGATTTTTACTAAATCATCGCGCCAGTGGGCCTCCAAACCGTTGGAGAAAGAAGAGATCGCCCAGTTCCACGCCAACCGCAAAGAGACCGGCATCGCCGCGGTGGTCGCGCACGACTCTTACCTGCTCAATCTCGGCTCGCCCGATGCCGGACTGCGCAAGCGTTCGGTCGCCGCGTTCATCGACGAAATGGAACGCTGCGAAATTTTGGGCGTGACCAATTTAATCGCTCACCCAGGCGCCCACGTCGGCGCCGGCGAAGTGGAGGGGATCAAGACCATCGCCAAATCGCTCGACGAAGTGCACAAGGCTTGCCCGAAATTCACCGTCAAAGTCACTCTGGAAATCACCGCCGGCCAAGGATCGAACCTCGGCTACCGCTTCGAGCAAATCGGCGCCATGATCGACGCGACCAAAGAAAGCGACCGCATCCGCGTCTGTTTCGACACCGAGCACGCGTTCGCCGCCGGCTACGATCTGCGAACCAAAGAAGGCTACGAAAGAACCTTCAGCGAGTTCGATGAAGCCATCGGCATCAAGCTGCTCGCCGCGTTCCACCTCAACGACTCGAAAAAAGAATTCCACTCCCGCGTCGACCGCCACGAACATATCGGCCAAGGCTTCATCGGCGTCGAAGCGTTCCGACTGTTGATAAACGACGAACGTTTTTGGGGATTACCGATGTGTTTGGAAACGCCGAAAGGTCCAGACCTGAAAGAAGACCGTGAGAATCTGACGCTGCTGCGAAGTCTAATCAAAGTTTAAACAATTCTTACCCTCGCCCATTCCGATGGGAGAGGGGAGGGTGAGGGCAATCAATTTTTACGACGGAATCGAAATCCCCGGAAAGAACCATTGCACGACGAGACCGATCAAGTAACCCAACCCGGCCGCAGTGACCGCGATGAGAAAAAACTTTCCGCCAGAGACAAACAGCGACTGCCCGGCGAGGTGTCCCTTGTACGCGCCGACGACAAACAGCGTAAGGGCGCTTAAGAAAACCGACAGATAAAGCGCCATCGCACCCGCCATCGCTATATAGGGAAGGATCGGCACGATCGCGCCAACGATGAACGAGAAGCCCATCACCAGCGCAGCCTTGAACGGCTGATTGATCTCCGCGCTGCCAAGCCCGAAAACTTTCTCTTGAAAGGTGCGCAGAAAGACGTTGCGCTCCAACAGCAGCACCTTCACCATGCGGTAGCTTTGCTCCTTGCTCAGCCCCTCTTCACCCAGAGCTTTCAGGAGTCCTTCAGCGGCGAGGTAAGGTTCGCGCTCGGCGAGCTTTTCGGCGTCGGCGATCTCTTTGTCGAAAATATCTTTTTGCGCGCCCGACGAGAGATAAGATCCGGTGGCCATCGAGATCGCGCCGGAAAACATCGCGGTCAAACCGGTGACGATCACGACAGTGCGGTTCTCCGTCGCGCCTTGAATCCCGGCCAGCAAACCCACCGTGCTAATCAAACCGTCTTGGATGCCGAAGACGAACTCGCGAATGCGCGCGCGGCTTTCGATCACCTGCTTCTTTTGCTGAATGGTGTCGAGGGACATTGGGACAAATCAAGTCAGATTGCAGATTGCAGAATGAATAATGCAAAATTTAGGAAATGAGAAACGAGGGCACATCTTCAATTTTGCCTTATGCATTCTGCAATCTGCATTTTGCATTAAAGAATTTAGTATTTGAGCGCCACGTCGCCGGTTGCCTCTCCCGGTTTCCAATCCGACGGACACAACCGCTCGGTGCGCAGCGCCTGGAGCACGCGCAGGGTTTCTTCGACGCTGCGGCCGACGTTGACGTGGCTGACCACTTGATAGCAGACGACGCCGGCGGGGTTGATGATGAATGTCGCGCGCAGCGCCACGCCTTCCTTTTCGTCGAGCACGCCGTAAGCACGACTGAGGCTTTTCGCTTCGTCGCTCATTAGCGGAAATTCCAAGCCGCCCAATTCCTCGGCCCAGGAACGGTGGCTGTCGATGGAGTCGACGCTGACGCCGAGAACGGCGGCGCCTTCAGAGGCAAACGCCTGGGTCATCTTGCTGAAACCGGTCACTTCCGTCGGACAGATGAAAGTGAAATCGGCGGGATAGAAAAACAGCACCAGCCATTTGCTTTTATAACTCGCCAACGAATAGTCAGCGACTTGGCCGCCGAGAATTCCTTTAACTTTGAAGTCCGGCGCGCTGTCGCCGATTCGTAAAAGACTCATAAGAACTCCCCTACAGCCGTTTCGTCACGGAACATTTTGCCAGATCGAAAATGAATCCTTCGAGTTCGCCGCGCGCGCGGTAAACCAACCTTCTTCGATGTTGCCGGCGCGCAGCAGGCCGAAAAAATAAATGCGCAGCATCTGTTCGATCAGTTGCGCGAACGGCAAGTCGCGTTTGGGCTGGTACCAAGTATAAATCCAGTTCATCATGCCGAACAGTGAGAACGTCGCCAGGCGCAGATCGATGCCCTTGCCGCCGTTGTGCTTTTGCAGCTCGCCGATCAAATCCATGATCACTTTGACGTAGCGCCGCTTGAGCACGAGAATCTTGTCGTCGAACTCGCCGGTCAGCGATTCGTCCTCGTGGGCCATCACTTTCATCTCGGGCATGTTGTGCAGAAAGAAGCCCAAATGATTCTCCGCAAACGCGCGAATGCGCGCGCGCACGTCCACGTCGGGCGTGTCGATTTGCGCCCAGTGCTGCAACAGCGTCACGAAGCAGCGCTCCTGAATCAAATAGAGCAGCTCTTCCTTGGTCGTGAAGTAATAATACAAACCCGACAGACTCATCTTAGTGGCCCGCGAAATATCGCGCACCGAGGTGTGATGAAACCCCTTCTCGGCAAAAATCTTCGCCGAAGTTTTAAGAATATGTTGCAGCTTTTCGTCGTAGTGACGAGTCGCGGGTTCGAGCCGGGTGGACATGGATGGAAGAATACTTACAAATCGATTCCTGGGTGTCAAACGGCGGCGATCTCAGGCGTGGCACGGCCACAAGAGAAAAACCTTCACCACGAAGGCACGAAGCATGTCCTGAGCAACGCCGAAGGGAGCACGAAGTTCGGAATATTAATTATCCGAACCCTTCGTGTCCGGAGTCTGTGGTGAGCCCCGTCGAACCATGCCTTCGTGGTGAAACCTATCTTCTCCCTGGCAGCCACTCGGGGGAGCATTTCTTGAATCGCCACCGACCATAGTGTATGTCTTAAAGCTCAACTGATATGAATTTCGAGAATGTCATCGTCGAAAAAGACGGCGCCGTCGGCGTCGTTACATTGAATCGGCCGCAAGCGCTGAACGCGCTTTCCTACGCACTGGTGAAAGATCTTTCGCTGGCCATGCAGGAGCTCGATCAAGACGGCGATATCCGCGTCATCGTCGTCACCGGCGGAGAAAAAGTCTTCGCCGCCGGCGCCGACATCAAAGAAATGGCCGAGCGCGGTCCCTTCGACGAAAGAATTCAGGAACGGCTCGCCTACCGCGACCAGATCAATCGAATCGCCAAACCGGTCATCGCCGCGGTCAACGGCTTCGCCTTGGGCGGCGGCTGCGAGCTGGCGATGAGTTGCGACATCATCGTCGCGGCTGAATCGGCGCGCTTCGGCCAACCGGAAGTGAATTTAGGAATCATCCCAGGCAGCGGCGGCACACAGCGCTTAACTCACGTGCTCGGCAAGCACCGCGCCATGGAATTGATTTTGACCGGCGACATGCTCAACGCCACCGACGCCGAGCGACTGGGTTTGGTCAATCGCGTTGTGCCCGGAGAGCTTTGTCTAGAAGAGGCGAAGAACATCGCCAAGAAGATCGCTACGAAACCGCCGCTGGCGATCAAAGCAGCGAAAGAGGCCGTACTCAAATCGGCCAACAGCGCTCTCGACGAAGGATTGGAATTCGAGCGCAAATCGTTCTATCTGCTGTTCGCCTCCGAAGATCGCACGGAAGGCATGAAAGCCTTTCTCGAAAAGCGCAAGCCGGAGTTTAAGGGTCGGTAGGGGCAGCCCTTGTGGCTGCCCGGTATCTCGCAAGGAAATTCTTTTGCCGTGGCCTACGAAACCATTCTCTACGAAAAATTAAACGGCGTGGCGGCCATCACGCTCAATCGGCCGCAGTCGCTGAATGCATTTATTCCGCAGATGAACAAAGAAGTGCTCGAAGCGCTGCGCGACGGCGATCGCGACCCAGAAGTGCGCTGCTTCATGATCACCGGCGCGGGCCGCGCCTTTTGCGCCGGGCAAGACTTGAAAGGCCGCACGCCGGAGCAAAAAGGCTCGTTGGGCGCGTCGCTGCGCGAAAAGTATAATCCGATGATCCGCCAGATCCGCGCCATGGAGAAAATCATCATCGCCGCAGTCAATGGCGTCGCCGCCGGCGCCGGCTGCAACTTCGCCCTCGCTTGCGACTTACGCGTAGCGTCCGAGGAAGCGAAATTCATTCAATCCTTCGTGCGCGTCGGCTTAGCACCGGATTCCGGCGGCAGTTTCATTCTTACAAGGTTGGTTGGCCTCAGCAAAGCGATGGAGCTGTTGCTGCTCGGCGATACCGTCAATGCCAAGGAAGCCCAGCGCATCGGTCTGGTGGCGCGGGTTTTTCCCGCCGCGGAATTCGCCGCGTCAGCGAGAGCCATCGCCGAACAGATCGCCCGCGCGCCGCGCGGCATCGGCCTGATCAAGCGCGCCGTCAATCACGCGAACTTACCGAATGTCGAAGCCGACCTGGAATACGAAGCGCACTTGCAAGAGATCGCCGGGCGCAGCGCCGACTATGACGAAGGCGTGAAAGCGTTCTTGGAAAAACGCGCGCCGGTGTTTACCGGAAAATAGTCTCGGGTCTCGCGTCTAGGGTCTGGAGTTCGAACCCGAGACACGAGACTCTGGACCCGAGACAAAAAGTATATGTCCAACCCAACTGAAAAAATCGCCGTCCTCGGCGCCGGCACCATGGGTTCGGGGATCGCACAAGTCGCGGCCCAGGCCGGCTTCGAAACGCTCGTCTACGATGTCAAGCAAGAATTCATCGACGCCGGGATCGGACGGGTGAAAAGTTTTCTTCAAGGCAGCCGTCTGCGCGGCAAGCTGAGTGTCGAACAAGAGCAAGAGATTCTCGACCGCTTGCGCACCAGTACCCATCTCGAAGACACCAAGGGCAGCGCCCTGGTGATCGAGGCCGCTCCAGAGAAGCTTGAGCTCAAGCGCGATATTTTCAAGCAGCTCGATTCGATCTGCGATCCGCAGACACTGCTCGCGACCAACACGTCGTCGTTTAACGTCACCGCCATCGCCGCCAGCACGGCGCATCAAGAACGCGTCCTCGGCCTGCATTTTTTCAATCCGCCGCCGCTGATGGCCTTGGTCGAAGTGATTCAAGGCGATCACACCAGCGTTGCGGCCATGGAAAAAGCGACTGCGCTGGTGAAAGCGATGGGCAAGACGCCGGCGCGCGCCAAAGACACGCCGGGCTTCATCGTCAACCGCGTCGCCCGGCCATTTTACAACGAAGGATTGCGCCTGCTCGGCGACGGTGACGCTTCGGTGGAAACCATCGACCGGATCATGAAAGAGGCCGGCAATTTCCGCATGGGCCCCTTCGAGCTCATGGACTTGATCGGCAACGACATCAACTTCGCCGCGACTGAATCCTTGTACCGCTCGTTCTTCGAAGATCCGCGATTTCGCCCGAGCCCGATCCAACAGCGCATGGTCGCCGGCGGCAATCTCGGGCGTAAAACCGGACGGGGTTTTTACAGCTATGGCAAAAAGTAGCGTTGCGATCATCGGCAAGAACCGTCTGGCGGAAGAACTGTTCGCCCTATGCCAAGCCGGCGGACTCGAAGCCACGCAGCTGAGCGACGCCACGGCGATCGGCTCAACGACGAATTTCGTCGTCGACACGGAGATCGGCGCCGAAGACAAAAAGCGCGCGGTCTTGCAGCGTCTCGATGCCTCGTTGCCGCCAACCTCCATCATCGTCGCCGCCTGCCTGCGCTTCACCGCGACGCAAATGGCTTCCTGGATCAAAAAACCCGAGCGGCTGGTGGGCTTCGCGACATTTTATCCGCTCAAAGAGCGCAAGCTCGTCGAATTGACCGGCGGCCTGAGAACCGCAGAGCCGTCGCTGGCGCAAGCCGAGCAGCTTTTTAAATCGCTGGGCAAAGACACCGTGCGCGTCAAAGACGCGCCGGGCTTGACCTTCCCGCGCATTCTGAGCTTGATTATCAACGAAGCCGCGCGCAGTCTCGAAGAAGGCGTCGCCAGCGCCGATGAAATCGACGTCGCCATGCGCCTGGGTGTGAATTATCCGCAAGGGCCGCTCAAGTGGGGCGATCAGATCGGCCTCGACGAAGTGCTCGCCGTGCTCGAAGGCTTGCAGCGCGAGACCGGCGATGACCGTTACCGCCCGGCGTCGCTGTTGAAAAAATTAGTCATTGCCGGTTTTCTCGGCGAGACCAGCGGCCGGGGATTTTACAATTATTCTGAAGGGCAGGTGAGATCATGAGAGAATCCGTCATCGTCGAAGCCGTGCGCACACCGATGGGCCGCCATAGAGGAATTTTCAAAGATGTCCGCACCGACGACCTTGCCGCCTACATCATCGCCAAGATGGTCGCCAAGACCGGCATCGACAAAGACCAGATCGAGGACGTTTATTTCGGCTGCACCAATCAAGCCGGCGAAGACTCGCGCAACGTCGCGCGCAATGCCTCGTTGCTCGCCGGCCTGCCCTATACCATCCCCGGCGCGACGATCAATCGTCTGTGCGGCTCCGGTCTCGAAGCGATCAATCAAGCGGGCCGCGCGGTCCAGACCGATCACGGCGACCTGTTTATCGCCGGCGGCGTCGAAAGCATGACCCGCGGCCCCTGGGTGATGGCCAAGCCGGCCAATGCTTTTCAACGCGGCGACGTGCAAATGTACGACAGTTCGCTGGGCTGGCGGTTCCCCAACAAGCGCATGGGCGAGCTTTACTCCTTGATCAACAACGGCGAAACCGCCGAAAACGTCGCCGAGAAATACCAGATCAGCCGCGCAGACCAAGACAAGCTCGCGCTTGCCAGCCATCAAAAAGCGCTCAAGGCGCAGCAAGACGGCCGGCTCAAGGATGAGATTATTCCGTTTGAAATAGTCCAGCGCGGCAAAACGATCGTCCATGACAAAGACGAAGGGCCGAGGTCGGACACCACTTTGGAAATTCTCGCTGGGCTGCAAGCGGCGTTTAAAAAAGGCGGCAGCGTGACCGCGGGGAATTCCTCGCCGCTCTCCGACGGCGCCGCTGCGCTGCTCATCACGACGCCGCAGAAAGCCGAGCAGCTAAAGCTCAAGCCGTTGGCGCGCATCGTCGCCTCGGCCACCGCCGGCGTCCATCCCAATTACATGGGCATCGGCCCGATCCCGGCGGCCGAGAAAGCCCTGAAACGCGCCGGCTTGACCATCGAGCAAATCGATCTGGTCGAGATCAACGAAGCGTTCGCCTGCCAGGTGCTGGCCTGCGCGCGCGAGCTGGGCATCGACTTGAATAAACTCAACGTCAACGGCGGCGCCATCGCCTTGGGCCATCCGCTCGGCTGCAGCGGCGCGCGCATCATGACCACGCTGGTTCATGAAATGAAAAAGCGCGCCGTCCGCTACGGTCTGGCGACCATGTGCATCGGCGTCGGCCAAGGCATCGCCACCGTCGTCGAACGAATAAATTGACGTCAATACCATCACCGCGCGCTCCAATGAACATTATTTCACTTGGCCGGCGCTTGGGTGCCACTATCGAACTTTACGCCGATTATTTTTTTCGCCCCGGGTTGGTTCGGTCATCGCCGCCGCGATGAAAAGCCCGCGAAAAATTCTTGTTTTCACTCTTACCGCCTTGGCGATCGTCGGCGCCATTCTTGTGCTATCCATTGATATCGTAGTCAACCGCCAGCTCGAATCGGTGCAGCGCGAACTACGCAAACTGCTCGGCAAAGAAGTCAGCTTCACCAGCCTCGAAGTGCATTTAATAGGCTGGCCGGGATTCGCCGCCAAGGAACTGCGCATCGACGACGATCCCCGCTTTGCCGCCACGCCGGTAATCCGCGCCCGCCAGTTGATTCTCGGCCTGAGCCTGCGCGATCTGCTGTGGGGCCGCATCGTCATCGACTCGCTCAGGTTCATCGAGCCGGAGTTGCAAGTCATCACCGAGGAAACCGGACTGCATAATTTGGCCGTGCTGGCGCAACGAAGCGAAGTCTTTGCGCCGCTCTCCAAGCAGCGCGCGCCTGGCAGCGTCAGCTTTGCCATCGACGCCATCCGCATCGACGACGGCCGGGTGATCTACCTCGATCGCTCGGTCAAGGAAGCGGCGGAGTTGCAATTGCGCGACGTCGACTTCAAGCTGAGCGGTCTCGATCCCACGCGCACGACGCGGCTCCGTTTCGCCGCCGCGTTGATCGAAGGGCTCGGCCAAGACATTCATATTGACGGCCGGCTGAGCCACGTGCGGCCGGGTGAGAGCTGGCAGGCGCGGCAAATGAATCTCACCATTCAACTCGACGCCTTGCATGTGCCGCTGGCCGCCCGCGCCGTCGCCGCGCTGCGCGAAAAAATTCCCCGCGATCTCGACGTCACCGGCCCCATGTCGTTGCAGGCCAAGGCCTCGGGCACCTTGGCGCGGCCGCGGCTCGATGACATAACGCTCAAAGCACCGCTCTTCGGCTCGTCCGAATACAACGCCAAGATCACCGGCAGCGTGGAATTTTCCGAGAGCCGCTCCTGGGAAGACGCCCAACTGCAAGGCAATCTGACCCTCCAACCTTTGTCCGTGGCGCAGTTGCGCAAGCTGCGCTGGCTGCGCCAAAATTTTTCTCCCGCCCTCGCCACCGACGGCGCCATCGCCATTTACAGCCGCTTCGAAGGGCGCTGGGACACTTTGCGTTTTGGCGCCCTGGTGCGCGGCGAGAAAAGCTCATGGCGCTACAAAGACTGGCTGCAAAAGCCGATGGATCGGCCGGTCGAGATTCGTGCCAGAGTACGACGGCAAAAAAATCTGTTCGTTATTTCAGAATCCGAAATCGCCAGCGCAATGAACCGCATCGGCTTCAGCGGCTCGATTGACGCCGGCGACGATCCCAAGCTTCAGTTGCGGCTCTACAACAGCGACGTGCCGCTGAGCGGCTGGAGCGAATGGCTCGCGCCCGGCGCCATGGTCGGCAGCGCCGGCCGCACCGATTTGAATGTCATAATCGATCGGCGCGCGCTGCCCGGCCCTGGCAACGACGAGTGGAGCGTGCGCGGTTATTTCACGCTCCGCGCCGGCGACTTCAAGCACTCGCCCAGCGGCCACCGAATCGACCAAGCCAACGCGACGATCCGCTTTGACGGCCGCCAAGCGAAATTGGAGAACGTCACCTTTCGCCTCGGCGCCTCAACCCTCGCCCTCGACGGCGTCGTGCCCAACATCTTCGAGCCGAGCGCGAGCTACCGACTCCGTTCGGCGCAATTGAATCTCGCCGACTTGCCGCCGCTGGTCACCAGCCCGGCGCTTCAGCTCAAAAATTTTAGCGCCAAAGGCACGGCGCAACTGCGCAGCGGCGCGCTCGTTGTCGACGCCGCGGCGTTCGCCGAGCAAGGCAAGCTGTCCGAACTCGATTTCCGCGATCTGAGCGCCGATCTCGCTTGGTCCGCCGCCGGAATGACCTTCAAAAAACTCTCGCTGCGCGCCTTCGACGGCGTGGTGCGCGCCGACGGCTTTCTTGCCAACGCCGGCGAGCGCGGCGCCAGCGTCCAACTGTCGGCACAAGCCGAAAGTTTGGAAATGCGCGCCCTCGGCGCGCGCCTGTTCCCGCTCATCGCCGATCGCATCGACGGCCAACTGACCGGCCGCGGCGAGATCACCGTCGCTGACACGAGCGCGGGCAAGGCGCCCATCGCGCTCAGAGGATCCGGCGCGGCGAGCGCGCAGCGCGGCGCGATCAAGGATTTTAATTTAATCAGACAACTGTTGTTGCGCGGCAGCGGCGCCACCGTTTCCGCCAACTCAACCGCGCGGCTGCCACCTGCCTTTGCCAAGTTGGCCGGTCACAGCGACACGGTTTTCGATTCGCTCAAGGTCGATTTCATCTTCGAACCGCAGCGCATCCGCAGCGACAATCTGGTCGTGGTGACGCCGGACTACACGATCACCGGCGCCGGTTGGATCGGTTTCGATCGCACGACGAGATGGAACGGCCTGATCGTGCTCTCGCCGCGGCTGACTCTGGAAGTGCAGCGCGATTTCCGCGTGCTGCGCTACGTGCTCGACCGGCGCGGCCGGCTGGCGATGACCTTTCGCATCGACGGCGCCATTCCCAACGTTAGAATCCACCTCGATAATCGCGCCTTGGCGCAATTCCTGCGCGGCGGCGCGCCGGCGCGCGATTCCGAGCGCGACACGCCGAGCCGACCGAACCAGGAAAGCCGTGACGATAAAACCTGGCTGCCCAATGCGCTGGAGCGTTTTCTCAATCGCTAGTCCGAATTATTCATGCTACGAGGAAACCTGATGACACTGCGTTGATCGAGGTGTGACCCTGGAGGAACGAAGGCACCGGCGCGAATGTTTCATTTTGTGCTCGGCGCTCGGCACGATGTTTGACCTTTTCGCTGCTGATCTCATAAGCAACTCGCCCGCATGCATCTTCAAGGCACAACTGCTTTGCCTTCGTTCCGGAAGGGTCGCACCTCGATCGCAGTTTTACCGCGAATAATCCGGGCTAGAGACGACCATGAACTTGCACGCCATTTATTTGGAAATCGCCCCCGAGCATATCGCTTACGTGAAGTTTATTTTCGAATCCTACGAAGAGGTCGGCCTCATCCGCACGGTGGAGCGCGACAAAGCGGTCATCGTGCTGCTGGCGATGCGTGATTTTCTTGACACCGCGCGTGAAATTCTGGACTCGCTCAAGCGCGACATCCCGTTCGCGGAAATTCCCCGGCCCGCCGACACCACCGACGACTGGTTCATGGCCGAGTTGGCCGAAAAATCCACCGAACGGCATTCCTAGAATTCCCCTTCTGGTCATTTCGAGGCGAAGCCGAGAAATCTTTTGCTCGACTCTGTTGTTCTCCATACGATTGAAAACCCATCGATTCCAGTAGAAACTTGGGCACGCCAATGAATAAGGAATCCGCCAAAGGCGCCCAGCAAAAAATTCTTAGCCTGTTCGCCGACAAACCGCGCGAGCGCCTGACGCCGCCGGAAATCCAGCGCCGCGCCGGTTTCGAGCGCGACGCGCTGCAAGCCGTCATCGACGCGCTGCGCGAGCTATGCCGCACCGGCCGGGTGGTGCGGCTGAAAAAAAATCACTACGCCCTGCCCGACCGGCAGAACTTGATCCGCGGCAAGGTGCAAGCGCACCCCGACGGCTTCGGCTTTTTGATCCCGGAGGACAAAGACGCCGAAGATGTTTATCTGAACCGCCGCGAGATGCGCCGCCTCATGCACGGCGATCAAGTGATGGTGCGCATCGACCGCAAACAGCGCGGCGGCAGCGAAGCCCATGTGGTGCAAGTGATCGAGCGCAGGCAAAAGCGTCTACTCGGAACTTATGATGTATTCGAGGGCAAAGACTATCTCGTGCCGATGGACCCGCGCATCGGCGCCATCGCGCTACAGCATACCGGCGTGAAACTGGAAAAAGGCAAAGTGATCGCCGCCGAGATCAGCCGCTTCGGCACCGCCATGTCGCCGCCCCAAGCTACGTTCGTCAATGTCATGGGCGACCCCGAGGACCCGCAGGTGCAAGCGCAGTCGATCATCTTTCGCTTCGCTCTGCCCACCACGTTTCCGCCCGAAGTCCATCGCGAAGTGGCGCAAGCGTCCTTTGAAATCAGCGCTCAAGAAATCGCCGCGCGCGAAGATCTGCGCGCTTTGCCCATCGTCACCATCGACGGTGAAAACGCCCGCGACTTCGACGACGCGGTTTACGTGCGCAAACTAAACAGCGGCTACGAGCTGTTGGTCTCCATCGCCGACGTTGCTCACTACGTCCGGCCCGAAACCGCGCTGGATCAAGAAGCTTACGCGCGCGCCACCAGCGTCTATTTTCCTGACCGGGCGATTCCGATGTTGCCCGAAGCGCTGTCCAACGGCATTTGCAGTTTGAATCCCAACGAAGACCGGTTGACCAAAACCGCCGCCATCGAATTCAACGCCAAAGGCGAAGTCGTGCGCAGCCGCTTTTTTAATTCGGTCATCCGCAGCCACGAGCGCATGACCTACACCAACGTGCGGCGCATCTTGGTCGACAAGGACGCCGAATGTCTGGAGCGCTATCGAAATCTCATTGCTGAATTCAAGCTAATGGAAGAGTTGGCGCTGCTGATTTTCAACAACCGCAAGGCCCGAGGCAATCTCGATTTCGATTTGCCGGAAGCGGAAATCATTCTCGACCTGCAGGGCATGCCGGAAAATATCGTCCGCGCCGAGCGCAACATCGCACATCGAATTATCGAAGAGTTCATGATCGCCGCCAACGAAGCGGTGGCGCGCCATCTTGCGATAAAAGAATTTCCGACGCTTTACCGCGTCCACGCCGCGCCGGACCCGGACGCGCTCGAAGCGCTCGCGCCGTTTCTTTTAAGCCTCGGCTATCGTCTGCCGCAGAAAAAAGAGAATCTGCCGCCGCTGGAAATTCAAAAGTTCTTGGAATCGGCCCGCGGCAAACCGGAAGAACGGGTGATCAACCGCGTGCTGCTGCGCTCGATGAAGCAAGCGGTCTATCAGCCCGAAAACATCGGCCACTTCGGCCTGGCGTCCACTTGTTACACTCACTTCACCTCGCCGATCCGCCGCTACCCGGATTTAATCGTCCACCGCATGCTCGACCGCGTCATGCGCGAGGACAAACTCAAGCCCAACGAGCGCGAAGACCTCTTCGGCGCACTGCAAGAATCCGGCAAACACACCTCCGAACGCGAGCGCCACGCCATGGACGCCGAGCGCGAAATGGTCGCCCTCAAGAAAGTCCAGTTCATGATGACCAAAATGGGCGAAGAGTTTCCGGGCTTCGTCAACAGCCTGGCCAGCTTCGGCTTCTTTGTGGAATTGGACGACTACTTCATCGAGGGCTTGGTGAAACTGGCGACGCTCACGGACGACGACTACGACTACTACGAAAAAGAATACCTGATCAAAGGCCGCCGCCACGGCAAGAAATTTAGATTAGGCGATAACGTGTGCGTAAAAGTCGCGCGCATCAATGCGTTTCGCAGTGAGATCGATTTCGAATTGGTTTGGACCTGATTGGGCCCATGGCACGCATTGCACTTCCCCTGTAACCTTAACTCTATTTGCCAGACGAGATAGCGAAATGGTAAAACTAAGCATGACGAAATTCACGGCTTAGAGTCAAACCGCGCACGATTGAGGTCCCAGCAATGAAATCGGTGGCGATCAGGCTTGCTGATACGGCATTTATCTCGATGGAAAGTTTCACTCCAACGACATTCAAGCGCTGGGTGGATAATCGCCCGGCGGGAGACATCAACCGCTACGAGCTCGCGAGCGGGAGAATCATTATGACCCCTCCAGCAGCCTGGGAGCACGCTGAGATTGAAGCCAAGGTAATTCGGATTCTAGGAGAACTCGTTTCGAATCGTCGCCTTGGGAAAATGTTCGGCTCCAGTGCGGGATACCAACTGCCGTCCGGAGATACCTTGGAGCCGGATGCTTCCTTCATATCGCGGCAGCGTTGGGCCAAAGGCCCGCAACCACGACGCGGACAGTTCCTCAAGATCGTGCCAAACTTAGTGGTGGAAATACTTTCGCCCGCCACAGCGCGGCGCGATCGAATTGAGAAGAAAAAAGTTTACGAAGGAAATGGCGTCGACGAATACTGGCTCGTAGACACGCGCCGAAGAGAAAT
>Ga0137461_1000070_pt1 | contig 20916 bp, 23 predicted proteins | sample EasRivERMGT746_2_FD_104650 | JGI IMG/M metagenome (GOLD analysis project Ga0137461, IMG submission 104650) | Soil microbial communities from meander-bound floodplain in the East River, Colorado, USA - East River MetaG ERMGT746_2 | ecosystem: Environmental > Terrestrial > Soil > Floodplain ... | reverse complement strand
TTCTACAGGTGTAATCTTCATTTTTTTCTCCTATGCGTGATAGATTAATTATACCATAAAATGCAGGTAAAACTAAAAAAGCAAAAACTAATTTTTTATGTGAAGATTTATCTTCTTTTTGAAAGACTTAACCCATTCAGTACTTAGACTATCGTTTAGACTGATTGTAGAAATATAGTTCATTCTGCAAAGTTTCTCTGTTGAAAAAGACCTCTCTAGAGGGTTGATATCTCTTTTGGCATTGTTGGCAGATAGAATAAAGAAGGTTTTGCTCTTGTTTTCTGGATCTGGTTCTTGAATGATGGGAATTAGGCTATTTACTAATTTAGTAGAATTAATGGTGAAGAAAATATAAGAGGGTTTTTGTACTTCTTTGGTTGGATGTGGATCAATTCTTTTACGATGAACACGAATTGTATTAACGTTTTTAAGAAAATCTTCCTCAAACATATTAGAAATATCAATGTTTTCATTTTTGTCTACAGAAAATATAACAACTAAAGTCTGATTGTCCACAACTTCAAACTTGTTATCAAATTTTTCTTCTTTCAGATCATAAGTATAGAATCTTTCTTTGTCTATCTTGTATAAAATGACTTTTTCTGAGAATGGAGCCAATTTAGGAATAAATTCAGCGATTTTCATGGAGATAAAGCTATCACTAAACTTATTTCTTAATGGTTTTAATGGAAAAAAGATGGATATAAGCTTTGTGTTGTTTGGTGGATTACCTGTAGGTTGCATGATGATTCCCTTCTTATTGCATTTTTATTTTAGAGGCTTCCACCTGATGGAGCCAGTGAACCTAAATTCGCATATCCCGGACCATAATCGCTGCCTTCAGAATCGTCTTCACCGGAATCTTCACCAGCGATATAGGTTTGTGTCATATCCTCATCTATATTGTCTTCTTCATCTTCATCCTCTTGTTGTTGCTGAGGATTGTTCATTTCTTCCCCTTGTTGTGCTTGTGCTTCTTGTTCTGCAGCCTTAGCAGCCATAAGTGTCTGAGCATAAACAGGATTTAGGATAATATCTCCAGATTCAAGTGGAGGATCTCCATATGAGGCTCTAATTTCATTAACGGTCTTACGATATTCAACCTCTTGTCTTTCAAGAGAAATCTTCTGTTGTTCAATTACGTCTGTGTATCCATAGAATGAAAATTCAAATTTCCCATCTGTTAATGGTTCTATGAGATATCTGTTAATAGTCTTTTCTAGGAATCTGAGTAGCGGAACAAGACCTTTATCTTTAGAAAATTGAATTCTTTCAAGTAATGTGGAATCGTTTAATGATTTGCTTTGTCCAGAAACTCCTCCTCTATTGGGGAAGTTAATTTCGCATGGATCTATTTGGTAAACACCGCAAATGATATTAACTAGATACTCAAGCCATTTACCAAATTCCATTTCACGGTTAGAGGAGCCAAGATTGATCCACTCAATTCCCTGTTCGCTGGAAAGAACTGGGGTTTTCCAAGCGTTGGCAACTCCTACTAGTTGTGCATGCCAAGCTCTACGGAAAGCATCTAAATCTTCGGTTGAGATGTTAGATCCTTTAATATTCAAAATTCCTTTAGGGGTTGAACCCTGAGTAAAGAACTTTTTATTATATTCCTCTCCGTATATCTGAGAAGCAATATAATTTAATGCCATTTCTATTTCTGAGATTCCGTATCCATTCGCCTTAATATCTGTGGTGGGATTTCTAACGGCAAAGGCCATCTCATCATAAGCATATGCTGTATAAAGGTTGCCATCGATAAACTGCACATAGTAGATGCCCTTTTCAATTCTGGTTTTTGGATCACTTAATCTTATTGTACCAGAATCTACGGCATAAAACGAAGAAGGTTTACCAGTTTTTGGATCTTTTACAATTTCGAAGCAAAGTTGATCAAAAGTAAGAGAGTCTCTTACGATCTTTCTCAAGAATGTTCCGAAGTCATCTCTTTGTGGATCTAAGGCTTTAGTTTCTAAGTTGCCACAATTATTAAGGAAGTCTGTTAGTTCTATCATTGTATGTACTTCATCTGTGGTAAGACTGGTAATTGCGTGAGTTGGATCTGCTTGCTTGAATAAATTTTGATATTTTTTTGTCTTAGGCATAATCATAAAGCCAATTCGATCATTAGGCTGTAAGTATGGAGTGGCAAAAAGGGAAGTTTGATTAACTCTAGTATTGATAATGGATGCTATTACACCATTTCTGTAAGACATTTTTCTGAGCATTTGATAAGATAATGCCCATGAAGCGTTCTTTGTTTTGAATTGAAGATAGTCTAAAACGAAGAGGGGATCATAGAATTTTGTGACAGGAGCTTTTTCAGAAGGGTCTTGTTTATCAAGAACTTTACCTCCTGCTAGAGCTACTTTCATTGCTTTGTCCATTGGCTCTTGTGTTTCCAAATCTACAAAAGAAAATGGAAGTTCTGATTTTTCAGTCAAATTTGCGTTTTTCTTTGGTCTAGCCATTTATTTCTCCTTAAAAATAGCTCTTTACTTATAAATTATTGGAAATACGACTATTAATATAAGAATTTACTCCAATCAACTATTTCTGCCGTATCTGGCAAGGTGATGTTTGTATCTAATGGATGAAGATCTGCTTGACCAGTTTGTGGCGTTCTGCTCTCATCATACACTGAAACTTGTGGTCCTGTACCAGCTACTCCAAAATCATTTTTATTAATGAAAGTAAAGCCAGATGTTTGTTTTTCATGAAGAAGTAGGAATGTTCCTACAGCTACAGCTATAATGCTATCATCTTTCTTTCCCCGATCTGCCTCTGGTCTTCCGTTTGCATTGTAAACAAAGGTTAAAGCTTGATCTAACCATGTTTTACTATATATTACATACATGTTATTTCTCAGCATTTCTGCAGAGTTATCTAGGATAAGAGGTCTTGTAGAGCTTGATGTTAAGAATCCTGCTTTGTTGTCTTTCCCAAAATAAACTTTTGGATATTTATCTAAAACTTTTACTTGATCCTGCATAAAACCATTAACGGCCCAATAATTCAATAGTTGTCCGTGATTGTTCCTTTCAATAACAATTCTTGGAAACTTAAATTTTGCTGCCATATGCCAAATAAGTCTCCAAAAAGTAGGCATTGGTATAGTGTCCGAAATCTCAGCACACTGTTCTACAAATATAGGATCTTTGTTCAATCTTAAAACATAGGCAGATGAATTGTCTGAAGACGGGTTTCCTTCTGCGGGGTCAACGCAAAGTATATAAGTCTCTCCCGGAACAAATTGTTTATAGATAGTGATCTGGTTGTTCATCTCCCTTTTGATCCAACCATGTTCTAGTATAACATCTCCATCCTCATTAAATTTATCCCATGTCTTGTTTTCTTCATTCCATAGAATAATTGATTTGAGAATTTTGGAATCATAGAAGGGTTTACCAGATGAAACGAAGCAGGTAGCATCATCCTCTGGATATTCTTGATCAAATTTACCTTTCAATATATGCTGTTGTGATCTTCTCCAAGTTATTTGTTCTAGTGTTAAGTTGTGAACCTTTAACATTCTCTTTTCATCTTCTGAAAGAGTGGCTACAATATAAGCCTTTTCTTCTTCTGATATTGGAAATTGATAATCAGGATGATCAAACCATCTAAAGAAATGAGGGAAAGCTACTTTGTTAATTCTACGGGTTGTTTCATCAACAATCTTTGTTGCTGCCTTATACTCATCATAGAAGTGGTTATAACCATGAGCGGTAGTTTCGTAGATTACAACTGCGTCTGGAGTTAAGGTTCCCAACAGAGATGGCATAAGTTCTTCTGGATCATCCCAAAATGCGTATTCTGAACAGTGTAATAGATTAATGGTGGTTCCTCTACCAAAATTTTCAGCACCGGCTGTTCCCACGAAGATTTTTGAGTGTAAGTCTTTGAAAACCAACTCTTTTTTGGTGGAGTATTTAAGGGCTGGACGGATTTCATCAGGCAATAGGTCATACATAAGCTTGGTGATTTCGAAGATTCTGGCGGTGGATTCCGTATCATGAGCAATGATTGCAGCGGTAGTATTAGGAACAAAGATACATTCGGCAAGGAAGATGGCACAAATTAAAGTGGTAAATCCTAATTGTCTAGGTTTTAGAATGATATGATTTCTAATACCTTTTGCATTAAATTCTTTGAACCTTCTATAAAACATGTCCTGAATTGGATTGAAGAGAAAAGGTGAAATTTGACGCTTTTTGTCCTTGATACTTATAAATGTTTCTATGAAGTATCTATGATCCGAAAGACATTTTTTTATTATTTCATCTTCAATTTGCTTTGATTGCTCAGTATCTTGTTCAACCATAAGTCTCCCAACTTTTTCTTTACTGTCTTTGTGTCTACTTCATTTTCCCATATAATGATAGTATTATAACCATGTGATTTGAAAAGCTTTATTCTTTCTTCAGTTTTTTGAACGGTTTCATTCCTGTGCCAATATCTGCCGTACATTTCTACAATGACTTTTGCGGATTCATTAACAAAATCAGGTACTTTACCGTCTATAAGTTTGGTTCCATTGCCTGTATACTTAAATTGATTGCCTAAAATTTGTCCTAGCTTTGCTTCTGTTTTATTTTGTCCAGTTCCAGTGTTTTTTCTTCCAATTTGAGATAAGTTTTTGGTTTTATTTAGTTTTTTATTTATATCGTAGGAGTAAGAGTAATCCTTAGCAGAAAAGTTATAATCTTTCATTTAATCCAATAAACCTCTTTCTTTTCGTTTCTTCATTATGATGTGAGCAAGTGAAACTGAAACTTCATCACCTTGTTTGTTGGCTTCCTTTATTGCTCCACCGAATAGGGTATTGGGAGAATTGCCTCTTTGATCTTCAAGTAACCTGTTAGCCTGTTCTAAAACTAAGGCAATAGCATTTAATGAAGTTTTATCTTCATCTGCACATTTAATAAGATCTCCAAGTTTATCGAAGGCTTTATCTACTTTTTGTAGGGATTTGGATAGAATATAAGTTTTTTGATCTTCTGCTAATCTTCTTTTAACTTCTTGAAATTGTTCAGATAATACTACTGCCTTAAACTCTTTGGCGTTTATGCTAAGAAATGTACAAATTTCTGTTTGTTGTTTTCCTGCAAATTGTAAAGCTGCTACTTGTTCTGTGAGATTAGAAAATTCTTCCTCTTCTAAAAGAACTAAACTGGTATTGTTATTTTCTTGATATTGTTGTATTAAGGATGCTTCAGGAACAATTTCTTGAATTTCAGAATTTTCATCTATAGCTTTAGTCAAAGAATCAAGTCTGGTTTTTAGATTTCTGATATCTTCACCATCTTGTTTTTTTTGTTCGTTTGACACAATTTTCTCCTTGGAATGGTACTTACAATATATATATTAATGATTTCTTTAGGGTTTTTGAGATTTCATACTGAAGCTTAATGAATTTGGTTTTTTGATATTTCACATTTCAGCTTAAAAAATCAAGCCCCTTGGATTATAATAACACACTTTTAGCTTCATGTACAAAAAAATATGAAATAAATGAAACTTTCTAAAAACCTGAACATTCTCGCTAATATAGTAATTGTAAGATTAAAATTTCCCATAAGGATTATTTTTGATGGAACAAAATCTAAAAGATTTATTTCAGTTTTATATCAACGAAATTGAACTGAATGAGGGACCAGTAGAGAAGTCAGAGTTTACCAATAAGAACTTTGATGTTTCTAAAGCATCTGGCAGATTCATTCAGGGTTATGCTTCTACTCCAGCTTGGGATTCAGATGGTGAAAGTATTATAAAGTCTGGATTGGATATTTCCTATTATAATCAACAGGGTTGGCTTAACTGGATGCATACGAATAAACCCGAATTTATCATAGGAATTCCTGTTTATTCCCGGATTGATCATGTTGGATTTTTTACAAAAGGAATGCTTTTTAAGAATAACGAAATGGCTAACCATGTTTGGGCTTTAGGGAAAGAGTTGGCTGAGTTAGGTAATCCTAGGAGATTAGGATTTTCAATAGAAGGTAAAGTTGTTCAACGTTCGGAAATTAACAAATCAAAGATCGTCAAAGCTAAAGTTACTAATGTAGCTATCACACACATTCCAGTTAATACGGAAGCCACCTTTGAGCTAGTATCAAAATCCTTTGTACCCCCTTCATACGATGAAATAGTAGGATATATAGTAAAAGATTTGTCTTTTGCTAAAGACCTTGGAGCACTGTCATCTCCGGGACTAACTACTGCGACTCATCATGTTTCACCGGGAGATACTGGCTCACCCACCTTACAAGTTGAATCCCTTGAGGGATCTAATAAAAAAGTAGTTACTGGTAATCCTAGCGATCCTGAGCTAGAAAAGAGATTATCAAATGCCTACAATATGGCTGCAAGAAAATCAAAAGAAGATCTTTTAATCTTGATGAAGGCTATTCATCCAGAAGCAAGTGATGTTTTACTAGATAAAATAGCTGAGTTAATTGTTAAGGCAGGTGGTTCGACCGAGTTTGTCAGAATCATCAAGGATTCAGAAGTGTTAGGATAAACCTGTAAAAAAGGCCATTTTTTGATGTTTTTTTAGAAACATTTAATTTTGTTGAAGTTTTTACTAAAAAGTACCAAAATCTCATTAATTTACTTTGTGACTAGAAGGAGAAACAAGAATGTCAAACACCGATATCGTAGATGTAGTTAATCAGCTTATTAACAAAGCTAAGGGTTATGGTCCTTCTGGAAGCAATTCTGGTGGTGTAGCAGAAGCTGCAAATCGTACTCTTTCTACTGCTCCTAAGGCTGATGAAGCTCAAAAGGAGACTAATGCTGCCAATTCTGGAACGCATCCTAAGACTCAGAAAACTCCGGGTCAAGGAAAGGCTGCTGGTAGTGGAGCCGATTTTAAGGATGGTGGACCTGAAGAAGATGAAATCAAGGGTGTTTCTGGTCCTTCTGGTAGAGCACCACAGGGACATGCTGGTGCGTTGAAGCATGAAGGTGGTGGACAAGGCCCAAATCATCCGGGTACTGCTACTTCAGCCGAAAAGTCTGAAACTGTTGATTTAGAAAAAGATCACAGTGAAGATGAGCCTGAGGAAAAGGATGAAGAAAAAAAGGATGAACCTGAAGAAAAAGAAGAGAAGTCAAAAGAGTCTGGTGATGTATTCTTAGATGTTGATGAATTTTTCTCTGAGCTTGTAAATAAGTCCGTTGCTGAAGTTTCTCGTATTATTGAAGAGAAATATGCTGGTGTGATCTCCAAGTCTCAAGAATCTGAATATGTAGAGGCAGGACTTGCTAAATCTGTTGCTGCTACGCTTGAGAGAGTGGAAGAGCTTGAGAAGGCATTTACTAATGTGTCTAAGGGGTTGAACATCAGAAAGTCTCTTCTTAGAGGATCTGATATTAAGGGTGTAAAGAATGATGGTCTTGAGGGTGGACAGACAATGAGCAAATCAGAAGTCGCCTCTAAGCTTCTTGATCTTCAAATGAGTGGTACTCCGGGTGTTGATCAAAACATGGTAATTATGGTTGAATCAACTGGAGATTACAGTAGAATCCCTGATGCTATCAAAAGCAAAATTGGGCTTGTTGAATAATTGGTTATAAACTACTAAAAGGAGATTTTTAGATGAATGACATTAATGGTTTTGGACTTGGTTCACTTCAAGATGTACAGTCCATCAATAAGGCTTTGGAAGGCGTAGGGGGCAATGGAATTTCTGCCGGTTACGGTTTTCAGGGTCCGACTGATCAAACTGGTGGTGGTGCTCTTAGGGTTGAATCGCTTGATTCAAGCTTGAAGGTTATTACATTCACCGATAAGCATATCAACTTCTGGAAAGACATTCCGAAGTCTCCTGCTTATTCAACCGTAGAAGAATATAACCAATTGACTACCTACGGAACACAGACAGGTGGGTTCGTAAGTGAAGGTGAACTTCCTTATGCTACTCAGTCTGACTATGTTCGTAAGGCAGCTTTGGTTAAGTTCGTTGGAACAACCAGATCAGTGTCTCACCCAATGACCTTGGTTCGTACTATGGTTCCTGACGTTATTGCTCAGGAAAACAGCAACGGTATCATGTGGATGCTTCGTCAGATCGAAAATGGTCTGTTTTGGGGCCGTTCAGATGGACGTATCGCTTCCGGTACAGCAACAGAGTATGTTGAATGGATGGGAATGGATAAGCTTGTAGGAAACACCTATGATCTTAGAAACACCACTTTCTCTACAACTCCTTTCACTACCGTAGTTAATGATCTTGCTCAGACAGTTGTAGATAACTTTGGTTTCCCAACAGATATCTATATTCCTTTCCAAGTTCTTGCTAAGATCAACGAAGAATTTGCTGGAACTGCTGCTCAGAGAGTAATTCTTCCTACTCAGTCTGGTAACACTCAGGTTAACATCAATATCGACGGTCTTATGACTCAAGCCGGTAGAGTTAACCTAAAGCCAACCTTCTTCTTGCAGAAGACTCGCCCTGCTCCAACTGGTGCTGCTTTATTGAAGTCAGATGAAATGCCTCTTGCTTCCGTAGATGTGACAGCCTCTGCTCAGACCCTTGTTTCTGGTGGTGTTGCTCCTGCTGCTGGTAACTATGTGTCTTCATTCACACTTAGAAATAAGTATGGTGAAACAGTGTCCAAGACCTGCTTGGGTGGTGCGATTACTCTTTCTGGTTCAAACGGACTTAGGTTTGCAGTGGCTGGTGTAGATGCTAACGCCAATACCGCTCAGTTCATGGATGTGTTCGTGTCTGAGGTTGGTGGAACCGCTAAGTATTGGGTACAGTCTTTCAACTTAGCAGAAACTGCTGATACCAACTATTTTTGGGATGGCCTAAGACTTCCTAACACTTCAACTGCTTTCATCGGGCAGAATACTCCTGATGTTCTAACTTTCAGACAGCTTGCTCCATTGGTAAAGATGGATCTTGCTACTATTGCTCCTGCTTACAAGTGGATGATCTTGCTTTACGGTGTTCCCGTAATCTTTGCTCCGCTTAAGTGGACCAAGATCACCAACATAAAGTTCTAATCTAAATAATTAGAGCTTGTAAGATCGGCAAAAAGCATAGTATAGGTTTCATAATGTAATGTACGAGGGGTACAGAAAACTTAAACTATGAGTTGCTGTACCCCTCTTTTTTTTAGAAAATTATAAGGAGTATTTAGATGGTTAATTATCCACAAACAGGTGATGGCGGTGCAGGGTATCCGTATGTCCCTCCACTATTAGGGGGTCAAAGGGGTCCACTAGGAAATAGTGGTTATTCCGGTTTTTCTGGCTATGGTCCAGATGGTCTTTCTGGAACTTCTGGTTTTCAGGGAGTTTCTGGAACTTCTGGTTATTCTGGTGGAGCTTCTGGTACTTCAGGATATAGCGGAGCCTCTGGTGTCTCAGGATATAGTGGTATTTCAGGATTTGATGGGGCTTCTGGTACTTCAGGATATAGTGGTATTTCAGGTGCTTCAGGGTATAGCGGGTTTGGACCTTAATTAGTAGATTGGTGAACTAGATAAAAATAAAGAAGGAGATTTAGATGGTTAATTATCCACAAGCAGGAGACACAGTAGGCTACCCTTACATTCCTCCTTTTCATGGAAGCTCAGGTTATTCTGGATATTCAGGACAGTCAGGAGCGGATGGAGAGTCCGGTTATAGTGGAGCCGTTGGTACTTCGGGCTTTTCTGGTGCTGCTGGTACTTCCGGGTATTCTGGTGCTACTGGTATTTCAGGTTATTCTGGTGATTCAGGAATGTCCGGTATTGATGGTGATTCAGGAATGTCCGGTTATTCAGGCTACAGTGGTTACTCAGGAATTTCTGGAGCCTAAACTTAATAAAATTGAACTGGTAGAACCTCTAGGTGTTGCAGCTTAGAGGTTTTACCTTATAACCTAAACTGGAGGTATAGTTAAATGACACTTTACATTCGTGTTGGTAATGAAACTGTAACACAGGCACAGTTGGACAAGCTCACTTCCGAAGATCTTGTAAAAATCAATTCAGACAAAATCCACGCTGATACCATAAGACAGAATAATATTGCTGAGTCTATGGGACTAAAGAAAGCTGTAGGTACTGTTAATTTAGTTCCAAACATTTCTCCCGGTTCTGAGGTTCATAAAGCTTTATTGGAAGACATGCAAGCTAAGGCTGCAGCAGAAGCTCCTGCTCCTGTTCAATCTGCTCAGGAAGTTGGAACACCTGTAGCCAAGAAAAAGAGTCCCGGTAGACCAAAGAAGCAGAAACCCGCTCAACTTGATCAAGCTCAGGCTGCGCCAGAACAATTATAAGAAAAGAGATCTTTATGGTGAAAAAGATAAAAAACTTTTTTCGTTCTTCCATAATAGTTCTTAAAATAGGTTCTGTTGTATATAAGAATGAACAGTCGATTTTAAGAATAAAGAAAATAGTTTCATAAGAGAGTTGTATGAAAAAATGTTCTAAATGTAAATTAGACAAGCCTAAAAGTGAATTTTGTAAAGATGTAGGAAAGAAAGATGGGTTATGTTCTCATTGTAAGTCGTGTACTTATAAGCGTGGGAAAGAATATAGTAAAACTTCTACAAACAAGAAATATAGAAGAAAATATCATCTAAAGAAAAAATATGGCATAACCCTAGAAGATTATGATAAAATCTTAGAATCTCAAAATGGTAAATGTGCTATCTGTGAGATTGATAATCCCGGTAACAAGGGTAGATTTTGTGTAGATCATGATCATGAAACTGGTAAAAACAGGGGTTTAATTTGTGACGATTGTAATGTTGGACTTGGGCGTTTTAAGGACAGTACAAACATTCTTACAAAGGCTATTGAATATTTAGTTAAAAATACTTAAAAGTAGAGGATAACATGGTCGAATACGCTGGATCTTATAGCACTGATCTCCCAATTGTATCATACAATCAAGCTGCGATAATTAAACATAAAGCAAAATTTTATAGTGGTAGTGGTTCAATATCTATTCCTCTTGTGAAAGGGACTAGGTTCATAATCCTGTCTGTTCTTGCTGCTGGAGCTACTTGTAGCATTGGTTTTGGACAGGCTGCTGGAACAATAACGGATTCCAGATTTACTTTTACTCAAGGATCTGGTCCATTAGATTTGTCTACTTTTTTAGATTCTGCTCCTTTTACTCAATATAGAGAACCTGATGCAAATTTTTTATATTTAATCATAACAGGGACTGGTGTTGTAACTGCTGCTGTTTCTGCAATAAAGGCGTAATAAACATATGAGAATTTCTGATTTAACTCCTGATTGGCTCAAGGAGACTTTTTTATTCAAGATTCCAATTAAGTTTGACAATGATACGTTGTCAGATGATTCAATGCAGTTTTATATTGATTCTGCTATTTCAGAAGCAGAAACTTTAATTGGTATTACGATAAAGAAAACACTTATTGAAAATGAAACCTATGATTACAGATTAGAAGAATGGATGAGCGGTTTTGGTTTTACACAGCTAAACTCAAGACCTGCGATAAAAGTCAAGGAAATGGCATTAAATGTTATTACAAGCAAGATCACTATTCCTACAGAATGGATTCAACTTAAAAAGAAAACTGCTCAGGTAAACTTAATTCCTTATTTTGGAGTTTTGGCATCAGCGAATATTTCTAATCAAATTTTAATGTTCTTTCCACTGTTATCGTCAACCAATTATGTTCCTCAGATTCTTCAGATCAGCTATGAGGCTGGCTTTGATACAAACGATCAGATTCCCGCTCTTTTGGTTAAGCTAATTGGGGAAAGAGCCTGTATTTCCGTTCTTAACGTTTTGGGCGAAATTGCTCTTGGTGGTCAAGCTGGTTTGGCGGGGTATTCTATCGGAATTGATGGATTGAGTCAAAGCATTTCTACTACAATGTCTGCTGAAAACGCTGCATATGGTGGTAGAATTCGTCAATATGAACGTGGTCATGTTGAATTGGTTCGTATCCTTAGACAGTATTTCTATGGTCTTAGAGTTGTGGGTGCGTAATGACTAATGTAAAAAGATCCACCCCTCAAGGTGGAGCAAGAATTTCTCTAAAGAATATTATTAAGGTTGATTATTCAACTGATGGTGCTATTGCTTTAATAAAGGATTACGGAAGTAGATTCGATTGGTATCAAGCTTTAGTTTGTCCATGTACTTTTAAGGCTCAAGAAGTTAATAAGCAATTTGGTAAACTTACTTGTGATCTTTGTAATGGAACTAATTGGGCCTACATTCTTAATAAAGAGGTTCTTGCAGTTCCTTCTTCCATGAGGCGTGAAGAGTCAACAATGACTTATCGTACTGCAGAAGAAGGTATTATGAGCAATATTTATGTTAATTTAACCTGTGAACCAGTGAACAAAGTCAATATAAGAGATAAAATGGTTTTTAAGGAATCTGTAACGTTTAGAAGTGAAGCAACTATTTTTGATGCTTCAAAGTTAACATATAAGTTAACTTTTCCTATTGCAGAATTAATGGTAGTTTTAGATGAAGATGGGAAGAAATATGATTGTACTCATTTTTTCCCGGAAAAAAGAGATGTTGATATAACAACTGATGGTTTGTTATTTTGGGTAGAAGGGAACAGAAAACCTAAGAGTGGACAGCCCTTTTCTGTTCTGTACTCGTTTTTTCCTTCTTATGTTATTATTAGTGCTGTTCATGAAATTCGTGGATTTATGGCGGGTAAACCAGCAGATCAAGGTGGAGTTCAAAGTTTTGAGGATCTTCCAAGGCTTATGGTAGCTAAGTTGGAAATACCATCTACATATTTATTCAAATAACAGGAGAAAAGTTATGCTAGGACAAAAGGGTTTCGAAGGGGTTTTCACTTTGATCAAGGGGTTGGAAGCACTTCCGTTTGAAAAGCAGGAAGAATTTTTGAAGAATCAAAGAAATACTTTGGAAGGTGAAGTTGTTGTTGTTCGTAAGGGGCATACTTTTATTCTTGATGTTGTTAAGGCTCAAGGTGGTTCCTTTACTCCTGAGGTTGCCAAGAAAGCTGACGAAGACACTATTCCTGATAAAGCTTCTGATGGGCATGTCTATACCCATCCTAGAGGGACAGACAAAATAAGTAAGAAGTCTGAAGAAGTTGATCTAGAAAAGTCCGAAGATGATGAGAAGGAAGAAAAGGAAGAATGGGCTAAAGATCCAGAGGGTGAAAAAGATGAGCATGAAGGTGAAGCTAAAAAGGCTATGGAAAGCGTAGCTAAGTTTAATGCAATGTGTGAAGAGATAGAAAAATCTTCTTAAGAGGTTTTTATGAAATACAATTATAATATAAGTGCCTCTGGTATTTTGGTGAAGTCTGAAAGTTTTAATACAGTAGAGCATGAACGAGATGTTAAGGATAAGTCAGGGACAATAAAAAGGATAAATGCTCAAGATAAACAGGGAAATTATTCTAGGACTACCTATAGTTATATGAGAAATAAAAAAAAGGGAGTTCCTGATAATCCACAAGACAGAATAGGTATAACCCAAAAGGAATATAGATATAGTCCAGAAAAACAGGAGATGGAAGTGGAACACACCGGAACATCAGGATCTGGAAAACATGGAGTGAAAACTACAATGCCAACAACTTCTAAATACGAAAAAGAGCTTAAGAATGCTTCTCAGGAAGTAGATTTAGAAAAGAGCGAGGATACTGTTACAGGTCATAAACGTGCTGATAAAGACACTTTTATAACACAGCATAAAGATGGCGCAACAGTGCATGCTAAGTCGGGATCTGGCAAGAAGCCATATAAAGATACAAAACTATATACAAGATATACTCATACTACACATGATCCAGAAACTGGAAATGTGAAAGTTCAATCTGATAGAGGTTCAGCAGAATATCCAACTCATGTTACTCTCAGGGATTATGATACCGGGAAAGAAACACAGGTTGCAAATGCTGCGCTTCCTAAGAAATCATTTTCGTCTGATGATGTAACTGTTGCCAGATTGCTTAAGGATAAGTCTCCCGAAGAGGCTCAAATTCTTCTTGATACCTTGGGTTTGTTAGATAAGGCAATTTCTAGTGTGTATTCTACCTCTGGAGCACTTTCTTCTAAAAGATCAGGTGGGCATGAAGGTGTTAAACTTATGGGTGAAATAGATAAGCATAAGAGAAAAGAGCCTTCAGAATTAGATCCGGGCCATAAAACTCCAGTATCTGTAAAACCTGCTTCTCTTGCACCTTCTAATGAGGAGCTTACCAGTAGGAAAGTAAATCCTAAGGGGTTAGAGGCTTTGAAGAGAATGTCTGGATCTACTGTGAAGTCTATAATGGATCTTTGTGATGATATATTGAACAAAGCCAAAGGGACTCAACCAAAAGACAGATCTTTGCTTGAAGGACCATATGGTGCTGAGGCACAGGCAAGATATGATAAAAAGAAACCCGCTATAGAAGCTCATGCTAAGAAAAATAAGGAAAATATTGCGTCTGCTGGCAGAGCCGTTGAACATTTTAGGAGTAAGGCTGATGAAGGGTTTGGTGATGAAGGTGAATCTGAGGAAAAATCTTTATCACTAGATTTTAATAAGTCTATTCTTGAAAGAATGGGATTAGCCAAAGGCAGAAAGTCTGCTTGGGAGAGCAAGGCTTCCAAGGGAGATTCTGATGTTAGAGTCCCTCATTCCTCTGATTCAAGTGCTGGAAATTTGAATCCTGAAACAGAAGAGAAGATACAAGGCATCCGTGATGCTGGTGGGGAGAAGAACAAGAAAAGAATGATGGCTTCCACCGATCCTTCTGATGTTGCTTATGCCAAGAAACAAGGATGGGTTTAATAGATTAATCTAAGGATATAACATGGCTGAAAATACAAAATATCGTTATAACTTTCAAGATAGAGGCAAGGAAAAAGTTTATCAGAGCGAAACGCCGTATTCTGCCAGTACTCATGTTTTGTCTCAGAACAAAGAGTCTAAGGAAGATTCTCCAACTGCAGGACATAAGGATTCTTCTTATAACAAAAAAACTGGGAATGTAACAATTTCTCATAATCGTGAAGAGGGTGGAGTGAAAATTAAAGGGTATAAAACCATTCCTGCTACAAAAGAACATGAAGAAGATCTTAAAAATGCTTCTGTGAGTCCTTTGGTTGAAAGTCTTCTTGCTAAGGCAACCAAGGAGAAGAAGAAGTCTTCAGAGTTTAGAGTAGATACTAAAGAGGTTGATACTCCAAAGCAATACAGAACTTCTACGCAATATTCTGGAGAAGAGCCTTCTACTCATTCTGTTGGTTTTCCAAAGGTTGGAGACAATCAAAGCATAAGGGATAAGAAGTATAAGTATAATCCTAAAGAACAGACTCTTGAAGTGGAAAATAGAATTGGTCATTATGGTAGAGAAAATAAGAAATATGATACTGCTGGTTCTGGAAGAAAAATTCCAGATCTTATAAATGCTTCTAAGGAAGTTGAACTAGAAAAAACAAAAGCAACTAAAATGAATCGTGCTTTCCAGAATTTTGCTAGAAGTGAAGATAAAAAGATTGCAAGAGAGGAAGACAAGAAACACACTATTCCTCGTACAAGAGTGCTTGAGGGTGGTGGAGAGGTAAAAAATGTTTCTGATAGGGTTATCAGAGTAAGACCAAGATCTGGTGAAGCTATGCAGTTAAGTATTTCTGATCAGTGCGATGACATTCTTTCTAAATATATGGGAACTGGAAGATATTCAGGTTCTGGTGAAAACGATCCAGTTGTTACTAAGCGTGAAGGATATACAGTTAGAGAACGTCCTCTTCCGGGGCAAACGAAAGCAAGTATAAAAGCTGGTCATATTAAGGATCAGAAAGAAGAATCTCCAAAAAAATTGGAACCACATGAAAAAGAAAAATCAAAGATTAGAGATGAAGGTTATAAATTAGGGCAGAAGAATCCTGCTAGTCAGTATTCTCCTCCTGCTCCACCAGAAAAGAAATATTCTGGTAACTGGAGAGAGTTCTTCAAAAGATCTTTTGAGGCTGCTTGTGATGCTATAATGAATAAGGGAAAAGGTTCTGAAACTCCAAGTTGGATGGAAGATGAAGACTCCTATAATAGTGTTATGAGTGGTGGTGGTAAAAAGAGGCAAACACACTCTGTTAAAGAGGATGATTCTAGTTATAACCATGAATATGACTCTCATAGTGAAACTCCTCGTATTAAAACCTATGATGAAAAACAAGAATATAATAGCTGGAGAGAGAAGATTGCAAAATTAGGAGCAGCGAAGTCGATTGAGGTTTCTTGTGATGTTATAATGGAAAAAGGAAAGACTTTTAAGGAAATTGATGCAGAAGAGTCTCCTAGAAAAGAAAAGAAGATAAAAGCTATTGAACGTGCAAAAGATAAGGCTTCTTACACTAACAGATTTGGGACTAAGTTTGATAACCCTCCTAAACAAGCTATGACTTTATCGAATACAGAGGATACAATGAATCTTAGAAAAACTGTAGATGATCTATTGGAAAAATGTAATTCCCATGTAATTACGGGTGAAACTGAAGAGGGTTTGAAAAAAAAGAAGAAAGAGGCTCCTAAGGCTGATGGTCATACTTTAGGTAAAAATCCTCCTGCTGCAGCCGAAGACATGGAGATGGTTAAGGTGGATACTGAAGGTGCGTTTAAGTCTAAGGATTATGAAGATTTTCAACCTTCAAAGAAGGAACAAGACAAGTTGATGGGAAAAATGGAGAAAGAATCTGGCGTTAAGTACCCAACTGCCAAAGAAATTGAAAAAAGACAGGCTACCAAATCCCTAGATGAACGTACTGTTGATTTGCACAAAACTCAACTTCCGGGTTTGAATAAACCTGCTGTCAAATCTACAGATAAAGTAAAGACTACTGAAGATGTTGTTAGAACAGAGAAGCCAAAGAATTTAATAAGATCTGTGGTAGATGAACTTATGCAGAAATCTCTTGGTGACATTGTTAATCGTGGGACCAACGAGAGAAGGGGTCAGGCATATAAGAATGATCCTGATGCTGGAATAGAAAGAGAAAAGGAAAGAAAAATGGATGCCGAAGAGAAAAGGCGTATGGATGCTATGCCCAAATATGAGGCTTCATCAAAGTCAATGGATGATCGCACAGCGGAACAATATATAAAGAAATCTGTTCATTTATTCAAAGACTTGGCTCAACCTGAGGGGAAACCAGTGGAATTGTTCCATGTTCCCGATGAGACTTATAAATCTCAAAAGGCTGTTCTAAATAAGTGGCAAACTGGTAATCCTTCTTCTATTGGTGGAAATCGTATCATGAATACTACTAAAGATATGGCCTCTACGGGTCATACTTCGCTTCAGAAGGAAGATGAAGATATTTCCCATGAAGAGATGAAGGGAAGAAAAAGAATGGATGTAATGGACGTTAAAGCGGAAAAGAAGGCATCCAGAAAAGAGTATTCTGGAGATGATGGCGCGGAGGATTAGTTTTGTTTCCTATTAACGAATATAAGATTCTTCGCATTCTAAAGTCTTATTTTGAGAGCTTAAAAGATAATACTGATGGATTAGACGATACTTTTACATATTTATTTGATAATTTAGATGTAGGGCAGGAACAAAGACAGGGTTTTCGTGATATAATAATTAATAATAAGATTCAATATGCAACTAGTTATAACCAACTAAGTGCTGCCTTTCCTAATATTGTAACAATTATGGATCAAGAAGTTAATCTGGAAAGTGCAAATGCCACTGGTTATAAGCTTGATAGTGATGTTTTACCTAGAGAAACACCAAATGGTACTGAATTATTAGAAAGTGATGCTTACGGATCTGTAATGACAGGGGTTTATTCCATAAATATCATATCTAATAACCTATTATTATCAAGACTTATTGGCATTTTTGTTAGATTTATAATGTTTCATTATAATTCTATGCATGATGATTGGGCATCTATGGACCTGAACATGGATAGGTTTTCTCCTGATGCTGATTATTTTCCAAAAGACTCATTCCATGTGCATATTATAGCTAGATTTGAGTATATTGAGTCTTGGGATCAGATTTACAACACAATTCATGGTATTTTCTTTACTGCTTGTGGGGCTGAATCTGATAAATATGTTACAAAACCAATACAGGCAGAACTGAACTTCTCAGGTAAAGCATCTATTAGTGAAAATTAGACGTAAACTGTCTAATTTATAAGGTAAATAAGAAACTTTAATAGAATTTTGACTAAGGAGATAATTTAATGGGTGTCTATTTCAACGGAAGATTTTATATTAAGCCAACTACTGCAGTATTTATTGATGACAGTGCTCTTCAGCCAGTAGGATTGGTTGGATCTAACGTTATAGGTATGATTGGACCAGCCAAAGATGGTATCCCAAACCAAGGATTCTTAATAACATCCCTTAATGATGCTGTAGAACTCTTTAGCGAGGGACCATTGGTGGAGGGCGTTGCTGCGGCTTTCAGTGGTGGTGCTCAATTTATTTGGGCAACCAGAGTTGGTGGCACTTATAATTCTACAACTAGAGCCTTTGCCTCTCCTCCAACCCAAGCAAGCTCTGCTGAAACAGTTCCTACTGTTATTCCATTCAAACTTTTATCTATGATGTACGGAGCACATGCAAATGGTATTACTGTAAACTTTGACAACAATACCGTAAGTGGTGTTGACATTACAGTGACTGGTTTTGGTAATACATATTTAGCTTTAGGTGTAAAGAGTGACTGTCTTAAAGTTGTAAACGGAAACGCAAACACAGTTACTTTTACAATTGCTAAAAACGGATCAGTTTATGAATTGGTGATTGATGATGGTGCTGGTGGTAATACTACTGCAGCAATTAATCTTGCTAATTATACCAATATGATTGATCTTGTTGCAGCCATTAATCAGGCTATGGCTACAGCTACAGCTTCTCCAATCACAGGTGTTGTCGTTACTTCTCTCAACGATTCTGCTAAACCAATTGAACTAGACATGAACGCAACAGTTATGACAACCGCTGGTACTGGATATGTATCAAAGAACGTCAAGGCTGTTTATGATTGGCTTAATTCAGGACAACAGCCATATGTTGCTGCTCAAGATACGGGTAGCATCTTTACTACAGCGGAAGATAAAGATATCTCTTTGCTGATGGCAGACACTGATTTTGTTTTAGTTGGTGGTTCTTATGGTAGTATCGATGCTACTTCCTACAAGGGTGTATTAGCAGAAATTTATGAAGATCTTGCTCCTCTTGATATGATAGTACCTATTGTTGATGACTATTTGACTTATTCATTAACATCTGCTGCTGATGCTATTTTTAGTTATGTATATGAACATTGTAAGTATATGAGCACTCTTGGAAATGATGAGAGAAAAGGATTTGTTGGATATCAATTTTCAGATAATGATGGTGATGCAGATACGTTGGTGTCTACTCTCCTTGGAAAAGCGGTTACGTTTAATTCTCAATATCAGATTATTTGTGCTCCTAGGCTTTCAAGGTTTTCTCAAAAGGGTGCTTTGAAAACATTTAACGGGACTTATACTGCAGCATTCATCTGCGGCATGTTTGCAGGATTTCCAGTAGGAGAGCCTCTTACTAACAAGACAATTTCTGGAGTACAAGGTCTTTCTACTGTATTCAAAAATCGTCAAATAATTCAACTTCTTGATGGTGGTGTTTTCACAATAGAAAGACTTCCAAGTGGAATTCTTAAGGTTGTTCAGAGCATTACAACTTGGACAACTGATGATAACTTTAACAAGAAAGAAGTTTCTGTTGGATTTGAAACAAACTATGTTGCTAAAAACTGCAGAAATACTCTTAAGACTTTTGTTGGTAAAAAGAATACTCCATTTATCCTTCAGACAATTAAGGGAGCTTTAATTCAGATCCTTAAGCAGCTTGAGGATGAACAGGTTATTGTTGGAACCGCTGCTTATCCTGCTTTCAGGAATATAATTATTACTGCAGATGGTGACGTTGTAAGAGTTTCTTTCGAATGTTCACCTGCAATCCCTATCAACTATGTATTGATCACTGTTCATGCAACCATTTTTAGTACAACTATCTAAGGAGATAATATAACATGGCAACACCAAAAGTTTATAGTGGTAATACTATCTTGATAGTTATCAAGAATCAACCTATAGGTCTTCTTCAGGACGTAACTGCTGATGAAAATTTTGATCCTGCGCCAGCTTCTGGAATTGGGGATGCTAGGGTGGTTGAATATGTTCCTCAAATGTACACGGTTTCACTGGCAGTTTCTTCAATGTCAATAAAGAAGGATTCTCTATTTTCTCTTGGAATATTCCCTGAGAGTATTGATAAGTACCTTGCAGAAAATCCTTTTGTGGTTCAGATTATTGATAAGGTTACAGGTAAGGTTATTAGATATTATAATAATTGTATTTTTGCTAGGGGAACAGTAGCTGTGAGAAAGCATACTATTGTTGCTCACAATTGTACGTTGCTATCAACTGAGGCAATTGCTGGAGATGCAGATGGGTTTGTTCAAACAACCGCTTAATAAAAAATAAAAGGGAGCATTACAATGGCACAAAAAGTTTCGCAGTATTTTGATTTTAAGCTTGCAGGTAAGGATTACAAACTTAGGTTTAAGACTCCAACAGTTGGTCAACAGATTTCCATAGGACAATCCTTCGCTGCCTTGAAAGCTGGTTTTGATAAGCTTGATGAGCTTTCTGAAACTTTGGCGTATGCTATGGCAACCCTGAATGTGGTTGTGATGGATAAGCCAGCAGATCTTAAATTTGATGATCTTGGGGTTGATGATTGGGCTACTTTGACAAAAATGCTGGAAGAGTATAGAGCATTCGCATTTTTTCGTAAACCAGAACCAGAGTCAACAACTTCTCCATGAGCTAACTAGAAAAAATTTAGAAGATCCCTCTTCTAAAGAAAACATAGAAGATTTTGCATTCGAAAAGCTTAGAATTCAAGCTAAAGAAGAAGTTAAAACAATT